>WNFC01001517.1_pt1 | contig 24484 bp, 26 predicted proteins | sample 5400541 | NCBI WGS metagenome assembly WNFC01 (sample SAMN13153342, study PRJNA577476) | soil metagenome | isolation source: 120 cm saprolite under Douglas fir tree site 2 hole 2 replicate 1 | place: USA:California | collected 2015-04-18 | reverse complement strand
TGAGGGGTCGGATCCCCTGCCCGAGATCGGCCTCCCCTTCCGTCTCGAAGCTCTCCTTCTGCCGGCCGTAGGCGTTCCGCTCGGCCGCGAGGTCGATGAGCCCGAGTGAGGCCTGCGTCGGGCTCTCGACCTCGCGGGCGAGGAGGATCAGGCCGGCGCACGTGCCGAAGATCGGCTTGCCGGCGGCGTGGAACTTCTCGAGGGCGGGGACGAACTCCCAGGTGTCGAGCAGCTTCAGCAGCGTCGTGCTCTCCCCGCCCGGCATGACGAGGCCGTCCACGCGCTCGAGCTCCTTCGGCAGCCGCACCTCGGCCGACTCCTCGCCGATCCGCGCGAGGGCCTTCTTGTGCAGGTCGAAGTCGCCCTGGAGGGCGAGGACGCCGATCGTCATGTCGCCCCGCTACCAGCCCCGCGTCTGCATCAGCTCGGACTCCTTCAGCTTGGACGTCTCGATGCCGGGCATCGCGTCGCCCAAATCCTCGGAGACCTTGGCGAGGATGTCGGCGTCCTTGAAGTGGGTCGTCGCCTGGACCACGGCCTTGGCCCGCACCGCCGGATCGGCGGACTTGAAGATGCCCGAGCCCACGAAGACGGCCTCCGCGCCCAGCTGCATCATGAGCGCCGCATCGGCCGGCGTGGCGATGCCGCCCGCGGAGAAGTTCGGCACGGGCAGCTTGCCGTGCTCGGCGACCCAGCGCAGGAGCTCGTAGGGCGCGCCGAGATTCTTGGCCTCGGTCATCAGCTCCTCCGGCGCGAGCGCCTTGAGCCGCTTGATCCCGGAGACGACGGCCCGCATGTGGCGGACGGCCTCCACGATGTTGCCCGACCCCGCCTCGCCCTTGGTGCGGATCATGGCTGCGCCCTCGCCGATGCGCCGGAGCGCCTCGCCCAGGTCGCGGCAGCCGCAGACGAAGGGCACCTTGAACGCGAACTTGTCCACGTGGAAGTGCTCGTCGGCCGGCGTGAGCACCTCCGACTCGTCGATGAAGTCCACGCCCAGCGACTCGAGGATCTGCGCCTCGACGAAGTGGCCGATACGGCACTTGGCCATGACCGGGATGGACACGGTCTGCTGGATCTCCTTGATCTTCTTCACCGGCGACATGCGCGCGACCCCGCCATCCTTGCGGATGTCCGAGGGCACGCGCTCGAGCGCCATCACCGCCACCGCGCCCGCGTCCTCGGCGATCTTGGCCTGCTCGGCGTTGGTCACGTCCATGATCACGCCGCCCTTGAGCATCTCCGCCAACCCGACCTTGAGTCTCACCGTTCCGACTTCCATGCGAGGGTCTCCTTTCACTGGTTCAGTCGTGAGTGCAGCTGCCGCTTCACCGTCGGCCACTCGCTCTCGAGGATCGAGAACGCCGCCGTGTCCCGTATCGTCCCGTCGGAGCCGGGCCGCTGTGCCCGGATGACACCGTCGAAGCGCGCGCCCGCGCGCTGGATGGCGCGGCGGGAGCGCTCGTTGCGAGCGTCAGTCATGAGGCTGACCCGGTGGACACGCCACGCCTCGAAGGCGTGCGTGAGCATCAGGAGCTTCGCCTCGGTGTTGATCGGCGTGCGCTGAGACTCGGCCGCCAGCCACGTCCAGCCGATCTCGACCACGTCCGGCAAATCGCCGCCGCGCTGATACGGATTGCCCGCAGGCCACGCCCAGGATTCGATATTGCCGAAGCGCGTGGAGCCGACCACCCGGCCCGTCGCCTTCGCCACCGTGGCGAAGGGCAGCGCCCGGCCTGCCTCCTGATCGCGAAGCGCCGCCTTGATGTAGCGGAGCATCGAGGGCTCGTCGGGCGGCACCGTCGTGAATCCATACGTGTCGCGCGGGCCGCTCGCGGCCGCCAGCAGGGCCCGCGCGTGGTCCAGGGCCAGCGGCTCGAGGCGCACGTGCCGGCCCTCCAGCACCACCGGCTGCACCCGACTCGCGCGCTCGGTCGCTACCGTCATGCGAGCGCCTCGGCGAGATCCGCGATCAGGTCGTCCGCCTTCTCCAGGCCCACGGAGAGCCGGATGAGCCCGGGCCCGATGCCCATCTCCTTCTTCGTGTCCTCGGACACGCGACGGTGCGAGGTGCGCGCGGGATAGCTCCACGTGGTCGCCACGTCCCCGAAGCTCGGCGCGAACTCCATGAGCCGCGCCCGCGCCATGAAGCGCTCGACGCCGAGGGCGCCGCCCTGGAGATCGAACGAGAGCATGGGACCCGCCGGTCCCGGCAGCAGCCGCTTGGCCAGCGCGTGCTGGGGATGCGAAGCGAGGCCGGGGTAGTACACGCGTGCCACCGCGCCATGCGTCTCGAGAAAGCGCGCGAGCGCGAGGGCATTGGCGGACTGCCGCTCGACACGGACGGAGAGCGTCCGCGCCCCGCGCGTCGCGAGCCAGGCATCGAACGGTCCCAGGTTGGTCCCGGCCCGGATCATGGCCGCGCGCACGCGTCCCATGGGCTCGCGCTTGCCCAAGACCATGCCGCCCGTGACATCGCCGTGGCCCGAGATGAACTTGGTCAGGCTGTGCATGACCATGGTCGCGCCGTGCTCGATGGGGCGGAGCACGGCGGGTGAGGCCAGGGACGAATCCACGATGAGATCGATGCCGCGCCTCGTGAGCTCCGGCGCGAGCGCGTCCAGGTCCACGAGACGGAGCAGCGGGTTTGAGAATGACTCGACGAAGACCGCCCGCGTATTCGGGCGAAGCGCGGCGAGCACGGCCGCCGTGTCGGTCGCGTCAACGAAGACCGTCTCGATGCCGAGCCGCCGCCCTTCGTCCTCCAGGAATGCGGCGGTGGAGCCGTAGAGATCGCGGGCGGCCACCAGGTGGTCGCCCGACTGGAAGAGCCCGAAGAGCAGCGCCGTCGTCGCGCCCATGCCCGAGGCGCACGCGACGGCCGCCTCGGCGCCCTCGAGGGCAGCCACGAGGTCCTCGAGCATCGTATGGTTGGCCGTGCCGTAGCGGCCGTAGACGAAGCCCGGCTTCTTCGACTCCCACACGGACTCGACCGTGTCCATGTCCTCGAAGACGTAGACGTTGGTCTGGTAGATGGGCGGCGTCAGCGGACGGCTCGCCGAGGGCACGTCGCGCCCGCCGCGAGCCACCAGGGTCTCGAAGTCCACGCCCGATCCTCCTCTAGACCAGCGGCACGGCGGGGCCGCGCTCGCGGGTGCCGCGGTCCGGATGCCGCTGTGCCTCGCGGATGCTGTCCCCGAGCCGGCGCACGCCTTCCTCGATCTGCCCGAACGGCACCGCGGAGAAGGACAGCCGGAGCGTCCGTTCCCCGCCGCCGTCGCTGAAAAACGCGTTGCCCGGCGTGAAGGTGACCCCGCGCTCGAGAGCGCGCGGCAGGAGCGCCGCGGCGTCGAGCCCCTCGGGAAGCTCGAGGAGCAGCGAGAAGCCGCCCTCGGTCTCCGTCCACGTCACGCCCTGCGGCATGCGCCGGCCCAATGAGGCCAGGAGCGCGTTGCGCCGCCGCGCGTACTCGCGGAGCGCGCGCGCCTGGTGACGATCGAGGAGGCGCTGACGGCAGAAGTGGTAGACGGCGGCCTGGATGAGCGGGCTCGTATGGATGTCGGCCAGCTGCTTGGCCATCTCGAGACGCTCGATCAGCTCGGGCGGGGCCACCATCCACCCGAGACGGAGTCCCGGGAAGAGGATCTTCGAGAAGGTGCCGAGGTAGATCACCTGCCCCGAGGCATCCGAAGCTTTCAGGGGCACCGGCGGCCGCTCGCCGTAGAAGAGCGTGCCGTCGAAGCCGTCCTCGACGATGGGCAGCCGGTGGCGGGTCGCCACATCGAGCAGACGGCGCCGTGCCGCCGCGGGCATGTGGAGCCCCGTCGGGTTGTGCGCGCTCGGCTGACAGTAGAGCAGCTTGGGCGCCTGACGCTCGAGCAGCCTTTCCAGATGGTCCACCGACAAGCCGCCTCCCGCCATCGGCACCGGCAGGAGCTGCGCGCCGAAGGCGCGGAAGACCTGCATGGCGCGCGGGTACGAGGGCTGCTCGATGGCGACGAAGTCGCCGGGGTCGAGCAACGTGCGCGCCACGAGGTCGAATCCCTGCTGCGTGCCGTTAACGATCAGGATGTCCTCGGGGCGTGCCTCGAGGCCGAAGCGGAGCAGGTACCCGGAGAGGAACTGGCGCAGCGGGAGGTAGCCGGAGGACGGGTAGTACTGGAGGAGCTCCCGCCCCTCTTCGCGGATGACGCGGTTGAGAACTCGGCGGAACGCGTCGGTCGGAAAGAGCGAGCTGTCGGGCATGCCCCCGGCAAAGGAGATGACGCCGGAGGCCGTCCGCGCCATCTGACTGTAGGCCCCGCGGCGGCGCGCGTCCGCCGCCACGATCTGGGCCGCCTTGGAAAGGTGGCCCGTCCATTCGAAGGGCGGCGCGTGGGCGGCGGACTGGAGCGGCGCCGGCGCCTGCTCGGCGACGAAGGTGCCTTGGCCGACGTGGGCGCGCGCCCAGCCGCCCGCGATCAGGTCCTCGTAGGCCTGCGCCACGGTCGTCCGGTTGACGCCGAGATCGTGTGCGAGGTCACGCGTCGCGGGCAGCTTCACGCCCGGCGCGAGGAGCCTCTGGCTGATCAGCCGTTCCAGGTGCAGCTGGATTTGGCGCGCCAGCGGCAGCCGGCCCTTGCGGTCCTTGGATCGGTCGAGGGGTATTCTCACGGTTCTCTCGTGCCAGCCATTATCCAGACACTTCATACGATGTAAAGTGCCAATTGGATGGCTCTGGAATCATCCAATTCGCTGGCCGGGAGACGGGTGGTATCATACGCGGCCTAATGTCGCGGATGGTCATCCTCGAGTCGATGTGGAATCCCAAGGGCAAGCTCCTCAACGAGGAGCCCTCTGTGCTGCCCTATCTCAAGGCCATCCGCCAATCGCTGCACTGGGAAGGCCTCCGCATCAACCTCGTCTACCGCCGCTTCTACTCGCACTACGACCTGGGCCTGCTGCTCCGGGAAGTGCGCCGCCACCGCAAGCCCCAAGTCTGCTACATCTCCTCGCACGGGGAGCACCGGAAGCTGACCGGACTCGGCGACAAGGTCATCCGCCTCGAGAGCCTGATCGAGTACTGCCGGCCCAGCCCGACCACGGGCTACATCGTCGGCGCCTGCGACTTCGTCTCCCCCGACACGGCGCGGAGATTCCTCGAGGCCACGGGCGCGCGCTTTCTGGCGGGCTATCAGAAGGAGATCCCGTGGACGGAGTCCATGCTGGTGGACAGCCTCTTCCTGTCCTACCTCCTCGGCGGTAGCATGAAGTGGGTGCGGACCAAGCACGGCGAGCGGGTGCCGCCGTTGAGACAGGCTGGTACCTTCGAGATCACGCACACGGAAAGGATCCAGAAGGTCGCCGGCAAGCTCTACCGCGACTTTCCGCTGGCCCACGACATCACATTCTCGCTCTTCACGCTCGACAGGGCGCGGGGGAGGAAGCCGCGGCTGATCAACTCGTTCGAGACGTACCGGAAGAGCGTCGACCGGGCGCGCCGACAGGTGCGCGACCTGTGAGCGGTACCTGCTGTTCACCCCCGGACATACGGAGGGCCCCATGGGAGCGATGAAGGAATTCGCCGGCGTCTACTATCGGGAAGGCGCGCTCGACCCCAAGACCATGCAGCTGGTCGCGCTGGCCGCCATGGCCGCAGCCGGCTGCACGTCCTGAGTGCCCGGACGCTTCGCGGCTGCGAAGCAAGCCGGCGCCACCGAGGACGAGATCAGCGAGACCCTGATGTACGCCATGCGGGGCGCCGCGCGCGCCACGTGGAGCACGATCAAGCACATCCCCGGCATCGAAGACGTCAACAAGGAGTGGAAGACCAAGTTCGAGCGCGAAGGCGGGAAGTAGCGCCGATGGCCCAGGGCGAGGCGCCGATCAAGCAGGCGATCATGTGGATCGACGAGCAGTTGCACGACCGGCCGGGCGCCGACCGCGTGAAGCTGGTGGACGAGGCCAGCCGGCGCTTCGACCTGACGCCACTCGACGAGGACTTCCTCTTCCGCCACCTGGCCGAGCGCCCCAAGGGCCCCGCCGCGTGAGCGACAGCCAGAAGGCGCAGGTCCAGGCACAGTTCGGGCCGAGCGCCCAGGACTACGTCACGAGCACTGGCCACGCGGCAGGCGCGGACCTCGAGCGCTTGGTCGCGTGGGGGCGCCGGCGCGCCTCCCCCCGCGTGCTCGACGTCGCGACGGGCGGCGGTCACACCGCGCTCGCCTTCGCCGGTTTCACCCCCGTCGTGATTGCCGCCGACCTTACGCTGCCGATGCTCGAGGCCGCGCGCGACTTCATCCGGGGCAAGGGCGTGGCCAATGTCCGGCTCCTGGCGGCCGACGTCGAGGCCCTGCCCTTCCGCGATGCCTCTTTCGGCGTCGTCACGTGCCGCACCGCCGCGCATCACTTTCCCGTCATCTTGACCGCCGTCAAGGAAGTCGCCCGCGTGCTCGAGCCCGGCGGCTCGTTCCTCGTGCAGGACATCCTGGGACACGATGACCGGGAGCTCGCCGGGTTCATCCTGGACGTCGAGAAGCGGCGCGATCCCTCGCACGTGCGCTCGCTGACCCAGCGGGAGTGGGCGGCCTTCCTCAAGGCGGCGGGGCTGACCGTGATCGACGAGGGCATGCTCAGCAAGGTGCGCAACTGGGAAGAGTGGACCGGCCGGATGAGGATGAGCGCGCAGGCGAAGGCCGACCTCGAGCGCATCGTGCTGGACGCGCCGGCGCGCTGCCGCGAGGGCTTCGGCTTCAAGGTCGAGCAGGGACGCATCGAGTCCTTCACGGACCGGATGATCCTGCTCAGAGCGGATAAAGACTAAAGCCTCAGCACCGCTACGGTGGCGCCCCAGCCGCCGCGCTCGGGCGGCGCATCGAAGAAGCGCTCCACCAGGGGATGTCCCGCGAGCAGGGCTTGCACGCTCGCCCGCTGGACGCCGATGCCCCGGCCGTGGATGAGCCGGACCTCCCGGAAGCCCCGCGCGGCCGCCTCCTTCAAATACTCGTCGACCACCGGCCGAACGTCCCTGGGCGCGAAGGCGTGGAGGTCCAGCGAGTCCTCGATCGGCAGGTTGACCGGCTCGGGCTCTTCCGTCACGCTCACCCTCAGCGCGGACGCAGCTCGACGACAGGGTCAGGGACCACGAGGCTGGGCTTGCTCTTCTGCTGCTCGCGCGCCTGCTCGGCCATGCAGCGCAGGAACGGATAGTGGTCGGCCGTGCGACCCGAGACGACGACGCGCCCGTTGGTCTCGATGCGCTGGAGGATGATGGTCGGGAACGTGTCGCATCGCTTCCAGCGCTGGTAGGCCAAATCCTGCTCGAAGGTCTGCGCTCCCGTCATGCAACCGGCGGCGGCCAGGGCCACGGCGGCCGCGAGACGACGCGCCAGCTTCACGCCGCCCGGGCGGGGCGCCGGGTGTGCCAGTCGGTGAGGCGCTGGTAGGCGTCCGCCACCCGGAGCACCGTCGCCTCGTCGAAGGGTCGGCCGATGATCTGGAGTCCCATGGGCAGGCCGTCCGCGGTGAAGCCGCACGGTACCGACGCGGCCGGATGACCGGTGAGGTTGAAGGGTCGCGTGAAGCGGATCAGGCTACCGCGCACGGGCAGGCTCTGATCCCCGATGCGCACCTCGTTCTGCCCGACGGGAGTCGCCTCGAACGGCGTCGTCGGGGCCAGCAGGACGTCGAGCTTCGCCAGGGCCGCGTCTACTTCGTTCTTGAGCAGTGTGCGCAGGCGCTGGCCCTTGAGGTACTCGGCGCCGGTCACGAAGGCGCCCACCCGGAGCCTCTCGCGGACGTCAGCGCCGTATTCTGACGCGCGCGTCTTCAGCCACTCCTCGTGGTAGGCGTAGGCCTCGGGCGCGAGAACCGCGTGCGACGCACCCGGGGCGAGGCCGATCGTCTTGAGGTCGACGTCCTCGATGGACGCGCCCTGCCCCGCGAGCGCCTTGGCCGCGGCCTCGACGGCGGCGCGCTGGGCCGGTGCCGCACCCTCGAGGAAGAAAGCGCGCAGCATGCCGACGCGGAGCCCCTTGAGCTGGCCCGTGAGCGCGGCTGCGTAGTCGGGCACCGGCAGGACGCTCGTGGTCGGGTCGCGCGGGTCGTAACCCGCCATGGGCGCCAGCATCAGCGCGCAGTCCGCCGCGCTCCGGCACATCGGCCCTACGTGGTCCATGGACCACGCCAGCGGCAGCACTCCGGCGCGGCTCACGCGCCCGTAGGTCGGCTTGAGGCCGGAGAGCCCGCAGAGCGAGGACGGAATACGGATCGAGCCGCCGGTATCGGATCCGAGGGCGCCGGGGCAGATGCCTGCCGCCACCGCGGCGCCCGAGCCCGACGACGACCCGCCGCAGACGCGGTGGGTCTTGGCGTCCCAGGGATTCCACGGCGTGCCGTAATGCGCGTTGAGCCCTTCGGGCCCATAGGCGAACTCGTGCATGTTGAGCTTGCCCAGCACGATGGCCCCGGCTCCCACGAGGCGAGCGACGACCGTCGCGTCCTCCTCGGGCACCCAGTCCGCGAGGATCTTCGAGCCGCCCGTGGTCTTCACGCCCTTGGTGCAATACAGGTCCTTGAGGCCCACCGGCACGCCGTGAAGCGGCCCCAGCATCCCACCCGACGTCACGACGGCCTCGGCCGCCTTGGCCGCAGCCAGCGCGGGGTCGCCGATCACGGTGATGTAGGACTTGAGCTTGCCGTCCAGCGCCGCGATCCGGTCGAGATGGGCCTGCACGACCTCGACGGGCGAGACCTTCTTCGACGCGATCATGCGAGCCAGTTCCGTCATGGACGTCCAGCAGAGCTCGCTCACGGAGATCCTCTCTTCGTTCAGAAAATGCGGAACTGCGAGGACGGTTCGGTCTCGGGCGGGATGTCGCGGATGGAGGCGAGCCCGCTCCGCCCCGCCTCGACGAGCGGGAGCAGCGAGGCCAGCTCCGCGTCGGACAGGTCCAGGCCTTGCGCCCGGGCCAGCGTGCGAAGCGTGTCCACGGTCAGCTTTTCCATGCGCGCAGGATAGCGCATAATCCTGCCCATGCCCACACCTGATCAGGACGCGCTCGGCTGGCTGAGGAAGTTCGAGACGGCATGCCGGAATAGAGACTTCGATGCCGGCCGCCTGATGTTCGCCCAGGACGCGGTCGCCTTTGGCACCTGGGCCATGGCCGTCCATGGCCTCGAGAACATCGAGCGGGAGCAGTGGCGCAACGTCTGGCCGCGCATCCGCGGCTTCGCCTTCGAGCCGAAGCCGGTCGTCCGTACCAACGGTGACAGCGCATGGATCGCCGTGGGCTGGCAATCCGAGGCCACGGGCCCGGACGGCAAGCCCTTCACCCGCCCCGGCCGCGCCACCTTCATCCTCGCCCACCGCGACGGGCGCTGGCAGTGCGTGCACAGCCACGTCTCGCTTCAGCCGACGCAGTCGGAGTCGGCCCACGGGAGGCTCGGCGCGTAGGTGCGGGTCCCGGCGAGCCGGCTGATCCGGCAGGGCATGAACACGTCGCGGGCGCTCATGTCCCAGCAGGACAAGATCTGGTCGCGCTACAGCCAGGATAAGGTGGACATCGGCGAGACACTCGCCCAGGTGCTCCGCACGCTGTCGAAGGCGCTTCCGCTCGGCCGGCCGCTCCGCGCGCTGTCGGTCGGCTCGAGCACCGAGCCCCAGTTCCGCATCCTGGAGGCGAATTTCCTCGGCGGGCTCTACCTGCTCGACATCGAGCGGGCGGCGCTCGACGTGATCCACGAGCGGATCCGACGGCAGTCGCTGACCCACGTCTTCGCGCTCCGCCACGACTACACGAAGGTTTTCCTCGATCGCGACGCGACGCGGCGCTTTCTCCGGACGGCGCTCGGCGGCAGGCGGCTCGACCTCATCGCCTTCGAGCACTCGCTGTACTACTGCCCCGCCGCCGAGTGGCGCACCGTGCTATCCAATGTCTTCGACATTCTCCTGTCGCAGGCAGGGGCGATCCACTGCGTCCTGATGTCCTCGAGCGCCGACAACCCGGCGACCACGACCTGGCTCTACAACCACTTCGCGGGCAAGTTCTTCGGCCACCGGAACGACCAGGACCTGGGCGCCTTCGCGCGCCGGCTCCGCCGGGACAGGCGCTTCGGCCAGGCGGAAATCCTCGCCAAGACGGACCGCGTCCGCTTCTTCGTGGAGGACTTCCGCGAGCTCATGTCCGTGGTCTGGATGATCCTCCTGTACCCCAGCGTGCACGGCTACACCCCCGGCCAGCGCCGGGAGATCACGGAGCATGTCTACCGGAGTCTCTACGCCAGGCGGAAGCCGCTCCTCCAGGACCAGGACCACCTCGTCATCTACCGGGGCCTGGGCCGGTCAGGCCTCATCTGACGGGACCGCTGGTAGGTGTCATGCTGCGGGTTCGAGTGAATCCGGCGCTACTTGAGTCGCGGATCGAGAGCGTCGCGGAGGCCATCGCCGAACAGGTTGAAGCCGAGCACAGTGACGAAAATCGCGAGCCCGGGAAAGAGCGCCAGCCACGCGTTGGCCTGGATGAAGGAGATGTTGGCCTTGAGGTCCCATCCCCAGCTCGGCGTCGGCGGCTGGGTGCCGAGCCCGAGGAAGGAGAGCGTCGCCTCCACGATGATGGAGGTCGCGATGCCGAGCGTGGTCGTGACGATGATCGGGGCCAGGCAGTTGGGCAGGATGTGTCGGAACAGGATCCAGGGATCCCGCACGCCGAGGGCTCGGCAGGCCTCGATGTACTCCTTTTCCTTGATCGAGAGCACGCTTCCCCGCACCAGGCGCGCGTAGATGGGGATGCGCACGATGGCGATGGCGCCGGTGACCTTCATGGTGCCGATCAGCCCCGCGGTCGGCGTGAACATGACCATCAGGATGATCGCGAGCAGGTAGATGGGGAAGGCGAGAATCAGGTCCATCACCCGCATGACAAGGCTATCGACCCGGCCCCCGTAGAACCCGGCGATCATGCCGAACGGCACGCCGACGAAGAGCGCGAGCAGCACCGACGACACCCCCACGAGCAGCGAGATGCGCGTGCCGTGGATGATGCGGCTGAGCATGTCGCGCCCGAGCTGGTCCGTCCCGAGCGGATAGTCCCAGCTCGACCGCTCAAAGGTATGCATCTGGTCGCTGGCGATCGGACTCCGCGGGGCGAGCACGTTCGCGAACAGCGCCACCAGCACGAGGACGACGACGATGGTCACGCCCACGAGCGCAGTCGTGCTGCGCCGGAACCGGCGCAGCCCCTGGACCAGCGGCGATTCCGAGCGCTCGACGCGCGCCGGCCAGGCAGCTCCGGGCAGCTCAGCCTCGCGCGTGCTTCCGCCGCTGATGGGCCGCGCCTGTACCGGGAGAGGCTCTTGACCGCCGGCCATGCGTCCTTCACGCATACCGGATGCGCGGATCCAGGAAGGTGTACGTCAGGTCCACGAGGAAGTTCATGACGACGAAGGCGAACGCCGTCAGCAACGCGAAGCCCTGCACCTGCTGGTAGTCGCGCGAGATGATGGCGTCGATGCCGAAGGTGCCCAGCCCCGGCATGGCGAAGAGCGTCTCCACGACGATCGCGCCGCCGATGAGGAAGCCGACCTGGAGCCCCATCACCGTCACGGTGGGGATCAAGGCGTTCTTCAGCGCGTGCTTGAATATGATGGGCCACTCGGCGAGGCCCTTGGCGCGCGCGGTCGTGACGTACTCAGTGCGGATGACCTCCAGCATGCTCGCGCGGAGGAGACGCGTCAGGATGGCGGCCCGGCCCACCCCGAGCGCGATCGCGGGCAGGAGAACGTGCTGCATGTTGCCCCAGAGGCTCGACCCGCAGACCATCATCGGGCACGTGCCGGGAAGGTAGACCCAGCCGGAGCTGGGCAGCAGGCCGTGCAGTCCGATGGAGAACGCCAGCAGGAGCAGGACGCCAAGGAAGAACTCGGGGATCGAGACCCCGATCATGGCGACCGTGGTCGCCGTGTAGTCGGCCCAGGTGTTCTGGCGCAGAGCGCCGATGATCGCGGCGGGCACCGCTATGGCGAGAGCCACCGCCATCGAGAGCACGATCAACTCGAGCGTCACCGGGAGACGGACCAGCACGTCCTTGAGGACCGGGCGTCCACTCAGGATCGAGACCCCCCAGTCGCCCTGCACGAGCTTGCCGAGCCAGATCGCGTACTGGACCAAGACCGGCTTGTCCAGACCGTACTCCTGGCGGACCTTGACGGCGTCTTCCTCTGTGTAGGCGTCACCGAGCAGGATCACGACAGGGTCGCCGGGAACCGAGCGCATCATCACAAACACCACGAGCGTGATCATGAGGACCGTCGGCACGATCTGGAGCAGCCGTCTGAGGATGTACGTGCGCATCGACTACCGGTCGAGCCAGACCCTTTTGTAGTGAACCTTGAACTCGGCCTGGTAAACATAACCCTTCATCCACGGCTGCGCGATCTGGTAGAACGGCGAGCCCGAGATCGTGTTCCAGTAGAGCTTGTCGGCGGAGAACTCCTGGAACTCCTTGGCGATGGCCCTGCGTTTCGCGGGATCCATCTCGCGCGCGTAGCGCGTGTAGTACTCGTCGACCTTGGTGTCCGTGTGGCGCGAGTGATTCCACCCCGCTGTCGTCATCGACAGGTACGTATTCTGGTCCACGGTCAGGAGAGACGCAAGGTCTTCGACGTACATGTCGAACGGGCCGTCCTGGGTGGTCGTGGTCAGCCAGCTCGGCTTGTCGACGAGCCGGATGTTCGCCGTAACGCCGAGCCGAGCCATTTGTTCCTTGATCACGGTGGCGATCACACTGAACACGGACTTCTCGGTGTTGGTCATCAGCTCGAAGGTGAGCGGCTTCTGCGGGCCGTAGCCGGCCTCGGCCAGCAGCGCTCTCGCGCGGGCCGGATCGTAGGGGCACATGGAGGTGACGTCAACCGTGTCAATCGAACCAGGCGGAATGATCCCGAGCCAGGGCGTGGCCTGTCCTTTGTACGCGATCTTGACGATCTCCTTGCGGTCGATGCCGTAGCAGCCGAGGGCCTTGCGAACCCGGATGTCGCCGAAGATCGGGTGCGGGGCGCGCTCCTTCGACATGGGCTTTCCGTCCGCGGGTACCGTAACCTTCATCATCGCGACCATCGGCGTCGTCTCTTTGCCGGTCATGATCTGGGCGCGGGGGTTCTGCGCCTTGAAGGTGTCGATGTGATCGGCCGAGAAGTCGGCGATGAAGTCGATCTCGCCGGCCTTGAACGCGGCCATCTGCGTGACGGGGTCCTTGATCACCCGGATGACGACGCGATCCAGGTAGGGGACTCCCGGCTCGAAGTACTTGTCGAAGCGGTCCATGACCAGATGGGCGCCCTTCACCCACTCGACGAGCTTGAAGGGTCCGCATCCAACGACCGCCTCGGGCTTGCCGGCCTTGCGATCCTCGACCGTGTACTTCTGCGTCGCGGTGGGCGAGTAGAGCACGAGCCCCATCCGGTACGCGGCCAACATGTGCAACATGAACGCGTACGGATGCTTGAGACGGATCTGCACGGTGAGCGGATCGAGCACCTCGACCGAGTGCACCGCTTCGTAGAACGTCCGCATGCTGGATCGGGTCGCTGGATCCATGATGCGATCAATGCTGAACTTGACAGCAGCGGCGTCCGCCGGGGTGCCGTCATGGAAGAGGACGTTCCTCTTGAGCTTGAACGTGTACAGAAGACCGTCGGGCGAAATCTGCCAGGACTCGGCGGCGTCGGGCACGAACTTTCCGTCAGGGGCGAGGCCGAGGAGCCCACAGCCGACGTTCGTCGCGACCCAGATCATTTCGTAGCCGGGTACGGTGTGAAAGTCGAGACCGAGGATCTCGTTCCCGTAGGCCACGCGAAGGGTGCCACCTCGCTTCGGCGCCTGGGCGTCCGCAGACGCAGGCGCGCCGATTGCCGAGGCGAGAATCGTGACGAAGAGGCCGATCAGGACGTGTCGTGAGCGCATCATGTCCTTCCTCCCTCATTGATCTTGGACGGGACAGGACGGGACGGATCGCAACGCGACTTCGACAGGTGGCGGGTACTTTATCGCAGTCCCTGGCTCGGAACAATAGGCTACCGGAGCCTGTTCGCCAGGCGGAAACCGCTCCTCCAGGACCAGGACCATCGCGTCATCTACGGGGGGCTTGGCGCCAGCGGTCTCACCTGACCGCGGGCGCCGTCACTAGCCCGGACCTGCGAGCTCCAGGAACGCATCCGCGATACGCTCGGGAAGTGTGGCATCACCGCGTTTTCCGCTCCAGCCGAGATCATGCCCGCCGTTCACCTTCAGCAGCGACGTCCTTCCGGAAATCAGCTCCAGCGCTTTCTCCAGCTCGGCGGGCGAGCCGAAGGGATCTGTAGCCCCCATGATGAACAGCGTGGGCACGCGGAGAGCTGGAAGATGGACGATGCGGAGGTTATACGGGGCGCCCAGGTGGATGCAGCGGATAGGACCGAAGCAGCAGGCCGCTCGCCAGCGCGGGCTCGGCGGCGAGGAGCATCGAGGGCTGGCGGCCCCGTAGGAGTGCCCCCCGAGGAAGAGGCGCCCGCTGACGCGTTCGCGGAGCAGGCGGAGCGAGACACGGAGTCCTTCGCGGTCGCGCGCGGCGCCGGTTGGCGATGGCCCGCCTCGCGGACGGGCCTGGCGGAACGGCAGATCGCAACGCAGGACGGTGACGCCACGGGCGGCGAAGGCCGCGGCCACCGCCACCAGAAGCGGCGCGTCGGCGTTGCTGCCGGCGCCTTGGGTGAGGACGAGGCCGTCCGCGCCGCTCGACGCAGCCGGGTGCAGAATGCCGCGGACGGGCGGGTCACTCGCAACGTCAATGCGCTCGACGCTCACGGCAGCGCCACCGCCCTCGGCTCAATCCGCACTGCATGGCGGCCCCTCCTCTGCTCGTGGATCGCCGACCGGCTCAGCGGACGACACCGGCCAGCCGGGGCAATATGAGCGTGATCTCGGGGAACAGAATGAGGAGCAGGAGGCCGACGAAGAGCGACAGGAGATAGGGCCAGTAGGCCTTGAAGTGCTGCCCGACGGTGATGTTGGCGAAGCGGAGCGCCATGAGGAGTCCGACGCCGATGGGCGGCAAGAACAGCCCGATGCCGACGGCGGCGGTCAGCACGATGTTGAAGTGGACCGGGTGAATGCCGATCTCCCTGGCGATCGGGTACACGACAGGCACGAGGACGACGGCCGCCGGCAGACCCTCGAGCACCATGCCGAACATGATCACGATGAGGCTCACCGCCGTGAGAAAAAGCCACGGCGTCCCGTGCAGCGGGCCGAGCAGCTCACCCAGCATCCGCGGAACCCCGAGCATGCCCATGAGGAACTGGTAGATGCTCGCGACGGCCAGGAGGAAGATCACGGCCGCCGTCAGCAGCGCGCTCTCGTAGAGCAGCGACAGCATCTCCCTCCAGGTGACGTTCTTGTAATAGAAGAGCGCCGCCGCCATGGCGTAGGCTGCGACGAGCGCGCCCGCCTCCGTGGCCGTGAATACCCCGAAGAAGAATCCCAGCACGATGACGATGGGGACGACCAGGGGCACGAGCGACGCCCTGCCGGCCTTCACGAAGCGCGGCCACGTCGGGCGCACGTCCTTGGGCCAGCCAAGCCGGTGCGCCTGGATGAAGATCACCGTCATCAGACAGGCCGCCGTGACCGCCGCCGGGATGAAACCGCCGAGGAAGATGCCGACGACGGAGGTGTCGGTGATCTGGGCGAGCACGATCATGAAGATGGCGGGCGGCACCAGAATGCCCATCGCCGTGGCGGAGGCGACCAGCGACACGGCGTGCTCCGGCTTGTAGCCCGCACGGAGCATCGGCGGCGTCATCATGGAGCCGATGGCGGACACGTCGGCGATGGTCGAGCCTGAGATACCCGAGAAAAAGTACTCCGCGAGCACCACCGACATGCCGAGCCCGCCCCGCACCCAGCCCACGAGCACCCTTGCCAGGTCCACCAGCGCGTAGGACATCCCGCAGCGCTCCATGAGGTTGCCGGCGAACACGAACGTCGGTATGGCCAGCAGCACCCAGTGCTGGGTGCCCGCGACGAGGCTCGAGGGCAGCTTCTGAAGCGAGAAGTTGCCGATCAGGAGCCCGAGGAAGCCCGAGAGGCCCAGCGCGAAGACGATGGGCATGGACAGAGCCGCAAGCACGATGAACGAGATGCCGACGGCGCCGAAGAGCACGCTAGCGCTCCTCGGGAACCTGGAAGCTGGGCCACCGGCCGCGCCAGCCGTCACGGATGGAGGCGAGGCTGTAGATCACGATGAGCGCCCCGCCGGCCACCGACGAGAGGTAGAGCCAGCGCAGGTTGAGGTTGAGCGCGGGCGAGAACGACTGGCTGTTGAGCTCGGCCACCTGCCAGCCGAAGACGGCCACCAGCGCGCCAAAGCCGGCGATGAGCAGGTAGTGCGCGGTAAACACCGCCAGCCGCAGGCCGGCGGGGAAGTGGTCGGTCATGATCTGCACCGAGAAATGGACGCCGCGCCTGATACCGATCGCGGCGCCGATGAAGGACATCCACGCGAGGCACATCTCGCCGATCTCTTCGACCCAGAAGAACCGGATGGTCGGAAGGTCGAAGAAGGCCGAGACCTGCGTCATGACATACCGGAGAAACACGCCGGCCAACATGTCCGCGATGGCGACCAGCATCAGGACGGTCACGACGAAGGGGGGGACGGCGGCGATCCGGCGGGCGGCCCACTTCATGACGCGGGATCGTAGACCGCGCCGCGGCCCCCCGTCAAGGCGCGCGCGGGCCCACCCGCGAGAACGGGCTTGACTTCGACGGACGAGTTGAGCGCTATTGGGGCGTTCGGGTCGGCGCAGGGCCGGCCGCGCATCCATCGCCGAGCCGCTACACGACAGGGGGCACCATGAGAGGACTCTTTCGCGGCTTCGTGGCCACAACGCTGATCTCTGCCGTCGCCGTAGCCGGCTACGTCACGTCCGTCTCCAGCCAGGCCAAGCCGGCGCCGAGGAAGCTCGACATCGGCTATCTCCTGGCCCCGCCCGAATCGGGCGCTGTCGGATGCAAGTACATGGCCGAGGAGGTCACACGGCGCTCCAACGGCGCGATCAACATGATCTTCCACGGCGGGACCTTGCTCAACAAGGAGCTCGAGATCATGGACGCGGTGAAGTCGGGCAACATCGCCATCGGCAGCCCGGCCGGCGCTGCCTCGACGGTGTTCCCCGAGCTGGGCGTCTTCCTGACACCGTACCTCGTGCGCGACTACCAGCACGCCTACGCGATGTTCAACGGCCAGATCGGCAAGGACCTCGACGAGACCTTCCAGAAGAAGTACAAGGTCAAGATCCTGTTCTTCTACGACTACGGGTTCCGCCACTTCTGGAACAGCAAGCGCCCCATCAACACTCCGGCAGACCTCAAGGGCCTCAAGATGCGCGTGCAGCAGGGACGGGTCTTCGCCGACACCGTCAACGGTCTCGGCGCGAGCGCCGTCCCCATGCCGTTCGGCGAGGTGATTCCCGCCGCCCAGCAAGGCGTCATCGACGGCGCCGACCTGCCGATCGTCAACATCAACGCGCTCAAGATCTACGAGGTGTCGAAGTACACCTCGATGACTTACCACAACTACGGGCCGAGCCTGCTGGTGATGAACCTCGAGATCTGGAAGAGCCTGCCGCCGGACCAGCAGAAGCTCATCATAGACGTCGGGATGGAGGCGCAGAAAAAGATTCGCGAGGCGACTGAGAGCGTGGACAACTTCGCCAAGGCCAAGGAGATCCTCGAGGCCAAGGGTATGAAGGTCAACCAGGCCGACGTCGCATCGTTCCGCAAGGTCGCCGAGGAGAAGATCTGGCCCCAGTACAAGCAGCAGTACGCCGAGCTCTGGGACAAGATCGTCAACACGAAGTAGCGGGAACGGGCCCGTCGGGCGGGAGACGGTTCCCGCCCCGGCGGGCCCGCGCGCCTGCTAGCTCTTCTCGACGATATAGATCTTCTGGAGCATATTGACGTAAATGTTGCCGTCGACGACCAGCTCGCCCTTCTTGTTCTTCTCGATCCCCTTGACCCAGGGCTTGGCGGCCGCGTAGCGGACCACCCAGGCCACGGGGACGTAGCCCACGTCGGTCTGCATGATCTCCTCGGCCTTGGCGTAGTGCATCATGCGCTGGGCCGTGTCGCGCGTGTCGCGCCCGGCCTCGAGCTCCTTGTCGAAGGCATCGTTGACCCAGGCCTGGCGCTTGCCCGTCGTCTTCTTGCCGTAGAAGGTGTCGAAGTACTCGTTGTGCGGGTCGGGGTAGTCCATGAACCACCGGATCCACACGAACTGCAGATCCTGCTTCCAGAGGCGCTCACGGAAGACGCGCGGCTCGAGCACCTCGAGCTCGGTCTTCATGTTGAGGTTCTCGAGCAGGACGGCCTGCACGGCCTCGGCGAGCGGCTTGGCGCCGAGCGCCTCGTCGCGCATTGAGAGCGTGATCTTGGGCCAGCTCTTGCCGCCCTCGAAGGGCGTCCCCTTGAGCATGTCCAGCGCCGCCTTCTTGTCGAAGCGCTGAATCGCCTTGATCGCGGGCGTGTCAACGGCGCCGGGAAAGCCGGGCGGGATCATGGACCAGGCCGGCACGGCGAGGCCCTGCGCCACCTTTACGACGTTGTCGCGGTCGATGGCGTGCGCCACCGCCCGCCGCACCTTGAGGTTGTCGAAGGGCGGCTTCGTCGTCTGCGGCAGGAGGTACCACGTACCGGGGAACGGGTAGCGGAAGACGTCCTTGGACGCCCGCGGGTCGGACTGCAGGCGCTTGAGGTCGCCTGCCTGGAGGAGGGTCAGGTCCAGCTCGTTGTTCTCGTAGGGCAGCGCCCCCGCGGCGTTCGGCACGATGGGGATGACCACCCGAGTGAGGTGGACGTCCTTGGCGCCGAAGAAGTACGGGTTCTTGCGGAGCACCATCTGCTTGTTGTGCTCCCAGGACTCGAGCACGAAGGGGCCGTTGCAGACGATGTTGGCCGGCTCCGTCCACTTGTCGCCGAACTTCTCGATGGCCCGCTGGTAGCCCGGCAGCGCCGCGAGATACGCGGTGAGCACCGGAAAGTAACCACGCGGCCCCTGGAGCGTCACCTCGAGGGTCCAATCGTCCTTGGCCCGGACACCGACCTGGCTCGCATCGGTGATCTGCTTCTTGTTGAACGCCTCACCATTCTTGATGTCGTACAGGAACGAAGCGTAGGGCGCCTTGCTCTCGGGATCGAGCTGCCGCTTCCACGAGTACTCGAAATCGCGCGCCGACATGGGCGCGTTGTCCGACCAGCGCGAGTCCTTCCGAATCGTGAAGGTCCAGACCGAGCCATCCTTGTTGCCTTCGACCTTGCTCGCCAGGTACGGCACCGCGAGAAAGTTCGCGTCGAAGACCATGAGGCCCGCGAAGAGGGCGGGCACGCCCTGGCAGTAGAGGTCCTTGTTGAAGTCGTGGCTGGCGGGGTCGTTCGGGTAATAGCCGCCGCCGCCATAGCGGAAGACCTGCTCCTTGGCGAGCTTTTCGCCGGCTCCGGGCTTGGGCGGTCCCGCCGCCGATGCCGTGGTGGCGAAGCCGAGGCCACCGAACGCGGCCATCGCGCCCACGGCCTTCAGGAAGTCGCGCCGGCCCAGGCCGATAGCCTGGAGGCGCATTTCGAAGAGCGCCAGCTGTTCGTCGGGAATCTTCATGTCGAACCCCCTTTGTTTGTTTGGCGCCCTATGATTGTCTCAGTACTCGCCGCGTCGCGCTCTCGCCTGCGACTCGTTGAGCGCGCCTCAGCTCGAACTGCCATTACTTCATCTTGGGGTCGAGGGCGTCGCGGACGCCGTCGCCGAAGAAGGTGAATGACAGCATTGTAACCGCGATGGCGATGGACGGGAAGACGCACAGGTACCAGTAGGAACGGAGGAACTGCTGGTTCTCGCCGACCATCTGCCCCCACGACGGCGTCGGCGGGTTGATACCCACGCCGATGAAGGACAGGGCGGCCTCGGTGAAGATGGCTTCCGGGATGCCGAACGTGATGGACACGACGATGGGCGTGAGCGCGCTCGGGAGGACGTGGCGCGTCAGCACGCGCCAGCCGCGGGCCCCGAGGGCGCGAGCGCCCTCGACGTATTCCTTCTCCTTGAGCGTCAGCACCTGGGCGCGCGTTTGACGGGCTATCCCTACCCAGCCGGTGAGCCCGAGAGCAATGAAGATGTTGATCAACCCCGCGCCCAGCATGGACATGATCAGGATGACGAAGAGCAGCCGCGGAAACGCGTACATCACGTCGATGAAGCGCGTCATGAGGATGTCGGTCCGCCCGCCGACGTAGCCCGCTACCGCCCCCATGGGCACGCCGAGCAGCACGACGATCAGCTGCGAGCCCAGCCCCACGAGCATGGACACGCGAGCGCCGTAGATCATGCGGGAAAGCACGTCGCGGCCAAGCTGATCGGTGCCCAGCGGGAACTCCCGCGAGGGAAACTGGTAGATGCTCCCGAAATTCGCCTTGCTGTACGACTGGGGGGCCAGCACGTTGGCGAAGATCGCCACGAAGCAGAGGAGCGCCACGGTCAGGCCGCCCACGACCGCGAGCTTGTTGCGCAGAAGCCGCCGCCAGGCGTCCCGCCAGAGGCTCGACGTCGCCGCCGAGGGCGCAGCCGCGAGGATATCCGCGGCGTCGAGGCTAGTACCGGATGCGGGGGTCGATAAAGCCATAGAGGAGATCCACGACGAGGTTCATCACCGTGAGGAATCCGCCGTAGAGGAGGATCACGGCCATGATCATCGGGTAGTCGCGCCCCGTCATGGAGTCCACGAAGAAGCGTCCCATTCCCGGGACGCGGAAGATGGCCTCGACGAAGAAGGACCCGGTGCCGACGGCGGCGAAGAGCGGACCAAGGAGCGTCACCACGGGGATGCAGGCGTTCTTGAGCACGTGCTTGAGGATGACCGGCCGCTCGGCCAGCCCCTTGGCGCGCGCGGTCCGGATGTAGTCGGAGCGGATGACCTCCACCATGCTCGAGCGCGTGAAGCGCGCGATGATACCCATGGGGCCCAGCGCGAGCGTCACGGTGGGCAGCACCCATTGCTTGGGCTCGCCCCAGCCGCCGGTGGGGAAGATCGGGATGACGAAGGAGAAGAGAACGATCAGGAAAACCGCGAGGACGAAGTTCGGCACGCTGACGCCGAGCGTCGCCACGGTGACCGATACGTAGTCCCACGAGCGGTTCTGGTACACGGCGGCGAGCACGCCCAGGGTCACTCCTCCCGCGACAGCCAGCACGAGCGCCATGCTGCCGAGGAGCAGCGAGACCGGGAACGCGCCGATCAGGATCTCGCTCACGGTGCGCGTCTTGTAGATGAAGGACTGGCCGAAGTCACCGTGGAGCGCCTTGCCGATGAAGATGCTGAACTGCTCCCAGAGCGGCTTGTCGAGGCCGTACGCCTCTGCAAGGTTCTTCTGCGCCTCGGGCGACAGCGGATTGGCGCCCTCAGCGATAGGGTCCAGCGGGCTGCCCGGCGTGGCGTGCATCACGAGAAAGGTGACGAGCGCCATCATGAGAAGGGTCGGGATCAGCCAGAGAAGCCGTCGGAGCGTGTACGTGAGCACCGGGCCTCCCTGATCACCTGCGGGCTGGACGCGCCCAAGGGTTCATGGGGTGCGGCCACTATCGGCAAAGCGCTCGGGGAAGTCAAGGGGGAAGTGGTATCTTCGAGCTAATGGCGACGGTGGCGCTCACCCTCCTGCCCGCCGGGCGAACGCTTCAAGTTGATCCGGGCGTGACCATCCTCGCCTCTGCGCAGGCCGCGGGAGTGGACATCGAGGCGACCTGCGGCGGGCGGGGCCGCTGCACCTCGTGCCGCGTGAAGTTCGTCTCGGGCCTCGTTCCGCCGCCCACCATCATGGACGAGGTGCAGCTGGGCGATGCGCTCGTCCGCGAGGGCTACCGGCTCTCCTGCCAGTGCCGGGTGGCGGACGCGATCACGGTACAGGTCTCTCCCCCCGTGGACGACCAGAGCTTCCAGATCCTCGGCGGCGAGCGTCCCGCGGGCGCCCCGATGCCCGTCACCATCGACGCGGGCGTCACCAAGCGGCTGGTTCGGGTCACGCTGCCCACCGAGGAGCACCACCAGACATCCGACCTCGAGGCCGTCCTCGACGCCGTCGGCCGGACCGCCGATGACTGCTCTCCCGAGGTCCTGAAGACCCTGCCCCACGCCCTCCGCGAGCATGGGGGGGAGGTGACGGTCGCTTCCTTCGGTCGCCGCATCCTTTCCGTCGAGCCCGGCGACACGCATCTCATGGTCTTCGGCCTCGCCATCGACGTCGGAACCACCAGCGTGGTGACCACGCTGATGGAGCTCGCCTCGGGCGAGCAGCTCGCCTCGGTGTCGAGCCTCAACCCGCAGGCGGTCTTCGGTGGCGATCTCATGTCGCGCATCGCCTTCGCCCAGTTCGACCCCGGCAACCTGCGCAAGCTCCAGACGCGCGTCATCGGGCTCCTCAACCAGCACATCGAGCAGGTCTGCCGGGACTCGGGCGTGCTCGCCAAATGGATCTACAAGGTGGCCGTCGTCGGCAACACCTGCATGCACCACGTGCTGCTGGGCATCGACCCCTCGTACGTCGGTCTCGCGCCCTATGCGCCGGTCATGCGCCATCCGCTGACCCTGGCCGCCCGCGAGCTCTTTCTCAAGGTCAACCCGGAGGCGCGTGTCTGCCTCTTGCCCATCGTGGCGGGCTTCGTCGGCGCCGACGCGGTCGCGGTGGCCCTCGCCACGCGCATGGACGACTCGCCGGACATCCGCGTCGCCGTCGACATCGGCACCAACGGCGAGGTGCTGTTGGGGTCGCGCGAGCACCTCTGGGCCTGCTCGGCGCCCGCCGGGCCCGCCCTCGAGGGCGCGCAGATCCGCCACGGCATGCGCGCAGCGCTGGGCGCCATCGACCGGGTGGCCATCGAGAACGGAGACCTGGTGCTCCATACGATCGGTGATGCCGCGGCGCAGGGCATCTGCGGCTCAGGGCTGATCGACGCCATCGCCGTGCTCCTGGACGCGGGCGCGATCGACTGGACCGGTCTGATCGACCTGGACCACGCGGACCGTCTGCCACTGCCCCTTCGGTCGCGCATGATGAAGCGTGGTGACGAGCGGGCCGTCATCCTCGCCCGTCCCGGCGAGAGCGGGGCCGGCCAGGAGATCGTCCTGACCCAGGACGACGTCCGCCAGGTACAGCTCTGCAAGGGCGCCATTGCTTCGGGCGCGGCCATGCTCCAGAGGATCGCCGGCGTGCCCGACGACAAGGTCGCGGAGCTCATGCTGGCGGGCGGCTTCGGCAACTACCTCTCCATCCGGAGCGCGCTCAGGATCGGGCTCATCCCCGCCCTGCCCGAGCCGCGCATCCGCTACGTCGGCAACGCCGCCCTCCTGGGCGCCCAGCTCGCGCTGCTCTCGGAGATCGAGCGGGACCGCGCCGAGCGAATCGCCCGCGGCATCGAGCACGTCTCGCTCGCGGCCCACCCGGATTTCCAGGACGTCTTCGTGGACTGCATGAACTTCCCCCGAGCCTGAGGCGCCGAGACCTTGACCAAGCGGGAGAGAGTCCTGGCCGCGATCAAGCGCGAGCCGACCGACCGGCCGCCCTACGCCTTCTGGCGCCACTTCCCCAACGTGGACAGGGCACCCGCGGGGCTGGCCCAGACCACCCTCCGCTTCCACGAGCGCTACGGCTCCGATTTTCTCAAGGTCACTCCGGCCGGCGGCTATGCCGTCGAGGACTGGGGCTGCGTCGAGAGCGACGAGCTGGCGCCGGACGGCCACCGTCCCTGCCTGCGCCACGCCGTCAACGCTCCCGCGGACTGGAAGAAGATCCGCCCCGTCGCCATGGAGTCCACCGGGTGGGCGTCCCACATCGAGTCGATCATCCGCTGCGTCGTGGACCGGCGCGCCGACTGCTCCGTCATCCCCACGATCTTCAGCCCCCTGTCTCTGGCCCGCAAGCTCTCGGGCGACCGCCTGAACTACGACCTCAAGGAGAACACGGGTCTCGTCGAGGAGGCGCTGGTCGCCATCACCGAGACCATCCTCGCCTTCATGGAGGCCTGCTTCCGCGAAGGCGCCGAGGGCATCTTCTACTCCGTCCAGGCGGCCAGCCACGCCTTCCACCGGGAAGAGGACTACGCTCGCTTCGGCGAGCCCCACGACCGCCGCATCCTCGAGACCGTGCGCGAGCACTCGCGCCTCACCGTGCTGCACTGCCACGGCGAGCAGCTCATGTTCGACCGCCTGGCCACGCTCCCGGCCGACGTGTGGAACTGGGACGACCGCCGCGCGGGACCCTCGCTCGCGGAGGGCAAGGCCCTGGTGCCGGGGGCGGTCCAGGGCGGCCTCAACCAATGGACTACGCTCAAGGACGGCACGGGCCCGGACGCCCAGGCGGAGGCGCAGGAGGCGCTGACCCGGACGGGCGGCACGGGTATCATCCTGGGCGCCGGCTGTGTGCTCTTGCCCGACC
>WNFC01003658.1_pt1 | contig 24493 bp, 23 predicted proteins | sample 5400541 | NCBI WGS metagenome assembly WNFC01 (sample SAMN13153342, study PRJNA577476) | soil metagenome | isolation source: 120 cm saprolite under Douglas fir tree site 2 hole 2 replicate 1 | place: USA:California | collected 2015-04-18 | reverse complement strand
CACTCGCGGCGAACTGCACGGCCTTTTCTATCCTTACGACCCGCGCCGCCGAACGCCGCCGTCGATCGTGCTCTGGATGCGCACCGCCCAACGTCACGAAGTCGTCAAGCCCAAGACGTTCGTGCGCACGCTGATGCATGAAATTGGGCATTATCTAGACTACGTAATTCTCCACCTCGACGATTCGTACCACACCCAGGGATTCTTCAAGCGCGAATCCTCGCTAGTCCGCGCGCTATTCGGCACGCCATCCGATTCCTGACCACCGGATTCATTTTCGATTGACCACGATGCCCCCGCGCGATTGTTCCCCTTCCCTCGAGGGAAGGGGTCAGGGGTTAGGTTAGCCCGCTCCGCCCTGACCTCCCTGCTCACTTGGCAAACTGAACCAGACCGATTCGTGAGGCCCGGCTTGACACCGCCGCTCGCGATGCCGATAGCTATTCTCGCGGCGCGCCGACTTTGCGCGCGCGGCATGAGCCTGTGCGATCCATAGAGGGAGAGATGGCTACTGGTATGGGATTTTTTCAGAGATTGCGTTCGTCGGCCTCGGCTAAGGCCGGCCTGCTCGAGGAACTTGCGGTGCTCACCGGAAACAATCAGGGCTTGGTCGAGCGGATGCGCCGGCACGCCGAAATTTGCCCTTATCAAAATATAAAAGCCGGAGTCGTCGCGCTCGCCGACAAGGAAGCTCGGCACGTGGAAGCGCTGAATGCGATTCTCTCCGACCACAACGTGTGGGCGAAGTCGCCGGAATTGCCGCTGCACGACGGCTCGAACAATTGGGCGCGGCTTAGCGGCGACCTCGCGCTGTTGGGTTCGCTCGCCGCGGACTTGCGCCTCGCCTCGGTCAAGTGGGAGTCAGTTGACGAAAAGACTTCGAATCAGCTCCGCCAAGTCGCGAACGAAGACGACGAGCATGAAAGCGAGCTGCGCAAACTCGCGATGAAGTGCGACGCGATGGCGCTCGACTAAAAAAATCTCACAGATAACGATGCAGGCCGCGACGCGCGAGTTCGTCGGTGACGCGGCCGACATGCTGCGACATCTCGCGATGCGCGACCAGAATCGCGTCGCCAGTATCTACGACGACAAGATCGCGAACGCCGAGCAGCACCATCAGGCGCGCGTCCGAATGCGCCAGCACGTCGCCCGAATCGAGTGCGATCACGTTCCCGCGCAGCACGTTACCGCGCACGCTCGCGACCGCCTTCAGCAGCCCATCCCAACTTCCCACGTCATGCCATGAAAAGCGCGCGCGGACGCCGAGCACATGAGCGCTTTTCTCCATTATCACGCGATCGAACGAATCGAACTTGAGCCGCCGGTAAGCGCGCGCGAGTTTCCTCCGCGGAGTTATCGCGAGTTGGTCGGCGGCTTTGCCTAGCTGTGGGCAATGCTCCGCGAATTCCAGCGCCAGAGTCCGCGTCGACGCGACAAACATCGAGGCATTCCACAAATAGCGCCCCGACCGCACCATCCGGCGCGCGAGCGCAAGCGCCGGCTTTTCGATGAATCGCTCGATCCGGAATCCGGTGCCCACCTTCGCGCCGATTTTCTGATAGCCGTAGCCGGTCTCGGGGCGGGTCGGAGGAATCCCAATCGCGACGATTGAGTCATGAGTCGCGGCCAGATGGATCGCATCGGTTAGAGTGCGGCGATATTGCGCAGCGGTCGCGATGTAATGATCCGCTGCGACCGCGGCGATCACTCCGTCTCCGAATCTCTGCTTGATAACCGCGGCGCCATAGGCGATTGCGACTGCGGTCCCACGCGCGTCCGGTTCAATGATCAGATTTCGTGCCGGAATCAGACCGCGGATCGCACGGCGAAACGCCGCCTGATGTCCCGCCGCGACGAGAACGAAAATCCGCTCGCGCCCGACGGCTCCGATGTGACGCGCGATCGTGTCCGCGAGCAGACTCTGCTTGCCATCGATCGAAAAAAGCGGCTTGGGCCGCGCCTCGCGGCTCGCGGGCCAGAAGCGAGTACCACGGCCGCCCGCGATAATCAGTACCGAGGCGCGCGGCCGCGCGGAAGTTCGAGGCATCTTGATTTAGATCGCGCCGAAGTCGCGAAGCTTGTTTTCGAACAGCGCACGAATTTCCGCCAGTCGTGCTTCGCTGTTCGCTTCGAAGCGCATCACCAGCGCGGGTTGCGTGTTCGACGCTCGCACCAGCCCCCATCCGTCGGCAAAGTTCACCCGAACCCCGTCGATATCGATTACCTCGTAATGCCTGCGAAAGAAATCCGCGGCGCGGCGCACCACTTCGAATTTGCGATCGTCGGGACAGTCGAGCCGGATCTCGGGCGTAAACGAGGTCTTCGGCAGATCGGAGAGGAGTGCCGCGAGCCCGCGGCTTTCGCGTCCGAGAATTTCGAGCAGCCGCAACGACGCGTAAATTGCGTCGTCGAAGCCATAATAGCGGTCGTTGAAAAACATATGGCCGCTCATTTCGCCCGCCAGCGCCGCATTTTCCTGCTTGAGTTTGCTCTTGATCAGCGAATGGCCGGTCTTCCACATGATTGGCCGGCCGCCGTGCTGCGCGATGTCGTCATAGAGCCGCCGCGAGCATTTCACGTCGCCGATGATCGTCGCACCCGGCCGCTCCTTCAGAATCGCACGCGAAAATACCACCATCAGCTCGTCGCCCCAGACGATCCGTTGATTTTCGTCCACCGCGCCGATCCGGTCCGCGTCACCATCGTAGGCGATGCCCACCAGCGCGCCGCTTTTTTTCACGGCCGCCTGCAAGTCGCGCATGTTCTCTTCGACGGTGGGGTCGGGATGATGGTTGGGAAAACGGCCGTCCATCTCGATATACAATTCGACTGTTTCCACGCCCATCTCGCGCATCAGCGGCGCCGCGACCACGCCGCCGCAGCCGTTGCCGCCGTCGACCGCGACCTTTATGCCGGGTGCGAGCTTGATATTATGTTTGATATATTCCCGGTAATCCGGCAGAACCGGCCGATACGTGAGCGAGCCGTTGGCTCCGCTGGCCTTGAACGCGCGCGCTTCAATTATCTGGCGCACGCGCTGAATTTCCTCGCCGAAAATTGTGGTTGGTCCAACGCCGAGTTTGAAGCCGTTATATTCCGCCGCATTGTGACTGCCGGTTATCATCGCACCGCCGTCCATCTGCCAGTGCAGCATCGAAAAATAGAGCAGCGGCGTCGGCACCACGCCGACATCGGTCACGTTGATCCCCGCCGGCAGCAATCCTTCCAGCAGGTGTTCCCGGAGCATGTCGGACGACAGCCGGCAATCACGTCCTAGAGTTATGTTGTGTTTGCCAGCTTCGATTAGAATCGTGGCGTAGGCGCGGCCCAAATCGACGACGAACTCATCGTCGAAGTCATCTTGCACGATGCCCCTGATGTCGTATTCGCGGAAAACTTGCGGATTCATTAGTGTCTAATTGTCGCTACTGAAGTTCCTCGAATCAACCAAGCTTGTTCCGGCCAGCCGTTCCGCAGGTCTCGCTTGCCGGTTATGATACCGGGTGGTGCTGACTCGTCCGCAAGCGACTGTAGCAGGGTGCGGAAAAACCTACTCCTTAATGAAGAATCTTTCTTCACCCTGCGAGAAACTGGCTTCCTTCCTTAAGCTCTCCCCCTCTGGGGGAGATTACAGAGAGGGAAGCAGGGTGCGGAAAGCCTTTCTCCGCACCTGCTAGCGGTGCTCATAATAACTCCGTGGTGGAACAACCAACTCAATCGCACGTAGCCTTGGTTACCGGAGCGGGCCGCGGAATCGGCCGGGCCGTGGCGCTCGGACTCGCGCAGGCGGGGTACGCTCTGTGTCTGGCCGCGCGCACGCCCGACCAACTTGCCGAGACTCGTGCGCTGTCGGGTCTGGAACCTAGACTCTCGCTGATAGTACTGGTCGACCTCGCTCAGCCCGATGCGCCTGAAGATCTGTTTGGTGCGCTGATGGAACAATTCGGCCGGCTCGACGTGTTGATCAACAATGCCGGCTTCGCGCCGCAGCGGACCCCGTTGATAAAGATTAGCCAGGATGATCAGGATCGGATGATGTCGGTGAATCTGCGTGCACCGATGGCATTGGCGCGGTTGGCGGCCGGGCAAATGGCGCGGCAGGCGGAGGGTGGCGTTATCGTTAATATCGCGTCCAGCTCCGCACGCAATGCGCCATCGGGCGAGGCCATTTACGCCGCCACCAAGGCCGGGCTGGTGGCTTTCACGCGCGCCTGCGCCACCGAATTCCGTCACTACCGCGTGCGCACGTCCGTCATTCTGCCGGGACTCACGGATACCTCGTTCATCCCACAGAACAAGCGACTGGAGCGCACCGCAATGCTGCGGCCCGAGGATATCGCCGCGGCGGTGATGGGTGTGGTGAACGCGCCGGCGCATGTGTGCCCAGTGGAAGTCGTAGTCGAGCCTGCGCGCGATCCGATGCGCGGTGGACGCTGATAATGCCGAGTACCGGCGAATGCCGGCATGATGGTCCTTCCCGAACCTCTACTACCACCACAGGTTCCTTCTCACTGACGTTAATCGCGGCGTTTGGGTTGGCGCTGGTGGCGGCGGTAATAATTGCGCCAGTCGCGGCGATGGCGGTGGCGGCGGCCGGTTTCCGATTTCCTTTTCCGCGCATTTTTGACCGCACGATGATGGTGACACTGTCCGTCACCTTGCTCTGGTTCGGACGCAGGCTGAAGCTGCTCAATTTTCTGCACCAAGGGTTCAGCACCGCACAAGAGTTGGGTATCTGGCAGGCCGTCAGCGGCCTGGCGCTCGCTGCCGGGGCGATGGGCGTTCTATTCGTCCTAACGGCAATTACGGCCGGCAATTTTCGGGTCTCAATGATTGCCGCATCAGCGCCGCGCTACCTGCCCGCGGCAGTGCTGATTGCGATCCTTGAAGAGGGTTTCTTCCGCGCATTTCTGCTGGCCGGCATAGAAGGTGACATCGGCTCGTCCGGGGCTTTGCTTGCCAGCTCAGCGATCTTCGCGCTCGTGCATGTAGTGCGCTCGCCAGCCCGCTTTTATCTGACGGGGTTCGAGCCGTTGGCGGGAGTGCAAAACCTGGCAGCGGGCACTGAGCGAATGATCCATGCTGAAATTGGCCGGCCTCTGCTGGGGCTATTCCTGCTCGGCTTGGTGTTGGGCGAGGCCTTTATTCTAACTCGTCGGATTTACTGCGGGCTCGGCTTGCACGCCGGATTTGTGTTGGGCGCGAAAACCTGGCGGCTGTCGGCCAGTGGTGCAATGCCGCGATGGCTCGCGGGGCCGGGCCCGGTTCCCCTGGTTGCCGCCCCTGCCGCCTGGGTGATATCAGCAATCATGCTGATAGTGCTGCCGTTGTGGCTAAGGGCCGGCCAGCGACAGCACCCTGACCCTGATTCTCTCCCGTGAGCTACCTCACCCTGTTGACGCTCGCACCTCGCAGAGTCGTTTGCTCGGCTCCGCACCTGTGACCTCTACTGCTGCACAGCGGGAGAGGGACAGACAAAGGAGGACGAGGGGCTTAGCGGTACACGTCAATCGTAAACGGGTGGCATACCGCGCGGACGGGTGCGGTAGCGGCGATGGGTCCACAAGAACTGCGTTGGATGGCGCCGTGCGAAATCTTCGATTGTGCGGTTAAAGCGCCGGGTGTTTTCTTCGATGTCCGCGCGAGGATCGTCGCTCCGCTTAATCGGAATCTCATCAAGAATCTCGATTCGATGACTGTGCCGGTTCCGCTCACGCAGCAGAAAAACCGGCACCACCGGTACCTCTGCGATCGCTACCAGGCGGGCAAGCCCACTGGAGGTCGCCGCAAGTTCGCCGAAGAAAGGCACGAAGATCGCCTCGCTGCGCTTGGCGTTTTGGTCGAACGTGATTCCGACCAGCTCACCCTCCCTCAGAGATTTCAACACGGCGCGCGCCGCTGCGTGCTTCCTAATCACTTTGACTCCCGTCCGCTCCCGCACGTAAGTCATCAATGCGTCGCCGGCCAGGAAGCGTTGAGTATGATGGACCAAGGTTATCGGATAGCCGTGTAGCGCATGCGCCCCTGGCAATAATTCGAAATTGCCAACATGGGCCGTCAGGATTACCGCACCTTTGCCGGGGTAACGGCGGTTCATTTCTGCCCAGTACTCGAAACGGTTGTATTTGACCCGCCGTTTTAATCGCCGATAAAAGAAACCGCCCAGCCGGATGTACTCGGCAGCGCTGCGGCCCAGATTCAAATACGACGCACGGAGAATACGCCGCCGTTCTCGTTCACTTTTATCGGGAAAAGCGAACGCCAGGTTGCGCAGACCGACCCGGATGTGGCCGCGGTCGAGCAGGTAACCCAGCCAACCGCCGGCGATGCCAAGCGGATAGAGCACAAAATCCGGAAGCAGGCTGAGCGCGTGCAGCGCTGCCAGCATGGCGTAAAATGCTGCCTTGCCCTTGAGGTTAAGTGCGACCTCAGCAGTTGACACCCGGTGCCTGCGGTCCTTTCGCACCGGACGCGAATGCAATCTTTTAGTAGTGGAGGCTGGGCCCAGTGTTTGTGGCAGCGCTCGGTTTGCAGATTGTGAGTCTGAAAGCACTTTGCGAATTAATTCGACACCGGCCGGGCAACCTTCGGAATAACCACAATACCTGATTCAGTGACAAAGAACCGTTTGCGGTCGCGGCTGAGGTCATAGCCAATCTCGTCAGCTTCGGCAATATGGACATTCTTGTCCATGATGGCCCGGCGGATCTTGGCATAACGCCCGATATGGCAATGGTCCATGATTACCGAGTCGTCGATCTGACTGTATGAATGAACGAAGACTGAACGCCCGAGAATCGAGTTGCGCACAGTACCGCCGGATATGATGCTTCCTTCGGAAACAATTGAATGGAATGCCTGACCCCGGCGGGAATCTTCGTTGAACACGAATTTCGCCGGTGGCTGGTCGAAATAGGCCGTGCGCAGCGGCCATAGCTGGTTGTACAGATTCAGGCGCGGACGCGCATCGCGCAAGTCCATATTAGCTTCGTAGTAAGCTTCGAGGGTCCCCACGTCCCGCCAATAGCTCAGGTTTTCCTCCGAGTCGCCGCGGATCTGGTTGGTCATGAAATTGTACGCATAAACCGGCACCCGCTGGATCAGCATTGGGATCAAATCCCGCCCGAAGTCGTGATGACTGCGATGGTCGGCGGCATCCTCAATTAGCGCATTGCGCAGAATCTGTGGATCAAACAGATAATTTCCCATTGAGGCCAGGCATTTGCCCGGCGCGCCGGGCATAGAACGCGGATTCGCTGGCTTCTCATCGAAGTTGAACACCCGCATTCCAGAGTCCACCTCGAGCACACCGAACTGATTTGCTTTCTCCAGCGGCACCGGCAGTGTCGCAACAGAAACCGACGCCTTGCATTCAACGTGAAATTCGATCATCTGACCGATGTCCATCCGGTAGATATGGTCGGCGCCGAACACGGCTACCAGGTCGGGGGCGTAATCGTCGATGAGGTTGAGGTTTTGAAAAATGGCGTCAGCGGTGCCCTGGTACCAGCTCTCGCCAGAGCGCATTTGGGCCGGTACTGGGATAATGAAATGGTCGCGAATGATGCGGCCCATCTGCCATCCGTCTTTGAGGTGCTCGATGAGCGACTGCGACCGCCACTGAACCAATACGTAAATCGAATAAATTTGCGAATTGACAAAATTGGAGAGAACGAAATCAACGATTCGATACTTGCCACCGAAGGGAACAGCCGGCTTGGCCCGATCACGGGTAAGAGGAAACAGCCGCGTACCCTGACCGCCAGCCATGATTAGTGCCAACGTTCTCATTGAATTTCGCGGCGGCGCGCCCTAACCGAAGGCCAAAGCGCGCATCCATTCATCAAAGAATATAGAAAATTCTGCAATGAAAGTAAGCCTGTAGACCTGGTTTGTAAGGACGAAACACGATCGGCACCGGCCGTGCCGACAGCGTGGAGTTTGGGAAATTCGCCTCATTAGGTTCTCAGACTGTCGCAACTCTTGCCCGGCGCATCCTCATTCCCCACCAAGAACCGAATTAAGGTCGACCGGGCCATGACGCATCTTGCCCTCTATTTCAACGGTTTATCATCAGAATTAAGCTTGCTGCGCGGCAAGGCACAATCATTGCTTAGGTAACGCTGACCATCAATTTACGTCTATATAAAAGCTGCAAGATGGGCCGCTGATCATTCACCCTTCCGCTCAGGGAAGGAGGTAACCGATGCAAACCGAATCCGTCACTCAGGAAACTCACAAAAACAAGTCCGAGGGTGGCGTTGTCTATCGCACAACTTGCCAAAATCCTGGATGTGGCCATACGTTTGATCTCAGGGTCACTCCAACCAACGCCAGCTTACTGAGCGCGACAATGGTTTGTCCGCGGTGCCGCCGCCATGGCGGAATGTTGAAGTCTCAAGGCCGTCTCGGCAATAAGCGGTTTTCAGCCAAATTGGTCTTCAGGCTGATGGGGGTAGCGCCGCGTATCGACGAAGACGAACTGACCGACGCTGCCGAAATACGATAAGAAACTAGCTTTAGCTCCTCAAGAGCATAAGATAGCAGCGGATGCACTGCTCCTTAACTGGCTCCCTGATCATCTCAACCGGCGCGCCGCCGGTACTCGAAACCAGCGGCGCGCCTTTTTGTTCTCTATGCCGTGGTGAGCGAACTCTCGCGCGCGGAAAGTCTAGACTCCAGCTAGCGGTTGCACAGTGATACCCTGCAGATTCTGTATACTGGGGCGCTCCAGCATGCGTTTGATCCAGCCATCGATGTTCCCACGATTGGCTGCAGGATCGAGTCCCAGCTCCTTCAACACCAGCAGCCGCGGCACGAAACCAATGTCGGCAACCGAGAACTGCGACGCAAGGAAATCCTGTCCCTGCAACTGATGGTTCAAAAAGCTGAGCATCTGCTCAACCCATTGCTGAAGCCGCTGGATTCGATTGGAATCGCGTTCGGCCTCCGCTTTGCCCATTTCCGCCATGAGCTGGCCGACTTGTACAGTAAAGGAGGTGTCAGCGATATCTTCCCATATTCTTGCCTGAGCCCGCAGTGCGCTTGAGCCAACGTCAGGCAGCAGCGGCGGTTCCGGATATTCGTCTTCCAGGTATTCGGCGATTATGGTGGAGTCATAGATTGTCGTGTCTTCATCCACCAGTGCAGGGACGCGTCCGAACGGATTGAGACGCCGAAACTCCGGACGGCGCTGCTCGCCCTGGGTCAGGTCTATCTCGACAAGTTCGTAGGAGAGCCCCTTCTCGGCCAGCACAATCCGCACTTTCTGGCCGAACGGGCAAGGCAGGAAGTCGTAGAGCTTCATCATTTTTCCAACCGCGGTTCAATCCGTGGCGGCGGCGATGCTGAATTTGAGCTGCGCATCTACTTCCGGCTGGAGCCTGACCGTTACGCTGTATTCGCCCAGTTGTTTGATTGGTTCCGCCAGCAAAATCCGCCGCCGATCGACTGCGAAACCGTGTTCGTGCAGAGCCCGTTCGAGATCAAGGTTAGTCACCGAGCCGAACAATTTACCCTCTTCACCGGCGCGGGCAGCGAGCGTCAGGTGCAAGGCCTCGATTCTCTCCTTCTCGGTCATCGCCTGCGCGCGCAACGCGTCACGCTTAACCATCGCCAGCCGTTTATGATGTTCAAAGGCGCGGAGGTTTCGTGGATTTGCTTCAACCGCCAACTTGCGCGGCAATAGGTAGTTGCGAGCGTATCCAGCGCGCACCCGCACCACGTCTCCCGGCCGGCCTAAGTTGGGCAGATCCTCGTTCAGGATTACTTGCAGGTTCATAGCTACCTCATGAAGCGCGGTTTCATAGGAAATTCCCCAGGTTACGGGCCGCTGCACTAGGTGGTTTCAAACGCCGGAAATCGACCCAAAGGTCGAATACCCCGGCCGCCCCTACCAGCGCGGTCAGGACCGGCTGCACTAAAGTGACAAAGTAGATTAACCCACGCGCAACGGGGGGCATTCCCAGTTGCTTGAAATAAAAGGCCATAATGGCGAGCCCTTGGCAGAAATAAACCGCCACTATGCACAGGAAACAATCGAGCGCGATAGTCGCCAGCGGCGCTAGCGGGATAAACCAACCAAACCCGCTCACCAGCAACGGCCAGATAAGCCATTCCGGCGCCGACCAACGCGCCAGATCACCAAACAGCGTATAGCCTACCCTCTGCTGTTTGCCGCCGAACCGCCAAAAAACCGCTAGATTTAGCAGTACCATCAGCGCGCTCGCTACCCCGACCAGCGCCGGGGTGAGCCGCATTACGGTATCGACGATGAAACCCTGAGTGTCGGGTGCAATCGCCGCATCGACACCGAGCATCTTCGAGAGGCCCTCACCGCGCATCAGGTCTGCGACTAACTGATTGTGAACCGCGTGGGCCAGCGCGACCGGCGATCCAGCGAACGCCAGCGCCGCAACCGTTCCGGCCAGAATAACCACCATCGCTGCGCTCAGCACAATTACTTCGAATGGCTGATGGCGCTCCAGCATATAACACATGGCTCCGGCAGCCAGCCCGAAACTCGCCACATAAGTCGCCGCCGCGGCCATTCCGGCACCCGCCGCCACCAACGCCGCAGCAAGGGCAACCGCCACGCTGATCCTGCGCAGCGCATGCGGAAACCCCACCGCGTAGCCGAGTAGCGGAGCAGGTGCAAACGCCATGACGACGCCGCCTGCGACCGGGACAACCGCTCCCGCCAAAAACATCAAGGCTGAGGCAAATGCGGCCCGTGCTATGCGGACAACGTCTTTGAGGCTCACGAGATGCTGCGTGCGAAGACTCAAAGTCCCAAGGTTGAGAACGGCAACAAGGCCAGTATGCGCGCGCGCTTGATCGCTACCGCGAGCTGTCTTTGATGTTTGGCGCAATTGCCAGAGGTTCGACTGGGAACGATCTTTCCGCCTTCGGTGATAAAGCTCTGCAGCGTCCGCACGTCTTTGTAATCGACGGTAAGGGACTTGTCAGCACAAAACCGGCAAACTTTGCGTCGTCCACCAGGCCGCCGGCGTCCGCTGGGTCGGCCTTCGCCATCGCCTCGGCCACGTTGACCACGATGCTGGTCAGTGTCCTGGGCAGGGGCTGATTCGTCTCTATCTTGATCCGCCATTGTCCTAGATTTTACCATGAGCGCGTGTGTACCGCGCCCCCCACGACGTATTTTTTGATGCCGCGTTTAGCGAACATCCTTCACTGATCGAGTTGTTCGCAGGACTTGGTTTGTTTGGCGCGAGCAGGGAACCGCGGTTGATCGAGTGCCCCAGCGAGTCTTCGATGCGACCGTTGGGGGCGCGCCTTACCGCCTTCCGCAACGTCGCTCAGCAGCGTCACCCTTGCTCGTCCTCCCCATCCGCCTCTGGAGTTTCTGGTGCCTCGCTCGACGCTCCCTCCTGGAACTTTACTTCAGCCGCCGCCCGTTCGGCTTGCGGGCGGTGCGAGGCACCCGAAGCTGCTTCCGCCACAGTCGCTGCGCGAGCTGCTTCGGCCGCAGCACGAGCCGCGTCGGCCGCGGCACGGGCTTCAGCGCTACGGCGCCGATGGGCTTCGAGTTCGGCGCGAATAGTTGCCGGCTCAACATCGCTGTCAACCAGCACCGAGAGGTAGCGCAAAACACTGTCCGACAGCTTCAAATTGCGCTCGATCTCATTCAATGTCGCGCCATTGCCGCCGTAGTCTAAACGAACGTAGAAGCCTCGCCGCTCACCTTTGATGTGGTAGGCGAGCTCGCGAAAGCCCCATTCATCGGTTTCGATGATTTCGCCCGCGCTCCCACGGACAATACCCTCGAACCTTCTGATCGCCTCTTTTTGTACTGATTCCCCGAGGTCAGGACGAAGGATAAAGATGGTTTCGTAGCGCCGCAATGACGCTTACCTCCTTTCGGATTCAAGCCCTCGTCGGCGAGGACAAGGAAGTGAAGCTTATCCTATCAATGCCATCCGGGCCGAACAAGTGAAGCGGCCTACCGCCAAAAGCCATCTCGGGCTTATCGCGGACAACCCACTCTCATCAGGCGGGCTATGTAATCGCAACTGTTCGAGCTGGGGACGGATGCGAGGGCCACCCCGCGGTGGGCTCTTGTCTGGAACGCCGCGATGGTATTTAGAAGAAGCATAGTTGCGCGCATTGGAAATCTCGCGAGGGGTAGTCGATGGCCAAAACTATAACTAAAACGCGATCCGCAAAGGGTGCAACAGGTGGCGGGAGTGCTGCCAAAGCCCGATCCACGCCGAAGCTTATGCCGATGCCGAAGCCAAAGGCAAAGGCAATGCCGAAGCCAAGGGCAATGCCGAAGCTGAAGGCCAAAGCGGTAAAAAAGGCAGCTCCCAAGAGTAGCGTCAAGGCGAATGCAAAGGCCCGGCCCGCGCCACAAAGATTGCGCCGGCCGATGAAAGTGGAGAGGGCAGCCGCTCCGGTCGAACCGCAGCCGATTCCCGCTGAGGTGCCTTCTTACGACCAATTGCCGATCCGCGAAGGCGCGCCGGCAGGCGCGGCTTGGGGAGTGTTCGGCGACGACGATCAGCTCGGCACCATCAACCTGCTAACCCCCGAGCGGGTGATGCAGGCGGCCAGCTTCGTGCGGAGCGGACGGGTATTTGCCCTCAATTTGCCGATTGATGTCCCGGATCCGCCGCTCTTTACGCGCGGCAAGCACCGCCATGTCATCAAGCACTTCGCCAGCTACATCCTCGACGATTACCTCGACAATTTCTATCCTCAGGCATCGTCGCAATGGGACGCGCTGTCGCATGTCAAGCATCCAAGGCTGGGTGCTTATAACGGCATCCCCGACAGTGATATCACCGGCTACGGCGGCTCCAAGCTTGGCATCGACAATCTGGCGCGGCGTGGCATCGCCGGCCGCGGAATTCTGGCCGACGTTGGCCGTTACTACGAGCGCCAGGGCAAGCAGCTCGACTGCGCGACCAATGACGTCGTCCCATTGGAGGATCTACTGGCGACGCTCGAAGTCCAGGGAACCAAAGTCTGGCCGGGCGATGTTTTGCTCGTCCGGATCGGATGGACCAAGGCTTATCGGGCGATGAGCGACGAGCAAAAATTGGAATTGGCGCGCGAGACCAAGTCTCCTGGCATCGAGGGTTCCCAGCGCACCGCGAGATGGCTATGGGAGCAGCACATTGCCGCGGTTGCTTCGGATTCGCCCGGACTCGAAGCGATCCCGCCGCCTAACGTCAGCGATTTTATGGAAGCCAACGACCTGCTCCATTTTCACATGCTGTCGTTCTTCGGAATGCCGATTGGTGAAATGTGGAACCTCGAGGAGCTGGCCGAGGATTGCGCCAACAATAATCGCTACGAGTTTTTCTTGACCTCGGCGCCTCTGAATATTCCGGGCGGCGTCGGTTCGCCACCAAACGCGCTCGCGATTAAGTAACCGGCCAGGTCTTCTGCAACCGCCGCCAGGCGGGGACGCAGAGCGAGGAACCACGCGTGATTCACAGGGTGGAGGCCAGTCGGCTTCCACCCCGCTGAGAATGATTTTACTAGTCGAGTGCCTGTGGATCGCACTTGAGCGTCAAATCACGAAGTTGCCCGATATGGCGGTCCTCCTGCTCGGCAAATTCGCGCAGCTGCGCCGCGATTTGTGGATCGATGCCGGTCCATTCCGGAAGCTGAGACTGCAATGCACGCAGGATTTCGACTTGAAGTGCGAGGTCGTTCCGCAGCCGCTGCCAATTGCTCGAGCCTTCGTGCAACGGCCTATCCGACAATTTAGGCCATACGCGATTTTGCAGCAGTAGCTCGCGCATTGCGTTCGCCTGCGCGGTCTCCGCCGCGGCCAACTCCTCAAGGCCTGCTCTTAGGGTCGGATAGCTGCACATCTCGGTATGCCGGGTGAGATTCGCAGCCAGTGTCTCGGCACTGGCCGCAGTTTCCACCAATCGATTCAATAGTCGGCTCCGGGGCGATAACAGAAGACGAATTGTCTGCACGATTCCCATAAAGACTGCGGGGTTGAAGGTCGGAATTCAGGCCGGTGATGGCCTTCCCAGGTTTAGCAACGCATGCGGGTGCGGGCACTTCGGGCGATCGCAATCAATCCGCCTCCGCCGCGGCATTGGCTGCGGCTTCGGCGGCAACATCGACTCCCGGCACCGGCGTCTGCTCGTGTCCGCTGAGTTCCCAGCCGGCGTCGGATGACAGCCGCAAAAAAAGTACCGCGGAGATTAACGATAGCGCTCCGGTAACGACAAAAGCGGCCATAAAGTCGCGGGTCGTAAGCACGTGGGCGCCACGCAGACGAAGGCTCAGATGAAGCAGCATCGCCGCGATGCTGACGCCAAGGCTGAGAGATAGCTGTTGTACCATGCTGGCAAGGGTGCTGGCACCGCTCATCATTTGCGGCGGCACATCGGCATAGGTCAAGGTGCCGAGACTGGTGAACTGCAACGAGCGGAAAAACCCGCCGATCAGCAGAGTGAGAATGATAACGACGTACGGAGTTGACGGCCGGAACAGCGCGTATAGCATCAGTAGAACTGAGCTGATGATGCCATTGCCGACCAGCACCGTGCGAAAGCCCCAACGCCGGATTATCGGGGCGGCGGTGGGTTTCATCATCAATGCTCCGGCGGCGCTCGCAAACGTTATCATTCCGGAGCCGAATGGGGTCAGGCCGAAAACCAGTTGCAGCAACATCGCCAGCAAAAACGGCAGCGCGCCGATGCCCATGCGTCCCAACGACCCGCTGATAGTAGCAGCCGCGAAGGTCGGGATGCGCATCAGCTTGAGGTCAACGATCGGATTTGAAATGCGTTGCGAATGTACAAAATACAACCCTATGCAAATTCCGCCCGTGGCCATTGCGCTCATTACCACGCTGGCCGGCAACATCCCGCGGCCGATCGTCTCGATGCCGAACATCAACCCTGCAAGTCCCAGGCTGGTGAGCAGAAACCCTTGTATATCGAGCGGGAAAACCTGTTCTTCGCGAATGTCGCTGATATAGACGGTTACCAGCGCGACGCCGAGTATCCCAATCGGCACGTTCATCAGAAAGATCCAGCGCCAGGAGGCGTAGGTTACAATGAAGCCGCCCACCGGCGGCCCGACGACTGGACCAAATACGGCCGGCACCGTCAGGTACGACATCGCGTCGACCAGAGCTGCTTTTGGCACACTCTTGAGCACTAGCAGGCGGCCCACCGGAACCATCATGGCACCGCCAAAACCTTGCACCACGCGTGCAGCGACGAGTTGCGAGAGCGTGCTCGCCAGTGCGCACAGAATCGAGCCGACGGTGAATGTAATGATGGCCGCGCGAAACACCCCACGGGCGCCAAAACGGTCCGCGACCCAGCCGCTGATCGGAATAAACACCGCCAGACTCAACAAATAGGACGTAATCGCCAGATTCAGCCGGATTGGGTCCTGGTGCATCGACTTCGCGATCGCGGGCAGGGCAACCGCGATCACCGTCGAATCAAGCGTCTGCATGAATAAGGCGCAGCCGACGATCAGCGGTACGGCAAACGGGAAGCGACCCGCTTGGTCAAGCTCTACATTCATCACTCGTCAGCACTATCCGATCGGGCTACGCCCATTCAAATTACGGCCGGCCGAATTCTGAAGGCGTGCCAGCATTCACACTTACTTCTACACTACAACCACTCGACGGGTCAGCACCGAATCGACGAGTCGGTCCATAGCCGCGACCGGCGTTTGTTGTTGCGCGCAATTTTCTGGCAATAAGTACACACTAGGCGAAGCGTCAAGTGGAGCCGCTGAGCCGCAGTAATGAGCGAAGCTGAAGGGAAACCTGTCGGCCACAGGTGAACGTCCGAGCCGTCGCCGGGGTGGGCGAACGTAGCGTCAAGGGTAGGTCCGCCTAGCGACTGACTAAAAAATGAATTCCTCCGCGACAACACGTCCAGAGCCGGCCGAACAGGTCGACTACAAATCGATCGCGCTGCTGTCAGCGGCCCATCTGTGCGACGACATCAATCAGGGTGTCGTGCCTGCGATGCTACCGTTTTTCATCGCCGCATATCACCTCACCTACGCCGCCGCGGCGGGCCTGGTGCTCGCGCAAACTCTGTCGTCGTCGGTCGTTCAGCCGTTGTTCGGAATGCTGGCCGACCGCCGCTCGTCCCCGTGGCTGATTCCGGTTGGAATGAGTCTCGCTGGCCTGGGAGTAGCAATTTCCGGACTAGCGCCCAGTTACGGCTTGATCTTCGCATCGATCGCGGTGAGTGGCTTCGGCATCTCAGCGTTCCATCCCGAGGCGGCGCGCCGTGTCAGATATTTGAGTGGTTCCCGCCAGGCAACGACGATGAGTCTTTTCACAGTCGGCGGAATGGTGGGCTTCGCCCTCGGACCATTGCTGATTACGCCAACGCTGATGGCGCTGGGCACACGCGGTGCGGTCGTGTTAGCGATTCCGGTGCTGATCATGGGGGTGGTAGTGACCTCCAACCTGCATCGGCTGGTGGCGGGAGAGCCGTCCGTCAGACTCGGAGTAAAGGGCCGCGTTATTGTCGAGGGAGATGAACGGTGGGGCGACTTCATTCGGCTCACCACCGTGGTCGTGCTGCGCTCGATCGCCTTCTTCGGCCTCAACACCTTTCTGCCGCTCTACTGGACCACCAACCTGCGCGGCACCAAAGCTGGCGGTGGTCTGGCTCTAACTACTCTGGCGGCGTCGGTCGCGTTAGGCACGCTGATCGGCGGCAGGTTGGCCGATCGTTATGGCCGCAAAACTGTTATAGCGGGTTCGCTTGGCGCGGTCGTGCCCCTGCTGCTGATGTTTCTCAATTCTCACCGGATCGCGATCGCCGGGGTAATGCTTGTGCCGGTCGGAATCGCTGTCGCAGCCGCGAATAGCGTGGTGGTGGTGATGGGCCAGGATTATCTGCCCAATCGAGTAGGTCTCGCTGCCGGCGTCACCCTCGGACTGTCGATGACGATCGGTGGAATGCTCACGCCCGTACTGGGCACAATCGCCGACCATTATGGGCTGAGCACTGCGATGTTCTTGATAGCATTGGTACCGTCGCTTGCATTTGCAATAAGCCTGACGCTGCATGAAACTGCGGGCGAGACAGTGAGAATTGAAACAGCCGCAAGCGCGCTCGAATCACCCTCGACGACGGGCGGCAAATAGGGACCCGCCGGTTGACGGTGCTCAACGCGCCGAGCATCGGAGTTAAATCGTGGCACAGGAGACGATCGTATTTACTCAAGGCATCGAAATGCCGCCTGACATCATCGAACAGGCACGCCAGATGAAACCGGCGGGTTTCGCGATGGAAATGTTGCCGCCACGCGCGAGCGCCGGCGATATCGCCTCGGCGATGCGCGAGGCCGAATATCTTCTCGGCTTTTTGCGCGTCCTGCCCGATGAAGCTTATCTCGACGCCAAACGCTTGAAGCTGGTCCAGGTGCTGAGCGCAGGCTATGACATGGTCAACATCGAGGGCGCCCGCAAAGCGCGCGTCCCGGTCTGTGCCAACGGCGGCGCCAACTCAGTGGCGGTTGGTGAACACGCCCTCATGCTGATGCTGGCGGTGTATCGTAAGTTGGTCGCCTTTCACCAGAATGTCGCCGCCGGCCATTGGCATCGCGGCATCCCCCGCACCGTCGACATTTACGAGATCGAAGGCAAAACCGTGGGCATCGTCGGCCTCGGCAATATCGGTCAGCAGGTCACCCGGCGCATCAAGTCGTTTGATGCGCGCGTAATTTACTATGACCTGTTTCGGCGCAGCGCGGAGGAAGAAGAACGGCTCGGCGTCGAATACGTACCGCTCAACACCCTGCTCGAAACCGCCGACATTGTAAGCCTGCATGTGCCGTTGAACGACAGCACCCGTCACATGATCGGCGCCGATCAACTGTCACGGATGAAGCCGAAAGCAATCCTGATCAACACCTGCCGCGGCGAAGTGGTGGACGAAGCGGCGCTGATCAAAGCGCTTCAGGAACATAGGATTATGGGCGCCGGGCTCGACTGTCAGGAAAAAGAACCGGCCGACTCGAATAATCCCTTACTCAAGCTCCCCAATGTGACGTTAACGCCGCACAACGCCGGACCGACGGTCGACAGCTACCGCAAGCGCTTCGGCAATGGCTACGCGAATATCCAGCGCGTTGCCAGCGGCCAGCCGCCATTGTGGGTCATCCCCGAAATGCGCGATCTATTCCCCGCCACCAGCTAATCGTAATGACCAGCGATTTGATCCGAGCGTGACCTGGGCAGAGCCTTCTCCGAGAGGCGGCCATCTGTGGAGACTCACTTTGTTTCGGTGACTGCTCTGACGCGTCTCCCCCTGTCATCAGGGGGAGTTGTTCATGAGTCAGCAAGTCACCCGCGCTGGGATGAAAATCCAATCCCTCCCCCTGACCAGCTGATCATTACCCATAAGTGGTATCGCTGGACACTGGCACAGGTGGAGTGGTAGGTGACTCGTCAGCGGGGCCGGTGCTCTCAAACTCTGTCATTCCCGCGCGTGGCGCACCGAGGAATCCCGGATTCTGGGGCTGACGCTTCACCCTGGCTCAAATCCCGCCACGCTGGGTTCATCGACTCGCTCAGCCTGATCTTCTGCCGCCGCGTCAGTTCTTACACGCAGGCCGCAGACTCCTTTTAATAAACGCACCTCGCGGACTCGTTTGCTCGGCTCCACTTCGCTCCGCCTGGTGAGCTCGGCTGCGCTGCGGTCCGCCTAGTGCCTTCATCTCCTTCTCGCCAGCGATCGCTTGGTTAACGTCACGGAACTCCTCGCAGTACACTAGCCGGTTCACCTTGTAGCTGGCGGTGAACGAGCCAGGCTTGCCTTCCTTGTGCTCAGAGACGCGGCGGTCGAGATGATTGGTCACGCCGCTATAGCGCGTTCTTAAGAGCCTGCTCATGATGTACACGTAGTCGTTCCGCTCACCGATGGGCGCGTTTCAGTCAAAAAAGACTCGGGATTCTTCGCGCGGCAGCCACGCGCGAGAATGACAGAAGGTCTTCGAACCGTCCAAGACCAAACCTAACCCGGTGTCGAGCCGCGGAGTTATGGGACACGATCAGCCCTGACCAGGGGGAGGTTAGGTGGGGGTTGTCTTCGATTTTCAGAGGAAACTCACCAGAACGGCAGCGCACCACATCATCCGCGCCGAATGTAGAAATTCCAGGCCGCGCCGAAGCGCGGCCCTCAGGGTGACATCGTCACCCGTTGAGCCCGCGCCACCGCACCATTAGGCTACCCGTGTGCGACCACCGCAAAGCTTCGGCTGTCAATCCCGCCGTAGGCAGGAGCGAATCGAGAGTTCCAGGATGATCGAAGCATGAAGCGTGCTCTGCCGGTCCAACCGCAAAGATTTGAGCGGCCCGCCAACCCCGCCTGGCGGTGAGCAATGAGAGTACCGCTTCACTACGGCGCACGCTGTTCGCCAGCTCGGACGCACGAGCCTGGCCGAGTGTGTGGAGTCTCAACGTGGCTTTGCAATTAATAATAATCCTGGACGGTCGGCGGTACTGCCGCGATTGTTGTGCTGTGACGGCTCCGCCGATGAATCACACCCCCCTTCTTTTGCTGACTGCGAGTCAAGCCTTTATCGGATCGCGAAGCACCTCAACGCAGAGAGACGCACATAGAGGGGACGTGCCGAAAGCTCGCAAACCAACGCAGAAATGCGCTCATGCCGAAGCTAACTTCGCTCCAGTCCTTCGCCTTATCCGGCTTCTCCGCGGTTCTCCCCGGATTGCCGCGGTTTGGGCGAATTTTGTTGTTTCGCGCCAGCGGCATTTCTGACACGGCAGGTTTGCGCCATCGCACTATTAGGGTTACGCGTGTGCGGCCACTGCAAGGCGTCGCGGCTGTCAAGCTATCCGAGGTACATGGGGAAGAATTGCTACTCCTATCCTGCCATCTAAGAAAGCAAGCCTAACATGAGTAATAACCGTCCCGAATCAAAAGCTCAGCCGTGTTATCGCGTGAATGATGTTAACTGAAGTAACGGCGGAGCATAGACGAAAGATCGTCATCTGGCTACGCTTCGCCTAATGGACCTCGTTGACAGCCACTGCCATCTGGCAGACGCGCGGTTGCGCGACGATGCTCACGGAATAATCGAACGCGCGCGCCTGGCCGGGGTCACTACGCTCATTTCAGTCGGAGCGATTGGCTCGCTTGAAACCGACCGGCTCACGGTCGAATTCGCTGAGCACAATCGCGGCGTCTACGCCGCCGTGGGAGTGCACCCCCATGACGCCGCAGCCTGCAGCGATGCACGGATTACAGAATTGCGCGACCTGGCGGGCTCACCCAGGGTGGTTGCGATCGGTGAAAGCGGCCTCGATTTCCATTACATGCATTCTCCGCCCGAGGCCCAGGAATGTTCGCTGCGAAGCCATTTGGCGTTGGCGACGGAACTCGACAAGCCCATCGTGATCCACTGCCGCGACGCTGAGACGCGTCTCGCCACGATCGTTCGCGAAACTGGCGTGCCGCCGCGCGGCGGCGTGATTCATTGTTTCACCGGCAATTCCTCATCAGCACGCGCATTTCTGGAGCTCGGCTTTTATATCTCTTTTTCTGGAATATTGACGTTCCGCAATGCCACTCAGGTCCGCGAGGCTGCCCTGCTCGTTCCGGCCGATCGTGTGATGGTCGAAACCGACGCGCCGTATCTCGCGCCCGAACCTTATCGCGGCAAGCGCAACGAACCAGCATACCTGGTGCGCACGCTCGAAGTCCTCGCGCGTCTGCGCGGTTTAGGAGTGGATGCCTTGGCCGAGGCGACCACCGAGAATGCCCGGCGCCTGTTCGGTCTTGCTGTCTGAGCGCGCTAAGTCAGAAGTGCCTGGGATAGAAGATGAGAGGTCACAAAGCCTTCACCGCCGCTCTCGTTTCTCACTCCTCCTATCTCGGCCTGACAATATCGGCAAATGCCCTTGCGTCAGGGCTGGGGTCCACCTGAGGACGAAGGCAACCGTCGCCCTTGTTTTATTTCAGAGCGCGGGCGCGAGGAGAGTTGCGGTGCTCATCTCATTTAGTAATCCAAACTTATCGAGGTAGCTGTCCAGGTGCTGACGGATAATTTGTAACGGGAAAGGAAGAGCGGGCAGGAGTTCGCAGTCCAGCCTTGTTCCAGGACCGCAGATCTGCCGGTAGTTTAGCGCACGGACCGCATCAGCAACTGCTTTGGTGAGACCGTCGACGGTTTTCTTTTCAATGCCGTCTAACCCGTACAGTGCTGAAATTGTCGCCAGTTCGTCCGCAACGAAGGCACGGGGAACCACGTCCTTCTCGTTCCAAATGCGGTGGCAGTCCCCCCCTAAAACTTGGTCTGAATGCCTGGCGAACGCATCGTTTCCCGCAGTTGGCCCCGCGAATGAGCAGCAGTGTATGGTAGCCGTTCGATCCCGATCCCATTCCTCGGCTGGGTGGTTCTGCGGCCCTTGGGTGTCAGCCAGCCACAGCGCTAGCGTGGAACTCAAAGCGCCACCTTTACTGTGGCCGGTTAGGTGGATGTCCAACTTCGCGTGGGTCGCAATATGGGTTCGCAGAAAGTCCTTCAGACTGCCTTCGTTAATGGCATTCGAGCTCGCCGCATTCCGCCTGAGTAGCGTCAGCGGGTTAAAGTCAGCACTTTTCAGATCCTTTAGCCGTGCTTCAAGCGTTTCCACGACGGCTGCCCCGGCTTGCGATGACAAGCGCGCCCTGACCATCTCGGCCCATCCCTCCAAGGAATCGGGCTTGACCGTACCAGCGAGGCTCCTGGATGCAACTGCGGGCGCCGGTGAGGCAGTTGGACCGCTGTCGTTCCATCGCAGATGTTGCAAGATGCCCAGCCCAATCGCGGTGCTCGCTGATATCATGGGGCCGCTGGTCACAGCCGAATCGCCATAAGTCCATGGCACTTGATGCGTGACCATTAAGTCTCCAAAGACCCAGTCGCTGAGCGACATCGGGTTGGTCCCGCGAATCGCGATCGCGATAGTAGAGGGGCTTGCGATGCTCTGGGCGACATACATTAAAGCGTCGTCCAGCCCGGGCGATACCGCACTAAAACTGGCCGGTCCCCAGACGATCTTCCACTTGTCTTTTACGGTCGAGAATCGGGCCATGCACTCGTCCATGAGGGCGCGCAAACGAGGACGTTTGAGCTGCTCAGGCAGGATAAGGTTTGTCCCGCGGTAGCTAATCCCGGCAAGGGTTAACATCGTTCGGACAACGTCATCATGCTGGTCACCCATTAGTTCGCCCCCTTCGCCACTACTATGCCACTTACTACTTCGCGTGGAGGTCGCCAACGCCGCCCTCATCGTGAAATCGTCAGTCTCGCGAGATGACGCGGGCCGCGCCTCACAAACTCACGCCGATCTCGCTCAGGAAAACATGCTGCGTCACCTTGCGCGCCGCCGTGCCCGCGTACGCGCCCGCCGACGCCGCGACCAGCTTGTTACCCTGAAATGTCCCGATGCCGAGCAGTGTCTCTTCGACTGCGGTGGTCACACCCGCCTCAGCCATCGCCGCGAAACCCTTGAACCATCGCTTCGCCGTTTCGAGCTGCTGCGCGTTGAGCCGCCCGATCATCTGGCCGTAACGGTCGCGCAGCTTGTACTGAAAATCGCCGCTCGCTTCCACGATCACGCCGATCACGTCGCGCACGTAGCGCTCCGCGTTCTTTTCCGAAAGAAACCCTTTCAAGTCTCCCAGGTTCTGCGGCACTCCGCTCAGATTCATCGGCGGCGCGATATTGATTTCGTCCACCGTGCCAAAGCCGTGCGGGCCGAAGAAGTATTGCATTACACCGTCGATCAGCAGCCGCGGAAACGACGGGTCGGTCAGGTTCTTCAGCGTGGTCAGCAGCGACAGCGCGATTCCGAATTGCCCTTCCAGGAACGATCCAAACATCCCCGACAGGTCCCTCAACTCGTGTCTGCCGTCGAAAAATTGCAACGTCCGCCCGAAGATACCGGCCGGATCGCCGTCGCCGAAAATTCGCCTGATCTCGCCCGCCGGATCAGTAAAAAACCTCAAAATCTCTGGTAGCGACCCTGGATTGGCCGGCGCCGCCATCGCACCGAGTCGTGTCAGCGGCAGCAAATCCAGCAGCGGCGTGAAATCCAGCATCAGATGGCGCGGAATCGCCGCCCCGCCGCGTATTTCATGCGCCAGGCTGCTGCCATCGGTCGATTTGAAACTCGCCAACGGCGCCCTCGTCGAAAAAGCGTCTGCCACCGCGTTCTGTACCAGCGCGACCATCGCGTACCTGGGGGTGTCCTCGTTCGTAATCACGAGTCGCTCCTCCTCTCAGCGTCGCGGCGCACTTCAACTACTGAAGGCGTAACGGCCCGCGGACTTTCTTTAGTAGTTGCTCCAGCGCAGTTGCCCAAACTCGTCATAGTATTGCTCGTGGAGATCAGCCCTGTTCAGCGTCACCAGTGCAAAGCCGTTCGGCGCGCGCCGTCGACTGCCGGTTCTTAGCGCGAGGTCGTTCTCCGCCCATTCAATCCGGAAATCCCCCCTTCCCATCCCTTTGGGATTCGGCCGCGACGGAAGATATGGAATCGCCCCATGCCCGACGCATCGCGGCGTCACCGACGAATTGTTGCCCAGCCGGATGCGCTCGTACACCACCACGTTGTGTACATGCCCCCAGTACCACCACCAATCGCGCACGTCCCGCATGATTTGCGTTACTTCTTGGTACAGCGGCCTCACAATTAGCTCTCCGCTCAACGTGTTCACGCTGAAGCCATCGTGATGGGTCAGGAGGATTACGCGTTTGCCCGCGTGCGTCCCGAGTGTTTCCCGCAACCACTCGATTTGATCCGTTCCGTTTTTCATCGCCGGATCAGACAGGTAGCCCTCGTTGTAGCGGGCGCTTTGATGGCAGGCGAGGAATGCGGTATCGAGCCCGATGATCAGCCAATTCTGATTGGTCAATGCGAAATAACTCAGCCCCTGCTGCGATCGTTGAAAATCGGGGTCCTCCAGGAGGACATCGAAATAACCCGCCCCGCCGGCGTACATTTCGTGATTGGAATTCAATGCGTAGCTGCCTTTATTGCCTCGCGGCCAGTCCTGCAGGAAATTGTCGTGCTCTTCTCTGCCCAGGCCGGAGTAATACACGTCGCCGAGGTGAATCGTAAGGTCAGGGCCTAGAGCACGCATCTGCTTAGCGACCGCTCCCGCGGAATCGAACGGCGCTTGATCCTCGGGTTTCCTGCTCGGCGGCGTCGTGCCAGTCCCCCAGTCCCCGGCGACCGCAATTCTGATCGGGTTGCCCTCCAACAGCCTGACCGGATCGATAGGTTTCTGCTTATGCGATGGGAAGGGCCGCAAATGCTCCCTCGTTTGATAATAATTCACCAGGCACTGGATCCAGTTCGGGTCGAAAGATTCGTAGCGGCCGCGCCCGATGATCCCGCCGCCCAGCAAATCGTTCACTCCCGTCGCTTCGGCCAGCGCGTCGCCCGCGTCGAGATTCCCCAGCGCCTCCGCGATCTGCGCCGCCGTCGCGGCCGGGTCGA
>WNFC01004618.1_pt1 | contig 24494 bp, 20 predicted proteins | sample 5400541 | NCBI WGS metagenome assembly WNFC01 (sample SAMN13153342, study PRJNA577476) | soil metagenome | isolation source: 120 cm saprolite under Douglas fir tree site 2 hole 2 replicate 1 | place: USA:California | collected 2015-04-18 | reverse complement strand
GGCGCTGGCGGCGCTGACCTACACCGTCGCGTTCCGCTGGACCGAAGTGACCGGCGGCGAGGACGGACTGAGTGGCCTGACGCGCGGCGGCAATATCGGACCGTTCAACCTCGACAATGGGCTTACCTTCTACGCCGCGGTGGCGCTGATTGGGCTCATCGTGCTCTATGTGCTGCTGCGCGTCGTGCGCTCGCCATTCGGCCATGTGCTGGTGGCGATCCGCGAGAACCAGTTGCGCGCCACGTTTCAGGGCTATTCGGTCGAACGCTACAAGCTTGGCGTGTTCGTTATTTCAGCCGTGGTGACGGGACTGGCCGGCGCGCTGCTCGGCTTCCAGACCTACCTGGTGTCGGCGGAAGCGGTCTCGGTGCCGTTTTCCGGCGAGCTGCTGGCGATGGTCGTGATCGGCGGCATGCACAACATGCTGGGCCCGGCGCTCGGCGCGCTGTTCTTCGTCCTGTTCCGCGAATTGTTTTCGATCTGGAGTTCGAACTGGCTGCTTTATTTCGGCATGATCTTCGTCGCCTTCGTACTGTATTCGCCCGGCGGACTGGTCGGCATTTGGGAGAGGTTTACCCGGCGCTGGCGTCCGCTGCCGGAAGAAGCCGCCGCGATGAGCAAGCGCAGGATCTACCAAGGCTTGCCCCTGCCCGGCTTCCTGCTGCCGGAGAGCCTGAAGGGAACGGTGCTGCGGGTCGAGAACGTCGCGAAACAGTTCGGCGGAATTCGCGCGGTCGCCGGCGCCGGCCTGACGATCGAAGCCGGTGAAATCCACGCCCTGATCGGACCGAACGGCGCCGGCAAGACGACCTTGTTCAACCTGGTTTCCGGCCTGTACACCCCGGACACCGGCATCGTGCAACTCAATGGCCGCGAGATTCAACGCCTGCCTTCGCATCTCATCTGTCATCGCGGCCTCGCGCGCTCGTTCCAGATTACCAACCTGTTCGGCGGCCTGTCGATCTACGAGAACTTGCGGCTTTCGCTGCAGGCGCGGCATGCGATGCGCTTCAACATCTGGCGCGACATCGACAGCTATCCGCAAGTTCACGCCGAAACCGCCGAACTGATAAAATTCCTCGGACTCGAAGGCATCGAAGAGATCGAAGGCGGCGAACTGTCCTATGGCGGGCAACGTCTGGTGGACCTGGGGATCGCGCTCGGCTCCAAACCACAAGTGCTGTTGCTCGATGAGCCGCTGGCTGGCCTCGCCGCCGCCGAGCGCGAGCGCGTGTCGAACCTGATCAAGAACGTGGCTACCAACATTCCAGTGCTGATCGTCGAGCACGACATCGATCGCGTGCTCGGTTTTTCGCAAACTGTCACCGTGATGAACCAGGGCCAGGTGCTGATGACGGGGACGCCCGACGCGGTGCGAGCCGACCGGCGCGTGCAGGAAATCTATACCGGCACCGGCATCCCCGAGGTCGAGCACAGCCGCACCGACGAGGCCCGGCAAGACGCCGCGCAAGTCCTGCGCTTTGAAGGCGTCAACACATTCTACGGCAAAAGCCACATCCTTCATGACGCGACGCTGGATGTCCGGGAGGGCGAGATCGTGGCACTGCTCGGCCGCAACGGCGCCGGCAAGTCGACGCTCCTGAAAACAGTGGCCGGGCTGGTGCCGCTGGCGTCCGGCGCCATCGAATATGACGGCCGCAATATCGCAGGCCTGCCGGCGCCCGATATCTCGCGCATGGGCATCGGCTACGTGCCTCAGGGTCGCGGCCTGTTCGCCGGCATGACGGTGCGGGAGAATCTCTCGCTCGGCCGCCTGGCGCGCAAGACCGACAGCAGCAACGGCGTGGTGTGGAGCGAGGAGCGGATCCTCGAATATTTTCCGCGCCTGAAAGAGCGCATGGACGTCGCGGCGGACTACCTGTCCGGCGGCGAGCAGCAGATGGTGGCGGTGGCCCGCGCCATGTCGGGCAACGTAAAACTTTTGCTGCTGGACGAGCCGTTCGAGGGCCTGGCGCCGACCGTGATCCTCGAACTGTTCAAAGTGTTCGACCTGCTGCGGCGGCACACCTCCATCGTGATCGTCGAGCACAACCTCGATCTGGTGCTGGCGCTGGCCGACCGTGTCTTCGCGCTGGAACGCGGCGCGGTGTTCCACCAGGGGCCCGCGGCGCCATTATTGACCGACCTCGAATATCGCAAACGGATCCTGTGGCTGTGATTTAATCGTCATTGCGAGCGAAGCGAAGCAATCCATGGAGCGGCAAAGAAAAGATGGATTGCTTCGTCGCTTCGCTCCTCGCAATGACGGAAAGTCGGACTCAATGCCCAAGGAGGCGACAATGCAATATCTGATAGCGGCGGTGCTGGCTGGTTCGATGGCATTATTCGCAGGCAGCGCCAAGGCGGCCGATGAAATGACCATCGCCGTGTTCACCAAGAACTCGACCAACCCCGCTTATGAAGCGTTCCGCATCGCCGCCGACCAGATTGCGCGCTCGACGGGGGCGCGAGTCCTGCACTTCGTTCCGAAGCAACCCGACAATGTCGGCGAACAGAAGGCGATGGTGGAGCAGGTCTTGAAGGACAGACCGGACGCCGTCATCTTCATTCCCGTCGATGACGTCGCCATGGTCGATTCGGTCAAGAAGCTCAACGAAGCGAAAATTCCGGTCGTGCTGGTTTCCAATCCCCTGCCCGGCAGCTTCGTTACCTATGTCGGCGCCGACGACTTCGAAATCGGATACCGGGAAGCGCGCTATCTGTTCGAACATCTCGGGGGCAAAGGAAAGATCGTCGTCATCGAAGGCACCCCGGCGGCACCGACCAACCGCGAACGCGTGCGCGGATACCAGCGCGCCTTCGCCGAGTTTCCGGGCATTGAGGTGCTCGGCTCCGGGATCGGCAACTACCAGCAACCCGACGCCAAACGAGCGATGGAGAAATTCTTGAGCGAGCACCCGCAGATCGACGCCGTGCTCTCCGCCAATGACGGGATGGCGCTCGGCGTATTGGAAGCCCTGAAGCAAGCGAACCGGACATCTGTTGTTATCGGCATCAACGGCATTCTGCCGGCGGTGAAGCAGATCGAGACCGGCGCGATCCTCGCGTCAGTCGATTTCAACATGTTCAAGATCGGCTGCGTCGCGACCCGCGCGGCGGTGCGCCATCTCAAGCGCGAGCCGTTGCCGGAAAAGATCATCCTGCCGGCGGAGATTATCGACAAGACCAACTACAAGGCCTGGCTTGTCCCGGTGGACCAGCGTAGCTGCCCAGAAGGGACCGACGTCGTCAGGTGAGGCGATTTACCTTCGCACCCGCCATACAGAAATTTTGTGCGTGGGGTCGAGGTCAAGCCGCTCAAGGAAGTCAGGCGTTTCGCCACGGCCGAGCCGCGCCGCTAATCCGTCTGGAGCGAATTTGACAAGATCCTGCTCGGGAGCTGTCGAGCAAATGACCACGTAGTCGACGCGACGATCCGACAGTATTTGACGCGCCGCCGGTACCGGCGCCAGCATCAGCTTCAGCATCGCGAGGTTACCGTCGTTATTGCGATGGTAGGGTGCTGCAAACACCGCGTGATCGGTGTCGACAAGAATCAGCGGTCCGAGATCGATCGGCGCCATCACACGTCCCTTCGGAAGCTGTGTCATGGAAACGACATCGGACACGGTCTGGCACGTTGACGCATCTCGTTCGGCTATTGTCATCTGCGGCTTGAAGATCAAGTCGATCAGCGGCTTCGCCGAAAGGCCCAAGGCTGCAAAGCTCGCCGGTGACACGGCGAGTGCCAACAGGACCAGGTTTCGTCCGGCGGCAAGCGCTGGCCACAGAACGGCCAGGCTCGCGGCAAAAATCGGGGCCGACACCATCGCTGCCGCCGCAGCGACCCGCATTTCCCAAACACTAAGTCCGATCAGCGCGGCCAGCGTCATCATGCCAAGGATCCAGCGGAACCGTTCAAGCGGATTGGACCGCATCAGCGCTACCGACGCGAAGCCCATCGTCATCAATGGAAACCCGTAGAAGCCGAGAACTTTCTGCGGCATGAGCTGCAGCATCGTGGCGAGCGACATCGATTCGACGACCTTATCGACCCAAAATGATGTCACAAGCGGATCGAGCTGTGCGTAAGGCGACGCGATGCATCCCGCAAACTGGGAAAGGAACGCGCCACCTAAGACGATGGCTGACGCCGCTCCCGTCGCCAGGCGCAGGCGCAGCGTAGAGTGGTAGCGATCAATTCCGACCATGATCATCAGACTAATGCCGCCGCCGGCAACCAGCAGCAGCACCGGTCCACCGAAGGCGTCGCAGACTGGCGACGCCAGCGAAGGCAGCGGAAGCAATGCCGGTGCGAGCAGCAGCGACGATGCCGCCAGCCCCGCTCCAAAGGCGCCGACCTGTCGCGAGACGGTTGCACCGCGCCAGATCAGAAGGCCAGCTACGGCGAGACATATCGCTGCGATGGCGGGCAGCATTTCAATGCCGATCGCCAGCGATAGCGATGCCACCAGGCCGCCCAGCGCGGCCTTAACCGCACTCTGCTCGATCTGTGACGTCAGCAAGACCAGGGCGAGCAACAAAACGATCTGCGCGTTGTGGTGATCAATCGCACCTGGCCGGAAATGGATCAGCGCCGGCGCGGCCAGCACTGCCAACACCACTGCCGCTATCTGCGCGTTAGCGACGCTGTTACTCATTTGCCTGGCAATCGCCGCGACCAGCACAAGCGCGGCTGCAAGCATTAGCGCGGGCCAAACAACTAGCGTCACGGTTTCTGCGCCGTGCGTTCCAATCAGCGGCCTCAGCAACAGGATTAACGCGGCCAAGGGCACATCGACGACGCGCGACCAGTGCATCGACGTGCCAGGCGGATCCAATCGATACTGGAACAGATCGAACCAGCCCTGCCCACCGATCCAGTCGCGAACCTGGACCAGCCGCATGGCGTCATCGGTAGACATGGCATCGAAGACGCCGCCGCGGATCGAGGGCAGCCCGATTGCGACCGCAGCCGCCAGCCACAGCACCGGCAGCAAGACGTTCGGATTGGCGCCGAGTGGCTGTTTCAGCGCGGCCTGGCCCGAGGTCGAACTGAGGTCGGACATGGCTTCCTCATTGAGCGGCGACAACAAAAAGAAAAAGGACGACGGCGCAACCGCGCCAGCCAGTATTGGCCGAGGCCGCGCGTTACTGATCGCGCGAACGCGCTTTTGAATCGGGCGCAAACGTCGTGCCAGTGTGCACTGGCACCCGTTAAGCAATCCCTATGCGATCATCGCCGCACCTGCCCGACGCACTGGAGAAACCGGTGCCGGGACGCCAAATGCGGTCCATATTTACGTAAACCGGAGCAGAAAGTGGAAACGATTCGGGCCCATAATCCACTTGAACCAAGCCACCAGACGGCCCCGAAATCGGGTACGACTTCTGTCCGGGGGCATTGCTGGAGTGAGATATGGCGCGCATCGGTACTCGAGCGGAGGTCTGGTTTTCCAACGTGATCGCTTCTTTTGCGCGCTACGTCGCGGAAAGAACGCTACCCGAATCCGTTCCAATGCTGATGCGCCACGATGCCGTCGTGGATTCTTTCAACTACGCCAAAGAAAATATGAAAGGTGCGTACTCGTTTCTGGATCGGTTTGACGGTCTGGCTCTTTCGATCAAGGAGGCAAAGCGAAGATTTCCTTCCCGCAAACTCGTACTGGAGTTTGGGGTATACAAGGGTGGAATGATTAACTACCAGGCCGGGAAATTTCCCGGGCTGGATTTTGTCGGATTTGATAGTTTCGAAGGTTTGCAGGAACAATGGAGCGGTATGGCTCCGCAAAAAACGTTTGATCTCGGCGGCAGGCTGCCAAAGGTTCGGCGCAATGTCGGATTGGTGAAGGGATGGTTCGCGGAGTCAGGCCCCCGCTGGAAAACGGAAAATCCCGCCTCCGGCATCCCGCTGCTGGTGCACGTTGACTGCGACACTTACGCCGCAACGGTCGACGTGCTGGAATTCTGTTCTGACTACGTCGAACATGGTCTGGTTATTCATTTTGACGATTACTTTGGGTTTCCCGATTGGAGAACCGGCGGATTCAAGGCGCTGAAGGAAATCTCGGAAAAGCGGCGATGGCGCTTGACCTATTTGTCTTACGGAACAAAAGAGGTGGCGGTTCTGGCGGAAAAGAATGTTGACTGACGTGGTTGCGCGATAAATTGGCGCACGCGCATTGACGTTTCATTAAGGCTTCAAGCAACGCTTTCGCGAGCGGCGATAAGCCCAACCTTAACGAAGTTCTGCGCAAATGCGGCCCGAAACCCCGAGGGATCGCGCCGCGCATGACCACAGATGCAGACATTTTCGTAATCGGCGCCGGGCCCGCCGGCCTCACCACGGCTTACTGCCTGACCAAGGAAACACCGTCGGTCATCGTGATCGAGAAAGACCCGCTCTATGTCGGCGGCATCAGCCGCACCGTGCGGCACGGCAATTTCCTGTTCGACATTGGTGGCCATCGGTTTTTTTCCAAGGCCAGGGAAGTCGTCGACCTCTGGCACGAGATCCTGCCTGACGACTTCATCACGCGGCCGCGGTTATCGCGCATCTATTATGGCGGCAAATTCTATTCCTATCCGTTGAGCGCGTTCCAGGCGCTGCGCAATCTCGGGATCTTCACCAGCGCCGCCTGCATGCTGTCCTATGCCCATGCCAAGCTATTCCCGGTCGCGTCGCCTCGCAGCTTTCATGACTGGGTGCGCAATCGGTTCGGCGAGCGCCTGTTTCAGATTTTCTTCAAAACCTACACCGAGAAAGTGTGGGGCATGTCCTGCGACGACATCTCCGCCGACTGGGCGGCGCAGCGTATCAAGGGACTGGACCTTCGCGTCGCAGTCGTGAGTGCGCTCAAACACTCGTTCGGGCTCAAGCCAAAAGCCGTTGCGGCCGGCGGCGACGTCGTCAAGACGCTGATCGAGACGTTCCAATATCCGCGCAGGGGGCCCGGCATGATGTGGGAAGCCGCTGCGGCCAGGATTACGGAGCGCGGCGGCCAAATTCTGATGGGTCGCGAGCTGGTCGAACTCGCGTATGACGAGGTCCACAAGCTCTGGCGCATCGGGGTCGCGACGTCAGACGGAAAACGCGAGAGTTATACGGCCCGTCATGTCGTGAGCTCTGCACCGGTGCGCGAGCTGGTGAACAAATTGTCGCCGAAACCGATCTCGCTGCTGCACGCGCGCGCGCTGCGCTACCGTGATTTCCTCACCGTCGCGCTGATGATCGACAAAACCGATGTTTTTGCCGACAACTGGATCTATATCCATGATCCGTCGGTGAAGGTCGGCCGTGTGCAGAATTTCGGTTCGTGGTCGCCCGAGATGGCGCCGGCCGGTATGACCTGCCTCGGCCTCGAATATTTCTGCTTTGAGGACGACGGCCTGTGGACGATGTCCGACGAGGAGCTGATCGCGCTCGCCACACGTGAGGTCGCCAAGGTCGGCCTGGTCGCCGCCACCGATGTGGTCGACGGCTGCGTGGTGCGTCAGCAAAAGGCTTATCCAGTCTATGACGACGCCTATCGCGACCATATGGCGACCATCCGGCGCGACCTGGAGCAAAGCTATCCGAGCCTGCATCTGATCGGCCGAAACGGAATGCACAAATACAATAATCAGGATCACGCCATGATGACGGCGATGCTGACGGCGCGGAACATTCTGGCCGGCGAACGCATCTACGACATATGGCAGGTCAACGAGGACGCCGAATATCACGAAGCGGGAGCATCGAGCGCGCAGGCCGCGCTTTCGAGCGAGCGCCTGGTGCCGCTCAAGGCGAACACCCGGGCAGCCTGAAGCTCAGCGCCGGCACGGCGAGTTGATACAGTATCGAACGCGCGATCTGCTGATCCGAAGCCTGCCCAATTGATCAATGCATTGCGGGCGCACTTGTCCGAGCTTGGCATTGCGGCTGCGCCGCGATGTGAGGGCATCGCGCCGACGAACTGGCCGAATAACAGGGCTGTTTGCGGCGCCGCGCGAGTCCGTTCGTGGCCACGTTTCGGACGTGCCGATCCTGCCAACGAAGGTCGGCCACCAGGGGTAAGGCGGAAGTGACGGGGACATCGTTAAACCGACGCGATTGCGCGGACCCGGTAGCCGTGCAAATCCTTGGTTCCGGCGGTCCCAGACTTAATCCATTTCGTTCCTCGTCGAGCTACCTTCTTTGGCTCAATGGTCAGGCAAGAATACTTGTCGATATGGGTGGTGGGGCTCACCATCGCTTCGGCCAGTCACAAGCGAAACTTGAAGATTTGTGGATGGTCGGCATAAGCCACCTTCATCCCGACCACGTTTCCGACCTACCTGCATTCCTGTGGCAGAGCCATGAGCTTCGTAGGGAGCCGTTGATTATCTTCGGTCCCTCCGGCAATGACGCCGCGCCAGATTTTTCCACGTTCCTCAGCCGGCTTTTCGATGAGAAGACTGGGCCGCATCGCGCAGGAGGCGGGTGTTGGACAACTCATCGTTAGCCATATCGGCCTATTCAATCTCGACGCGGCCATCGCTGACCTACGAAAATTCTACACCGGCCCGCTCACCGTCGGGGCCGATATGCAATGCACGCCAGTGCAGTAAAGCATCGGAAGGCAGCGCGCCGAATGACCCTTGAGGCCGATCGTGTGCCATTTCTCACTCACAGGCCAGTCGCAAAGTGCTAAGCTTCAGGAATTGCACAAAGCCTGTTTCGGGCGGGGGGTACATGCGACGGCGCGAGTTCATCACGCTTCTCGGTGGTACGGTGGCGGCTTTGCCGGTTGTGGTGCGGGCACTACGGTTGCCGGTAATCGGCTTCCTGGGCGCGGGCGCGCCGTCGGGCACCAGTCAATGGCTTGCCGCTTTCTCAAGCCGACTTCACCAACTCGGGTGGATCGAGGATCGCAACGTCGCGATTGAGTACCGCTGGGCGGAGGGACGCACCGAGCGATACGCCGAGATCGCGGCCGAGTTCGTCGGTCTCAAGGTCGATATCATCGTGGCGTATGGAGCCGCGGCGCTGGTTGCGGCGAAACAAACCACATCCGTTATACCCATCGTGTTCGGGATGGCTGGCGACCCGGTTGGTGATGGCCTCGTTGCAAGTCTTGCGCGGCCGGGCGGGAATGTCACCGGCTTGTCGATTTTGGAGACTGGTTCTGGTTCAAAACGGGTCGAACTTTTACATGAGGCTGTACCCAGCCTGGGCCGGCTGGCGATCATCGCCAATGTTGACAGTGCGGGCTCCGTGCTTGAGATGAACGAGGTAGAGGCAACCGCTCGCAGGCGCGGTCAACAAGCATTTACATTCCAAATCCATCGATCCGAGGATATTGGGGTCGCTTTCGAGGCCCTCAAGAACCGAGTAGACGCTCTTTCCGTCGTTACCGATCCGTTGGTTTTCAGCAATCGCATGAAGATTAACAGCTTGGCTCTGGATGCGCGGCTGCCGACCATTTGCGATTACCGGGAATACGCTGAAGCGGGATGTCTCATATCCTATGGACCATCCTTTCCCGCGTTGTGGCGTCGAGCCGCCGATCAGGTTGACAAAATTCTGCGCGGGACCAAGCCAGGGAAGATACCCGTCGAGCAGCCGACGAAATTTGAGCTCGTGATCAACCTTAAGACCGCGAAAGCCCTCGGTCTCATCTTGCCGCCTTCGTTGCTCGCCCGCGCCGACGATGTGATCGAATAGCATTATAATTTGCTGCAACGCGTGGGACGGTCAGCCGGTCACATATTGGGTATCCAATCAGCGAAACCAAATCCAGAGCGCAATGCCGGCGATCAGCGCAAGAGCCGCGACAATCGCGTAAGAAGAAGTGTCCAACCTCACTCCGAAGACGAAATCGGTATGTGCATCGGGCAAATACATTGCCGCGTTCCCCTGAGCTCCGATGATACGCCTCACGCCTCAAACCGCCAGGACGTCACCGATCCGGCTTCGAATAAGCTCCCGTTCTTCCTGACCGGTGCCGCCGTCAAAGCTGACGTCGTAGGCGATCTTCGCCGGACGTTTCAGCACCACGATCCGGTCGCCGATTTCCAGCGCTTCGCTGATCGAATGGGTGATGAATACCGCCGTCTTGCCGTTTTCCTTGACCAGCCGGACGAATTCCGCGCGCAGCCTTCCTGCGGTCGATTCGTCCAGTGCCGAGAACGGCTCGTCGCAGAGCAGAATATTGGCATTGGTGGCGAACGCGCGCGCGATCGAGACGCGTTGACGCATGCCGCCCGACAGCGCGTGCGGATAGTCATTCTCGTGCCCGCCGAGTCCGAGTTTTGTCAGCCAGAGTTGCGCCGTCGTTCGCCGCGTCGCGGCGGGCGTGTCGAGCATCTCGAGCCCCAGTTCGACGTTCTGGATGGCGGTGCGCCACGGCAGCAGCCGGTCGTTCTGGAACACAATCGCGATTCCGCCGCGAAACGAGTCGAAATCGGCGAACGGATCGCGCCCGCTGACGCGCACGGTGCCGCTGGTCGGCTCGGTCAGCCCGGCAATCATGTTGAAGATCGTCGACTTGCCGCAGCCGGTCTTGCCCAGTAACGCCAGCATCTGGCCGGGGCGAACGTCGAGATTGAGATCGTCCACCGCGCGGTACGACGCCTCAGCGCCTTCCTTGCCAAATATTTTTGAAACCTTGTCGAGGTGAATGGCCGCGTCGGTCGACGTCACGGTATCTCTCATATCGCGCGCTCCGACACGGCGCGATAACGAAACGCGGTGTTTTCGATCAGCGTCAACGCGCCCTGCACGATCAGCACGAAGAACACCAGCTGCAGCGTCCAGGCCAGCGCGCCGGCCATGTCGAACAGCTGCTGTTGCTGCAGCAATTGGTAGCCGACACCGCCGGTAGCGCCGACCAGTTCGGCGACGACGACCACGCGCGAAGCGTTGCCGAGGTTGACTTTCCACGCCGTCAGAATGTCCGGCAGGATTGCCGGCGCGATCATGACCCGAAACAGCTTGATCCGGGTGGGGCGGAAGCTGAAAACCATCTCCATGAGATCCCTGGACATCGCTCGCAAGGCGCCCAGCACCTGAAACGTGAAGGCCGGAAGCGTCGTCATCACCATGATGAAGAAAATGCGAAACTCAACGCCATGAAACCAGATGATGGCGAATACCACCCAGGACAAAGCCGGAATGCCCTGGAACAGCGTCAGGATCGGAGCGAGGAACTTATCGACGGCGCGCGAGCGCACCATCAATAACGCGAGCAGGCCGCCGATCAAGAAAGCGCCTGCAAGCCCCGCCAGGATGCGAAGGATCGTCGACAGCACATCGGCGAACATCGTCCCGCTGGAGAAGATTTCAAGGCAGCGCCAGAACACATCGATCAGCGACGGAAACAGAAAGCGCGGGAAAAACAGCGAAGCGAATTGCCAGATCAGGATGACCACGACGAAAGGCAGTACCGACGACCCCAGCCGCCTCATCGCTTCAAGCAGCATGGTTGCCGGCGCCGGCGATCCGGCTTGAGGCTCGGTCGCACTCATTGGCCAGGCGCCTGATAGATCGTCGCGGCGGCGGGATCGGATGGCAGGAAGGCGATCGATCTTCCGGCCGAATAGACCGAGTTGATTTCCTTTCGCACGTCCGAAGCCCATTGTACGTTCATGCCAAGCCGGTCATTGGCGCGAATGAGTTCCGCGATCGCCTTCTGGTCATCAGACGTTCCCTTCGGCGCGATCAGTTTCGACGCATCATCAGGATGCGCGGTGACCCATTCGGAGGCTTCCTTGTAGGCCGCGTAAAGTTTCGGGATCAGCTTCGGGTTTTTTTCCACCCAATCGATGTGGGCGGCGACGCCGAGATAGGGAATGTTGCGGCTGCCGGTGAATTTCTTCCAGCTCTCGGCAATGGCGATGTCGATCGTTCGCATGTCGCTCTTCTTCGACAGCAGGGTCGTATAGGCCGGCTCCCAGAGCTGCACGGCCGCCGCGCGATCGGCGACGGCATAGCCGATCAGGCCGGGGGTCGCGGTGTTGATCACCGAAAACTTCGCGGTATCGGCGCCGAGCTGCCGCGCGAACCAATCGAACATCACCCAGTTGGTGGTACCCTTCGCCGCGGCGACTTCCTTGCCTTCGAGGTCCCGCAGGGTCTTGATCTCGGGCCGGGAGGTGACCACCGCTCCCCAGTAATCGAACAGGTTGAAGAGATAAGTCACTTTGACGCCGCGCGTGTCGGCAAGGCCGACCGTCAGCAAGGACGCGCTGCCGCCAAGCTTGAATTCGCCGGAGTTGAATTGCGCGGTATAGGCGTCGGGCGTGCGTTCCTCGAATTTGATCGCAAGACCGTTTTTCTCGTCGAGCTTTTGCGCTTTGATCACCGGCGGCAAAAACGCACCGAGCGACGGCGGGCCGAATACGACGATCGAAATCGGTTCCGGCGCCTGAGCGAATGCAGGCACCGCCCACGACACCGCCAGGGCGCAGGCAAGGCTGATGCGAATTTTACTCATGGCCGTCCTCCCACAATTTCTCGTTAAAGCTACTCCGCAGCACCCTCGACCGGCGTCTCGAATTCCTTGCGCAGCGCCGTAAAAAACCGTCCGACAAGATGCTTCGAGACGCTGCTCAAGATCCTCTGGCCGACGCCCGCGACCAGCCCGCCGATTTCGCCGGCGCCCTGAAACGTCAGGCGCGACGCGGTCGGTCCCTCCGGTTCGATCTGGAAGCGCGCGCCGCCGTTGCCGTGGCCCAGCGTGCCGGCGCCGGAGACCTTGATGCTGCAGGCCTTCGGCGGCTCCTTGTCCGACAGCGCGATCTCGCCCTCGAACGAGCCGCCCACCGCCGCGACGCGCAGCTGCATCTCGACCTTGTAGGCATCGGGCGCGATCTCGGTCATGGTCTTGCAGCCCGGGATACAGCGCGTCAACACCGCGGGATCGTTGAGCGCCTTCCAGAGCACGTCAACCGGAGCCTGAATGGTTTCGACACCGCCGATATCGAGCTTCATGGCTACGTCCTCACAACCCGAACAGCCGCTGCGCCAAACCGCCATTGATGGCGGCGCGCTCGGTGTCCGAGAATTTGGTCTCCGCGACAATCTTCAGCGGCGCGAGGTCGCCAATCGGGAACGGCATATCCGAACCCATCATGATCCTTTCAGCGCCGACGATGTCGGCGAGGTAGCGCAGCGCGCGGGGGTCCTGGACAATGGTGTCGTAATACATCGCGGCAAGTGCTGCGTCGGGATCGCCGAGCTTGTCCTTGTCGAGCGAATAATTCCGGCGCAGGCGGCCGATCACATAAGGCAGCGCCGCGCCGCCGATACCGGCGACGATCTTCGCATTGGCATAGCGGGTGACATGACCGGCATAGATCAGCCGCGACATCGCGATCAGCGTATCGGTGATCCGCCCCACCGCATTCGCCATCCCGTAATCGTGGACGCGGTCATCGCCGCTTTCGAACACCGGGTGGATGAAAACCACCGATCCGAGTTCGTTGGCGGCTTCCCAGAATGGCTTAAGCGAGGGATCGTCGAGCACGCCGCCCTTGCCCTTGGGCTGGGTCCCGATCATCGTGCCCTTGAAACCGGCGGCGTCGGCTTCGCGCAACACCTCGGCGGCACGCGCGCCGTCCTGCAAGGGTACGGTGGCCAGCGGCACGAACCGCGGCTCGCGCATCGCGGTTTGCGCCAGGTGGGTGTTGATCAGCCGCGACCAGGTCACGCCCTCCTCCGCCGGCACTTCATAGGCAAACATATCGAGCCAGCCGCCAACCACCTGACGCTCGATCTTCTGTTCGTCCATCCATTTCAGGCGGGCGGGCAGATCGCTCAGCGGCTTGGAAACCGGCCGCGTCGGCTTGCCGCCGGCAAACGAGAAACCGAGGCTTCCGCCGTCTTCGATCAAGCGGATCGAGGGAAAGTGAGAGGCCTGGGTGCGGATCGCATCCAGCAGACTTGGCGGCACCAGATGGGCGTGGCAGTCGATAATCATTTGGCTTGCTCTTGAGGTTTGCCTTGTTGCGCATCCGCGATGGCATCGCCAATGGCGGAAATACGGAACGGAAGCTTGTTGAAGGAAATGCCCAGCGACGCGACGCAATCGTTGATCGCGGCCGATATCGCGGCGGGGGCGCCAAGGTAGCCGCTTTCGCCGGAGCCCTTCTGCCCGAACACGGTGTAGGGCGACGGCGTGCAGTGATGCACGATCTCGACCTCCGGCACCTCGTGTGAAGATGGCAGCAGATAGTCCATGAAACTCTGGGTGATCAGATGGCCTTCGTCGTCGTAGACGAACTCCTCCAGCAGCGCGGCGCCGAGGCCGTGCGCGACGCCACCCAGCGTCATGCCCTTGACGATATGCGGGTTGATGACCGTGCCGCAATCATGGCCGATGACGTAGCGCCTGATTTCCGGCTTGCCGAGCGTCGGATCGATCGTCATCAGCACGACGTGAAATTCAAACGAATGACAGGGATACATCTGCACCCGGCCGTCTTTCGGCAAGCTGCCGCCGGTCGGCACCTGCATCACATGCGTGCTCTCGAGGCCAGGCTCCATGCCTTCGGGCAACAGATGGTAATTGCGATGGGCGATATTGACGAGTTCGGCCCAGCCAAGCTGCTTGTCGCCGGTTGAGACCGCGACGCCGCCGCCCGCGTAGACGACCTTGTCCTCGCCGAGGCCAAACTGATGCGCGCCGATCCGCATCAGTTTCGCCTTCAGCTTTTGCGCGGCATGAAACGCCGCTCCGCCGAGCATGATGGCCATCCGGCTGCCGACCGGCGAATTGGAAGGCAGGCACGCCAGCGAATCCGGACGGATCACGCGGATCAGATCCGGCTCGATCTGCAGCACCTCGCCAATCACGGTGGCAACCAGGGTTTCGTGCCCCTGCCCTGACGACGTATTGTGGATGGTGACGGTGACGAAGCCGAGCCCGTCGATGACAATGCGGCAGGAATCCATCCAGGTGGTGGTGTTGTTTTTTTCGTTGAGCAGCGGCTCGAACGCGGAATTGGCGCCGCTCGGCTCCAGACACGCCGCAAGTCCGATACCGGCCAGCAAACCAGCGGCGCGCAGCCGATCGCGCTCCTGTTCCATCGCGACAAAATCGATATGCGCAAACACCTTGTCGACGACGGTGTGATAGTCGCCGCTGTCATAGGTGCTGCCGCTCGGGATCAGATAGGGGAACTCGTCCTTAGCGATGAAGTTGCGGCGGCGGACTTCGATGCGCGCGAGGCCTGTGGCCGCGGCCACCTTGTCGATCGCGGTCTCGATCGCGTAGTTGGTCGGCGCCTGGCCGAAACCGCGCACCGCTTCCTGCACCGCCTTGTTCGATGTGACCGATTGCGCGCGATATTGCACGCTTTCGATCTTGTACGGGCCGACGATGGCGCCGATCGGCTTGCCCAGTTGAAACGGCGCCCGACCGGCATAGGCGCCGGCATTATCCAGCGCGCGGATCTTCATCGACTTGACGATGCCGTCGTCGTTGAAGGCGACATCGACGTCGAAAATGCGTTCCGGGCCGTGGGCGTCGCCGCCGCGCATGTTCTCCAGCCGGTCTTCGATCAAGCGCACCGGCCGGCCAAGCCGCCGCGCCAGATGCGCCACCAGCACAGTCTGCTTGATGCCGCGCTTGACGCCGTAACTGCCGCCGACGTCGACATCCTGATGCACGCGAACGCCATTGGCGGGAATCCGCAAGGCGCGCGCGATCTGATCGGGATATTTCGGCATCTGGATCGACGCCCACACATCCAGCATGTCGCGCCACGGGTCCCACGATGCGGCGACCCCAAACGTCTCGATCGGAACGGTGGAATTGCGTCCCCAGGTGACACGAAACGACAGATGGCGCGGGCTCTCGGCGAAATGCTTGTCGACCTCGCCCCAGACGAAGGTCCGGTCCAGCAGCACATTGGAGCCGTGCGCCGGGTGGACCGGAGGGCTGTCCGGCCGCAACGCTTCTTCCGCATTCATCACGAAAGGCAATGGTTCGTAGCTGACGCGGACTTTTTCGGTGGCGTCTTCGGCCAGCGCGCGGGTGTCGGCAACGACCGCAACCACCCATTCGCCGGCGTAGCGGGTCTGCCCGACCGCGAGCGGGTGGCGCCGGACTTTTGGCGTATCGAGCCCGTTCATCAGCGGATCGGTCGCCGCGGCAAGTTCATCGCCTGTCAGCACGTAATGGACGCCCGGCATCGCCAGTGCCGCCGACGCATCGATCGAAACGATGCGCGCGGCCGGATGCTGCGACGGCAGGATCGCCACATGCAGCATGCCTTCGAGCGCGACGTCGGCCACGAAATGGCCATGGCCCGCCACGAAGCGGCGGTCCTCGCGAACGCGGCGATTGGTCGAAACAAAGCGGAAGGCTGCGGGATCCGCGCTCATTTCGCTTCCACAACGGGCTTGCCCTCGGCATGCGCATGCGGCCCATCATGGTGCGGCCGCGGCGTATTGGCGATCCGCAACCGGGCGGCGGCGAACTCGACCGCTTCGATGATCTGCCCGTAGCCGGTGCAGCGGCAGATATTGCCCGAGATCGCCTCGACAATATCCTCGCGCGTCGGCGTTACCGTATGCTGCAGCAATGCATGCGCGGCGAGGATCATGCCGGGCGTGCAATATCCGCATTGCAGGCCGTGGGTTTCGCAGAACGCGTCCTGGATGACGCTGAGTTCGCCCGGGGCCGGCGCGAGGCCCTCGATGGTCGTGATCTCGTAGCCGTCCGCCTGTACCGCGAACATCAGACAGGACCGAACCGGCTCGCCATCGACCAGCACGGTGCAGGCGCCGCACACGCCATGCTCGCAACCGGCATGCGTCCCGTTCAGCAAGAAATTCTCGCGCAGCGTGTCGAGCAGCGTCTTGCGCGGCTCGATATCGGCGGAGCGCACGGCGCCGTTGATGCGCAAATAGACCTTCATCGCGCGCCTTTCCTGGATTTGGCTGACGCATCGACGCGCGCTTGTTCGAGGGCGCGAATGCAAAGCACGCTGGCGACGCGGCGGCGATAGGCGGCGCTGGCATGCAGATCGCTGGTCGCGTCGATCTCGCCTGCAGCGGCATTGACCGCTGCGGCGACCGACGTTGCATCAAGCTCCGTGCCGACGAGCGAGGACACCTCCAGCCGCAGTGGCCGATCGCCGACGCCGCCCACTCCCAGCGCGACGTCGAGGCAGCGGCCGTCATCGCCGAGCGCGACCTGCGCGGCGGCTGCGACAAACGCAAAATCCGAGCGTCGCGCGCTGATTTCGAAGAAGCCGACGCCGATGCGCTGGTGCGGCCAGACCGGAAACCGGATCGCGCTGATGCACTCGCCTTGACCGATTGTGGTCAGCATCGGTCCTATGAAGAAATCATCCGCCGGCATCGATGTCGGGCCGTCCGTGGTCGCAAGCATGATGTCGGCGCCAAGCGTCACCGCGACAAGCGGGATTTCGGCCGACGGATCCGCGTTCGCGATCGAGCCGCCGACGGTGCCGCGGTTGCGGGTTGGCGGATGTCCGACCCACGGCAGCACCCGCGCCAGCATCGGCACCGATGCCCTGATGACAGGATCGCGTTCGGCCTGCGCCTGGCGCGTCGTCGCGCCGACGATCACAGCGCCGGCTTCTTCGCGGATCCCGGCGAGTTCCGGCAATCGCAATATATCGATCAGCTTCGCTGGGCGCGCGAGCCGCATCGCCAGCATCGGCACCAGCGTCTGTCCGCCCGCGATCAGGCGTGCATCCTCGTCGCCGGCCAACAGGCGGCACGCCTCGCCGAGCGAATCCGGCCTGACATAGTCGAAGGGTGCGGGTTTCATATCTGCCGCTAGCCCAGCGGCAAACCGGCGATCGCCGGCGACAGCACCGAGACGATTTGATTTTTCAAAAGCGGCCCGTCGGTTTCACTGGCCGCCTTCACCGCCGCCCATTCCGGATCGGCAGCGAATGAAGCCCAGGCTTTCTTGCGCGCGTCCTCGTCGGCAAAACGCGTCATATAGGTCAGGCGCCCGTCGTCAACCGACGCTGTGAATGCGCCGAGCAGTTCGATGCCGTGACGGGGAAAAAATCGGGTCGCAACGTTATCGTAGAACCGCCGGCGCATCGCGTCCGCCCGGCCTTCCGCGGCTTCATAGACCCGAATTTCGTAAATCAACACCCGCTCCCATCTTTACCGACAGCTTGTAAGGACCCACCGCCTTGCACGGAACGATAGAAGCCCGGGCCAGAAATTGTCAAACACAAACTGAGGCAATTGGCCGAATTCCGTATGATTGAGTTGGTTCAATCGAACAAATGAATAATCACCATTGGCATGGAAATATCATTGTAAACAGTCGGTTGTGGGTCTCTAACTTTCGATCCACTGGATGATACCCAGACACGAGGGTCATATCTGTATCAAATCTTGCAACAATCCAATAATTGTACTACTCAGAAAAATGCCGATCAGCGACTGCTCAAACAGGCCTCGCGGATAGAGAAATGACTGACTGGGTACCTGCTCTCGCTTCGATCGAGGGGCCACGCTATCTCGCCTTCGTTCTCGCGCTGGAGGCCGATATCGCGTCGGGTCGCGTCAAACCCGGCATGCGATTATTGCCTCAGCGCGATATGGCGCAGCGGCTGGAACTGAGCGTCGGAACGATTTCGAAAGCCTACGCCGAGGCCGAGCAGCGCGGCCTGATCTCAGGCGAGGTCGGGCGCGGCACGTTCGTGCAACGACGGCGGCCGGAGCCGCGCGGCCTCGGCTCCTCGGAAGCAACCATCAATCTGGCGCTGAATGTTCCGCCCTATACCGGCGAGGACGACGTCATTTCATCTGTTCTGGCGGAGATCGTTGCCGACGGCGAGATGTCGAACCTGCTCGGATATTTGCCGCATCAGGGCCTGCCCCGGCATCGCGAGGCGATGGCGACGTGGCTCGCCTCACTCGGCGTCAGCGCCGACGCCGACCATCTTTTCATCACCCACGGCGGACAGCACGCCCTGTCGATCGCGCTCGGCATGGTCGCAGCGTCAGAGGATGCCGTCCTCACTGAAAGCTACACATATTCGGGCATGCTGGCGCTGTCGGCGCAATGCGGCTATCGCCTTCACGGGGTCGCTACCGATGCATCCGGGCTGATCCCGGAAAGTCTCGATCGCGCGTTTACTGAAACCCAGGCGCGCGTTCTCTATTGCATGCCGACGCTGCAAACACCGACGGGAACGGTGATGCCGCCGCAGCGGCGGCAAGCCATCGCCGAGATCGTTCGCAAGCATGACGCTTTTCTGCTGGAGGATGACGCCTACGGATATTTATTGTCGCCGTCACTGCCGCCCGTCTCCCAGTTCATTCCCGAACGCAGCTTCTATATCGTGAGTTTCGCGAAATGCCTGGCGCCGGGCCTTCGCATTGCCGCGATGATCGCGCCGGAAGCGTTTCGCGATCGTTCGATCAACGCGTTGCGCGCCACCGGCTGGATGGCGGTCCCGGTCATGGCCGAAGCGGTGGCGAGGCTGATCTCCAATGGCGGCCTTGCCCGGCAAGCCAAACTGAAGCGCGACAAGGCCGCGCTGCGCGACGCTATCGTGCGGCGCATCCTGAAAGCATGGCTGCCGGCCGCGTCTGCGGCGCCAGGTTTTCACATCTGGCTGCCGCTGCCGGCCGGCCGCACGCTGACAGCCCTGATCGCCCAGGCAGCCCAGGCGGGCATCACGCTCGCACCTCCCGGCGCCTTGCGGCGAATGGAAAGCGAAAGCCTCGGCGTCCGGCTTTGTCTGGGCGCGCCCGCAACCGAAGCGGACCTTGAGCGCGCCCTGATCGAAATCCGGCGAATCCTTGAGATGGCCGAGGCGATCTCGTTCGTCTGAAGCAAACCTCACAAAACAGTTCGGAGAAAACCATGTGGAAGACCGTCACCGCGCTTGTCGCCGTTGCCTCGTTGGCGCTGGCGACCGGCGTCAAGGCCGAGGAATGGCCGACGCGCCCTGTCACCATGATCAATCCGTTCGCCGCGGGCGGGCCGAACGACGTGCTGGCGCGGCTGTTCGCGCAACGCATGGGTGAGATTCTGGGGCAGCCGATCGTGCTCGAAAACATCGGCGGCGCCGGCGGGATGAACGGCGCCGACCGCGTCGCGAAAGCCGCACCCGACGGTTATACATTCCTGCTGGGAACGGTTGGAACGCAGGCGCAGAACCAGACGCTGTTCAAGAAGCCCGCCTACAATTCAACGACCGATTTCAAGCCGGTGGCGCTGATGGTCGAAGCACCGCTGGTGCTGGTTGCGCGCAACGACCTGCCCGTCAAGGACATGAAGGAATTCGTCGCCTATGCCAGGGCCAACAAGGACAAGATGCAATTCGCTTCCGCCGGCACCGGCTCGGCGATCCATCTCGGCTGCGCGCTGATGAATATGGTGACCGGGCTCGACATCGTCCACGTTCCCTACCGCGGCGCCAACCCCGCGATGCAGGATCTGATGAGCGGTCGCGTCGACTACCTCTGCGATATCATCACCACCGCAAAGCCGCAGATCGACGGTGGTGCGGTGAAAGCGATCGCCATCCTGACCAGGGAGCGATCGCCGGTACTGCCCAACGTTCCCACCGCCATCGAGCAGGGTTTTGACGTGGAAGCCTACACCTGGAACGCGTTTTTCCTGCCGAAGGCCACGCCGGACGCGATCGTTCAAAAGCTCAATCATGCCACCGTCGAGGCCATGAAAACGCCGGCGGTGCGGGAGAAGCTTGAGACCGCCGGCCTCAAATTCGTGTCCGACGATCGCACCACGCCGGAGTATCTGGCGAAATTCGTGCAAAGCGAGATCGCCAAATGGGCGGTGCCGATCAAGGCCAGCGGCGTCAGCGTCGATTGACGCGCCACGTCGCGCCAACGGCAGCGGCCGGCTCCATAGCTATTTCAGCATTTCGGGAACGATCAGGCGCGGCAGGAACAGAGAAACGCTCGGCCAGATGATTAATGCCGCCAGCACGACGAGCATCGGCACCAGCATGATGATGGTGTCCTTGAGCGCGTAGCGCAGCCGCACACCGGCGATCGAACACGCGATCATGAGGCACAGGCCATACGGCGGCGTCACCAGCCCGAACGCCAGCGAGACGATCGAGATGATCGCGAATTGCACGGGATGCAAATCGACCGACCTGGCCAGCGGCTCCAGCACGGTGCCGACGATCACGATCGCCGGAATGGCGTCGAGAAAGCAGCCGACGACCAGAAAACAGAACGCGATGAAGAAGCCCGCCGCAATCGGCCCCATGCCCCAGGTCGAGACGTTGGCCAGCAGCGCCTCGGGAATCTTGTAGTAGGCCAGCAACCAGCCGAAGGCGCTGGCCGTGCCGACACAGAACAGTGCGACCCCGGCCAGGCGCCCGGTGTCGAGCAAAGCCTTGTAAAGCTCCTTCGTACCGGTTTCCCGGTAAAAGAACGTCGACAGCGCCACGGAATACAGCACCGCGACGCAAGCGGACTCCGTCGCCGTAAACCAGCCGAGCAAGATACCGCCGACGATAATGAACGGCGTCATCAACGCCGGGAGCGAGCGCCAGATCGCGCAGCGCATTTCCACCCAGTTCGATTTTGGATAGGTCGGATAACCGCGGCGGACCGCATAGACATGCACGGTCAGCATCTGCGCGCCCGCGATCAGCAATCCCGGCACGATGCCCGCCAGATACATCGCCGCGATCGATGTCGAGATCAGCCCGCCCCACACGATCATCAGGATCGACGGCGGGATGATGACCGCAAGCACCGCCGACACCGCCGTAATGGCGATCGAGAACGAAAGGTCATAACCCTCCTTGGTCTGCGCATCGATGAAGATTTTCGACTGGCTCGCCGCGTCCGCGGTCGAAGAACCGGAGATGCCGGCGAAAAACACAGACAGCACCACATTGATCTGCGCCAGTGAACCGGGCCAATGCCCGACCATCGAGCGCGAAAGCGCAACCAGTCGATCGGTGATGCCGCCGATGCTCATCAGGTTCGCCGTCAACAGAAAGAACGGCACCGACAGCAGGATGAAGGAATTGTAGGCGTTGAAGGTTTCCTGAGCGAGCATCATCATCGACAGGCGCGGCTCGATCAGCAGGATCGGCAGGCATGCGAGCCCGAGCGCGAAAGCCACCGGCACGCGCACGATCAGCAGTCCGATGAAAACACCAAACAAGACCAGCGCGGCCTGTCCGGCGGAAAGAAAATTACCACCGCTCATCGCTTCGTCCCGAACAGGATCCGCGCCTCATCGACAATCTGTTCGCCCGCGAACACGATCCATGTAAAGGCGGCCACGGGCCAAGCGACGTGAATGAGCCAGAGCGGCAAGTCGGCCAGTTCCGAGGTTCGATTCCAGGCAAACCGCGTGAACTCGATGCCCGCCCACAGGAACACCAGCGCCAGCGCCAGGATGCCAAGACGCGCCACGATACGTACCGCGGCTTCGCTCCGCCGCGACAGGTCCGGCCAGACATCGACCTCAAAATGCTGCGCCTCCCTGACGCCGACCATCGCCCCGATCATGATGGTCCATACAAACAGAAACCGCGCCATCTCCTCGGTCCAGATGTAAGACGGGATGAAGGGGGTGTAGCGCGAGATCACCTGCAGCGTGACCGGAATAACCAGGATGCCGACGCAGGCGGCCAGCATGATCTCCAGCAGTTTGGCATAGCCGGCCGTCACTCGGCGCCACAGCGACGGGTTGGATGGCATCGGTATTTCGGTCATTGGCCCCCCGCGTCATAGCAGTCATCAAGCGGGGCAAGCGGTCAGGCTTGCCCCGGAATCTCGTTCAGCGATCTGCTGGTCTAGAGCATGATCCGGAAAAGTGGGTACCGGTTTTTCCTCGGGACAAGCGCGAAGCGTTTGCCCGGAGATCATGCTCAAACAAAAAGATAGAGCGGGATGACGATTCGAAGAAAAGTCATCCCGCTCTAGGCGACAGCTTCTTCATGGCGTCACGTTCCTCGAACGGTACGCGCTTGAGCTTGCCCGCCTTTTCCAGCGCATCGAGCTTGGTGACTTCCTCGCTCGACTCGAGCTGCCGGCCGAAATCGCCGGCCTCCTTGCCCGCCTTCATGATTGCGTCCTGCAAGTCCTTGGGCAACGTCTTGAGCGTTTTCACCGAGAAGCAAATCGGGCGGATCGACACCGCATGCTGCGTCAAGTTGAGGTGCGGCGCGACTTCGTAGAACTTCATCGCCTCGACGCCGGCAGCCTCGTTCTCGCCGGCAGCGATCACGCCATTCTGGATGGCGTTGTAGACCTCGTTATAGGCAATGACCGTCGGAGACATGCCGGCGGCGGCGAACGTCTTCGACCAGATCGGCGCGCCCTGCACGCGCACCTTGAGGCCCTTGAGGTCGGCCAGGTTTCGCAGCGGCTTGTTGGCGAATATGTTGCGGATGCCGCCACCGGCATAGCCGATCAGGACGACCTCGGCTTTGGTTGCGACTTCATCGGCGATCGGCGCCAGGATATTCGCTTCGACGACCTTGTTCATGTGCTCGATGCCCTTGAACACAAACGGAGCATCGATAAACGGCGCCGCCTTGGCGAAGGTCGACATGTGGGCTGGCGAGACGATGCCGTAGTCGACGGCCTTGCCCTGCGACATGTACTCGAAATATTGCTTCTCGAGGCCGAGCGACGAGTTCTTGTGCAGCGTGAAAGCGACGGGCTTGCCGTAATACTTCTGGACCAGCTCTTCGAACCTGACCAGTGCCTTGGTAAAGGCGTGGTCGTCGTTGAACTGCACGGCGCCGTTGAGCGCGATGGGCGCCTGTGCCCTGAGGATCGATGGCATACCCAGCGCGCCGGCGGCCGCAGTTGCACCAAGCCCGGCGAGTACGGATCTTCGCTTCATGGCGTTCCCTCCTGTGATACCCATCCCTTGTGGCCGGGATTTTGGGCGTTCGCGACTGATGGCAGTCGCCCCTGCAGTGCTGCAATCTCCAAGCGTATGCAAAACCGGCTCTCGATGGAAGCCAATTTTGAACGGCGCGACCGAGCAGCGCGGATCATGATCCCTTACAGTTCAAGATTATCAGAGCCGTGATGGCGGTTAATCGTAAGACGATGATCCCGTGTCACGATAGGCCCAGCACCCTTCCCGTGGCAAAGAAACCGGGGTTTCGACCCCGACCTGATGCCGGGCCGCGGTGCCGAGTTCAAGCACTTCCAGCCGGTGGCCGAACAGATCGATATCGTAAACCGTCTGGGTGCCCTGATAGCGGCGGCCGAGGACGCGGGCGTTGAAGGCGTTGCTGCCGTTGCGCTGGCCGAGCGCAATATTTTCCGGTCGCAAGGCGATGCGGATTTTTTCTCCCGCTGCGATCGACTGCAACAGCGCCACCTCGATGCGCTGGCCGCTGCCGACGTCGGCCAGTCCGGACGCACCGTTGCGCTCGATCAACGTGCCCGCGATCTCATTGGTGGCGCCGGTGAAATTGGCGACGAACAGATCCGCCGGCCGGTTGTAGATCTCGTCCGGGCTGCCCATCTGCAACAGCTTGCCATCGCGCATCACGCCGATGCGGTC
>WNFC01001516.1_pt1 | contig 24495 bp, 21 predicted proteins | sample 5400541 | NCBI WGS metagenome assembly WNFC01 (sample SAMN13153342, study PRJNA577476) | soil metagenome | isolation source: 120 cm saprolite under Douglas fir tree site 2 hole 2 replicate 1 | place: USA:California | collected 2015-04-18 | reverse complement strand
GTTTGCGGCGGCGGAATGAATGCGGAGCTGGGGATGACCTGCCGCTGCCGCGCTTCTATTCTAGGCACAGCTTTGCGCACAAGCAAACAGGTTCCCAGCACTGGGTTAAACTCATGGAGTGGGACGATTGAGGCCTGGAATGCATCTGAGCTTTAGAGGAGCGTGAAAGATCATGTCGATGGTCCGAGCTGCAAAGGCTTTGGAGCTCTTAGTACAGTCGCTGCTAATCGGTGCTGCCATAATTTACGGTCCGGGGTCAGCGTTTGCTCAGTCGCAACAAGAACCTCCGCCGGATCGTGTTGGGGGAGCCCCACCACAAGACCAAGAAGCGACGGCTAAGCCGCAAACCCCACAGACCACTCCGGCGCCGGTTCCAACCCCTGCGGACCAGACGCCAGATAATTCCGAAGGCAAACAGACCAAGCGTATGTTGTGGGTCGTTCCTAATTTTGGGGCGGTAGACGCTTATAAGCAGCTGCCACCAATGTCCACCCGCGAGAAATTCGTACTCGCCGCGAAGGATAGCGTCTTGGATTACTCCTCGTATACTTGGGCCAGAGTCTTGGCTGGACAAGCCATGGCCTTAAATTCCGATCCGGAACTGGGCCACGGCATCGCCGGATATGGACGCTATTATTGGCGTACCTTCACGGACGGAGTGTCCGGGACTTTTTTCACCGAGGCTATTGTCCCCATGATCGCGCACGAGGACCCACGCTATTACACTATGGAGAAGGGAGGCTTTTTTCGCCGCACGGGCTACGCGATATCCCGTGCCTTCGTGACTAAGACAGATTCTGGACGCACGCGCTTCAACTTCTCCGAAGTAGTGGGCAATGCGTTGGAGGCAGGCTTGTCCAACGCTTATTATCCGCCCCAGGAGCGCGGCCTGAGTCAAACGGCCCAGAACTGGGGAACGCAAATGGAATCCGCCGTTCTGAATCACATCTTCCAGGAATTCTGGCCGGATATCCGCCGTCACGTTTTTCGACAGAAATAGGGAAGTCATCCGCGCGGATAAGCTGCGGCAAGAGCTGTCTTTTAGCAACTTTGGAGTGAAACGAGAGCATTTCGTAGCCATGGTTCGAGGCTGAGCGCACGGAGCGTCGTGTGGTTAAGCGGTGGCGAATGCGAAAAACATCGCTGGTGTTCCTTCTCCTTGCAAGCCTCGGCCCCGCGGCGTACCCACAAGAGGCGGGCACAAATACGGGCTGCAGTGTCCGCGGGTTTTTCCACGAGACCTGGGATGAAGCTTCGGAATTCGGGCATGGACTGAAGGCTGTTCCCCGAGGCTCGGTTCGTCCCGGTAATTTGAAATGGGAGCTGCCAATCTTGGCAGCCACCGGGGTATTGATGGCGAAGGTAGACCGGCCCGCTGACAATCGCATTCAATCCAAGTCCTTGCAGCAAACCGCAGGGCAGTGGTCAAACGTCGGCCTCGGGCTGGAGCTTGGATCAGCTGCTCTCGCGTATAGCATAGGGTGTGGCAAACACCATTCCTATTTGCGCGATACGGGATTCAAAGCTCTCGCGGCAATGGGGGCGGCCGGCACCGCAGATTTGGCCCTCAAGCTCGCGTTCGATCGCCAGTTTCCTTACACACCGAACAGCACGGGAAAGTTCTGGGGCGGCGGAAGGTCTTTTCCGTCCGGGCATTCAGCCACAAGTTTCGCGTTTGCGGCGGTGGTCGCTCACCGCTATCCCAAAAATAAGTGGGTCAAGTGGAGCGCGTATGCGCTTGCAACGGGAGTCAGCCTCTCACGCTACCCAGCGAAAAAGCATTACCCCTCGGACATCCTCCTAGGCGCAACTCTAGGATATGTAACAGGAACCTATTTGGCTGAGCACTAGCCGGGTCACCTGCGGGCTGGTTGCGGCGGGGGAACACCTGTACGGAGGGACAGATTGACGGTATGGCGAGGGCGTTTGAAGATGGGGCTATGAGCGAAGCGACTACAGCCACGCCCCGGCGAAGCACGCGAGTGTTTCATAAGATGTGCGTAGAGGCGCACGGCCGCGCCCACAACGGGAAAAGGTTCCGCGAGACGTGCGAAACGGTGGTCGTCAGCGGGCATGGGGGCTTGCTGTTTCTGAAGCACGAGATCGACAACGGCGAGATGCTGGTGATTACCAATCCGGAGACGCTGGAAGAGCAGGAATGCCGGGTGGTCTATCTGGGCGAGCCGGTAGGGAAGGGGCAGCGCGTGGGAGTGGAGTTTCTGACACCCGCGCCGCGGTTTTGGGGAGTGGAATTCGTCGAGACCGCGACGGCAGAAGACTCTTCAGCCGTTCACTGAGACGCGCGGAACCGCGACGCGCGCAGGCGCCTGGTTCCTGCGTTTCGAAAACCAAGTGCCCAATCTCCACGCCAGAAGAATGGCCACGAGCGCGCCATAAAACAGCGGCTTGCGCACATCGGACTTCACCAGCCAGTAGTAGTGAATCACTCCGCAGACCGCACCAAAATAGATCAAGCGATGGAGCATTTGCCAGCGTTTGCCGCCGATGCGGCGAATCCAGCCTGCCGTGGAAGTAATCGCCAAAGGAATTAAGGACACGAAAGCGGCGAAGCCCACGGTGATGAACGGGCGCTTGGCGACGTCTTTCCACATGGCGGCGAGATCGAACGCCTGGTCAGGCCCGAGGTAGGTAAGAAAGTGCAGGCTGACGTAGAAGAAAGCGAAGAGGCCGAGCATGCGGCGAAAGCGGATGAGATCGGGGAGATTGAGAAGTTTGCGGAACGGCGTGATGCAAAGCGTGAAGACAAGAAAACGCAAAGTCCAATCGCCGGTGGCGTGCTGGAGGAATTCGACGGGATTCGCGCCGAGGTCGCTCTTGATGATGCGCCAGACCAGATCGCCGAAAGGTATCAGGCAAAGAAGAAAGATGGCGACTTTGGTCCATTTGCTGACGAGGAGTGCGCGCACGCGGAAGGTCCGCCTTAGTGGAATTTCTTCAGATCCATTCCGTTGTACATGCTGGCGACTTGATCGCCGTAGCCATTGAACATCAGCGTGTTGCGCATGAAGAATTCGCCGAGACGGCGCTCCTTGGCCTGGCTCCAGCGCGGATGGTCGACGCTGGGATTGACGTTGGAGTAGAAGCCGTATTCGCTGGATGAATAGCGATTCCAGGTCGTGGGAGACTCTTTTTCCTGGAAGCGAATTTTCACCAGGGATTTGATGCTCTTATAGCCATATTTCCAAGGAACGATCATGCGAACCGGCGCGCCGTCCTGGGGAGGAAGCGCGTCGCCGTACATGCCGACACAAAGAAGCGCGAGCGGGTTCATCGCTTCGTCAAGACGGAGACCTTCGACGTAGGGAAATTCGATGCCGCCATACTTCGCTTGGGGCATTTGGCGCGGGTCATAGAAAGTTTGGAAGGCAACGTAGCGAGCTTTCGGCGTGGGCTCGACAAGTTTTGCGAGGGTGCTGAAGGAAAATCCGATCCAGGGAACGACGATGGACCAGCGCTCCACGCAACGATGGCGGTAGATGCGCTCTTCAAGCGGGGCAAGTTTGAGGATCTCGTCCATGCTGAACTTGCGGGGCTTGCCGACTTCGCCTTCGACGGTAACGGTCCAAGGTGTGGTTTTGAAATTCTGGGCATATTTCGCGGGGTCCGATTTGTCCGTGCCGAATTCATAGAAATTATTGTAGTGGGAGACGTCGTTCAAGGAATTTTGCTTTTCCGTGGTGCTGAACGGGCTCTTTGTGAGGCCGGTGAACTGCGTTGCGGCGAACGCGGTCTGAGAAGGCACGCCCAGATCTATGAGGCCTTTTCCGGCGAAGGCCGCAGCTCCAACGGCGCCCATGGCGCGGAGGAATTTGCGGCGGTCAAAATAGACCGACTTAGGAGTGACATCGGCGTAGGTCAGGTCCGGGGACTTGCGGATCAACATCTCTTTCCTCTCGATCTCCACGGGTGCGTCGGCTTCCTTATCATCTTACGTACATCTATCTAATTTGGATGCTGGAAATTAGCAAGCGCGTCTTCCCAGCAATAGAGGGGCGGACGCGCCAGTTCCTGCCTCTCGTTCGTGAGAGTCGGCTGCCGCGGAAAGGTTACAAGCAAGTTTGCTGCGACGCGCGGAAAAATTCCCCTGGTAAGCTACCCGTGGAGTTTCTTTAGCACCTTTTGGGCGGCTTCGACGCCATGGTATTGGGCTTCCTCGAAAATGGAAATACCGCTGAGGTCGGAGTTGGCGAAGAGGATGCGGTCGTTGCGGCGCGTCAGGCGACGGCGCTCTTCGGAGTAAATCGAGCCGACAGCGGGGCGGATCATGGCGTGGCCCATGCGCATGATATCGATGCGGGAAACGCACTGGCGGATGTTCGAGTGCACGCGCTCGAGGTCGTGGAGAATGGCTTCCTTCCAGTAGGCCCAATCTTTTTCGAGGAGGAGTTGGCGGTTTTGCGCAGGCGCTCCTTCGGCGAGAGCCCAGTAAAATGTCCACACGGTGCGGTCCACATAGCTACGGAGGCTTTGGTGCATGGCATCGACGTAACCGAGTGTGGGCGAATCGAGGAAGACCGTGTCCCAGGAAGGCTCGGCGCCGTGGGATTCGGGATAGCGATCGAGAGTGAGATTGGCAGTGAGCCAGGGGGAATAGACAAAATCGTGGAGGCGCGGAAAATTCTCGAGAAGATATGGCGCAAGAAACGTGGGAGCGGCAAAAATGACGAATTCGGCTTGAAACTCGGTGTCGCCGGCGAAGACGCTTGCGCCGCGGCGCGTTTGCAAGATGCGGTGCACCATCTGGCTGGTGCGGATGTGGCCACCGACGCGTTCCAGGAGGCGGCGCGTGATCCAGCCGTTGCCTTCGGGCCAGGTGAGCGGGCCTTTTTCCTCGGCTTCGCGTGCGGAAAAATAGTGAATGCCGGCCCATGCGGAAGTGTCACTCGCGAGCGCGCCGTAATCGTCGCGGCAAGCGTAGTTCATGTACCAGTTCAGCAGGCGCGAATCGAAGCCCTGCTGGCGGAGCCAATCGGAGAAAGAGATGCGATCCAGATCCTGGAATTTTGAAGAGAGGCCAAGTTCGAGAGGCACGGTGAAAGATCCGCTATTGCGAAATTCGCCGAAAAGATTTTCGAGGCGCTGAAACTGATCGCGGTCCTTGGGGCTGAGGCCGACGGCTGGCTCGATACCTTCCTGCCAGCGGCCGTAAAGAAAGAGCCGCTCTTGCGGTGAAAAAGCGAGATAGCGCTCTTCCCATTGGCCGTTTTTCAGGACGCCAAGATCTTCGAAGAGTTCGCGGGCGTATTCCGCCTTTGGGCCGGGGACGGGAACGTAATGCGCGGCCCAGGGATACGCGGTGAATTCGTTTTCGCCCCAACGGGCGTTGCCGCCGGGCTGTTGATTCATTTCAAGCAGGACGAAATCGGTGAAGCCGCGCTTGCGAAGGCGCCACGCGGCGCTAAGACCGGCGATTCCGCCGCCCACAATTACGACGGGAAATTTTTCGACGCGCTTCGCGGCAGGGAAACCGGCGCGGTCGCGCAGCAAGTGGCCCATTTGGAAGGAATCGTTGACGAACGAGCCTTCGATCTTTCGTTCACTCTTAAGGGAAAGACCGACGAGCGCGGCGCTGCCCAGGCCGAGAAATTTGCGACGGCCCAGCTTCAATGACTGATGTCCTTCCAATCATTTTCGTAGGTTCGCACGAGCACCTGACTGTTGAGCTGATTGGCGGGCATGGGGAGCGGCGCCATGTCCGGCGGAAACTGGAAGAGCGCGGGAAGCCCGCTGATACTGACGAAACGCAATCCGGCAGGGAGCGCGGTGGGAAGAATGTATTCGTGCGTGCCGGCGAGGACAAAGCCCCATTCGCCAAAAGAGGGGACGTACACGTGGTATGGATAGGTTTGCAGGCCAGATTGCTTCAGCGTCTGCGCGATGCACCAGAAGGAGTCGCGCGCGAACATCGGCGAAGTGCTTTGCACCACCATAAATCCTTGCACGCTGAGGTGGCGCGCGACGGCGCGGTAAAACGCAGTAGTGTAAAGCTTGCCGAGCGAATAATTCGTGGGATCGGGAAAATCGATGACGATGAAATCGAAACTGTCCGCGTTCGAATCGACCCAGGGGAAGGCATCGGCGTTGATGACGTGCACAAGCGGGGAAAGCAGCGATTTGTCATTGAGCTTGGTGAGCATGTGGTTCGAGGAAAAAATCCTGGTCATCTCGGCGTCGAGATCGACGAGGGTGATGCTCTCGACTTGCGGATACTTCAGGATTTCGCGAACGGCAAGGCCATCGCCACCGCCAAGGATCAAGACGCGGCGGGGAGCGGGGACGGCGGCGAGGCCGGGATGGACGAGCGCTTCATGGTAGCGGTATTCGTCGCGGGAACTGAATTGCAGATGGCTATTGAGAAAAAGACGCAGGTCGTCCTTGAAACGCGTTAGGACAAGATGCTGGTAACGAGTGTCGCGGGCAAAAATAATCTCGTCGGCGTAGATATTGTCTTCGGCGGTGGCGGTTATCTGGTTCGCTTCGGCAAGCCCCGCGCCTAGTCCAAATAAGACTAGTAGACAGGCAACGCGCAAGCCGCGTTTGGCGGGAAGCTGGCTGGCGAAGAGGAAAGTGCTCCAGAGCGCGACGCCTGCGTTGATCAAGCCGAACAACATCGCGGAGCGCACCAAGCCGAGGCGCGGCACAAGCAGAATCGGAAAGAGGAGCGAGGCTCCCAGCGCGCCGAGATAATCGAAGGTAAGGACGTGCGCGATGACGTCGCGGAACTGATAACGGTCGCGGACGATGCGCATCAGCAGAGGAATCTCCAACCCGACCAAAACGCCCATCACGATGACCAGCGCGTAGAGAATCAATTCGAAACCCTGGGTGAAGGCAAAGGCCAGCATAAGCAACGCGGAAGAAAAGCCGCCAATGACGCCGAGAAGAAGCTCGATCCACACGAAGCGCTGAACCAGGCCGCGGTTGATATACCGGGAGAGTGCGCTGCCGATGCCCATGGCGAAAAGATACGTGCCGATGATGGTGGAAAATTGGAAGACGCTGTCTCCGACGAGATAGCTGGCGAGCGTGCCGGCCACAAGCTCATAGATGAGGCCGCAAGCCGCCACCAGCAGCACGGAAATGAACACCAGGACGCCCATGAGCTAGTGAATCGCGGCAGCAATGATGATGCAGATGCCGAGAGACATGGCACCGACAAGTATGGCGAGCGCCATGTTGTGCTCCTGCACGATTTCCTTCCACAAGTGATATGGCGTGAGTTTGTCCATCACCAGGAACGCGATGATGAAAATGAGCATCCCGATAAACGCGAAGACCAGGGCGCTGACGATATTGCCGAGCGGAACTAGGTTCATCTTATTTGCCTCCGGTGTAATGGTGATAGAAACCGTAAACCGAACGGTAGGACCCAGGATTATCGCGGACGGACTTCGGAACATTCTTGAGCTGATTGACGGTGTCGAGACTCCATCCGCGGTATTGTCCGAAAGCGGCGGTGCCGAGAGTCAGGAACCCGTAGAGAAGATAGAATCTTCGGAACATTATTCGTCGTCTCCTGAACTTGCGGAAACATTGGACAAATTCATGGGCGGGTAATCGCTCTCGGACCAGCGCGAACGCTCGAAAGTGTAAGCCCGCCAAGAAATAAGAAGTGCAGGCAAAAGTAGGGCGACAAAAGCGATGCCATAGATTCCCAAAACCGGGACGTCGCGGGTCACGTTGACGGTGTAGGCAGTGTTGGGCAGGGAAGGATCGGCCTCCGGCTCGATGCGCAGATAGTAGTGACCGGGAGGGACGCTAGGAATCACGACAGAATCACTGCGTTTCCCTTCGCTCCACGAGCCATCGCTGTCGTAGCCGTGGTAATAGGTTACTTCGCGACCGAAGTCCCAGGCTTGTCCAGTGTCCTGGTTAATGAGCGCATAGTTGAGATAAATCCAGTGGTTGTCGACGGGAGCGGAAGTTTTCACTTCGACAGTTGAAGTTCCCCCAGAAAGCTCGAAAACGTCGGTGACGAAAGAGGTTTCGCCTTTCGCGTCCGCGTGGTTGTATTGATAGGTTTCCTGGAGGACGGGCTCCTTTTTTGCGCGCATATCGAAGACAGCCATGAGCGCAAGAAGGAAAACAGCAAGTACAGCGAACGCGGCCCAGATGCCCGTGACATTCGTAGTGACGGGAGACGGTTGATTTTCGAAGACTCCCATCGGCTCCGGCGGGGAGCCGGGGAGCTTGAAGCATTCCCAGATTTCCGGGCCATACATATACTCGCCGATGGACCAGCTGACTTCCTTGTCTAATTTCTCGCTGGAAAGGACGCGAGGTGGATGCACGTAGTCCGTGACGGCAGCCTTCTCCCCGACGCGAACCTGCCAAGGGAATTCACCGAGGACGAAATCGGTGCTGGCATCCGACGTCTGGAAGTGCTTGTAGGTCTCGCCAAGGTAGTTAGCAGAGTTTCCCTCGGGCATAGGCAACTGCTTGCAGATGCTGATGTCGTTCCAATGGCCGTTATATTCGCTGAGGTAGCGAATTCCCTTGTAAGGATTGAAGAGAACGTATTCGTGCCAATAGTAAGTGATTCCGTCAATCAGGGCGCTGCGCCGCTGGAATCCGATGACTTCGTAGTCCGTGCCGCGAAGCTTCCCGCGCGTCCCAAGAGGAATGAGTGGCTTGACGTCACGCGTCTTTGATTCGAATTGCTGGAGGATGGCAAGGTTAGGGTCCTTGGCATCCAGGATCGAACGGCAACTGCTGCACACTACCGTTACGGCCTGGCCGAACGAGCGGAGCACGATGGCCGCGCCGCACTTCGGGCAATTTAGCGCCTTTGCCTGCGGCTTCGGAGGCCCGGAGAGTGGGGGAGTGCCTGCGCTCATCACCAGCCCTCAAAACTGCGGAGATTTTTCAATTTGAGATTGTCGAACTCCACGAATTCGCCGAGATATAGAGCGGGTTCCGGGTCGCTGTAGTCCAGCGTGGCGAACTTGCCTGTTTCCGTGCGCAGATCCACGAACGTCACGTTGGTCTTGTCCCAATACTGAAACGGCAATTCACCTTGGACGCCCCGGTAATGCGCGGGAGTAATAACGCTGACAGTATAGTGCTGGTTTTCCCAGTTGAATTGCTGACCCACCTGAACTTGCTCTGCCGCAGGAAGATTTTTCACTTTCGATGGGAGAGAAAACGCGTATTCATTTTGCGCGTCGGACAGCCATGCACTGGTACCGTCGTTCATCATGGCGTGCCACTCGTTCCAGCCGCCTTGATCGTACTCATAAAGGATGCGCCCAACCACAACAAATGCCTTGTTGCCGTATTTGCCCTCGGTATTGATCTGAATTGGCGAGTTGTCCGGCGGAAGATCGGCGACCTGGCCGACTTTTTTCAGGTCCACATCGGTTCGAACGAGAATGCTCTTGCAGTATTCGCAAACGGTTTGCACGCTGCTGGACCAGCGAAAAACAACCTTCGCGCCGCAGTTCGGACAGTTGGCGACGGGTTGGGTCATCGCGAACGGCCCACCAGGCGCACATGCAGAGATTTCGCTTCAGTCACCGGCAGCCTGCTTCATTTGGGATTCGTAAGGCCGTTGCAATCTACGGACGGCAACGGAACGCGCCTCAAAGAGCTGCTTCAAAATGGATTCGAAATCCCACTCGGCACGCGGAACACAACAGAAGAGATTCAGGCAGAGGGAGCCGTGCTCCGGAAACGTGTGACACGCGAGGTGCGACTCAGCAAGAAGGCAAAGCCCGGTGATGCCACCGGTCCCGGGAAATTGATGCCACTGCGTTTCGCTAACGGGACGGAGCTTCATTTCGCGGATGATGCGGTGAAACAGGTCCTCCAGAACAGCCGTGTCGCGCAGCGACTGCGTAGTGCACCCGAACGCCTCGATGACCCACTCGATTCCGCTCATGGCAGGCAGCGGCGCTAGGCCTGCGGCTTCCCGCATTCCGGGCAGAACTTGGCGCTACGCAGGATGGGCTTGCCACACTCGCTGCAGAACTTTGTGTCGGCAGCGGGAGTGACCGCCGCCGCAGCGGGCGCTGCACCGCCGCCTCCCGGTGTGGAGGTCGATTTCTTTACCGCGTCCATCATAGCCTGGCCCATGGCCACGCCCGCTCCTAGACCCGCGCCTACACCCACAGCGCCCCCGCCTTCATTCCCGGCGGCGATGGGGATGGCCTGCGCCACCTGATATTGCGTGAACTTGCCCATATCTCCGAGCACGTTCATGCTGATGCGCTGGTCGAGCACTTTCTGCAATTCTTCGGGAAGCGAAAGATTTTCGACCACAAAAGTGTCCAGCGTGAGCCCATATTCCGCCAAAGCCGGTTTCACTTGCTCGCTGATTTTTTCCGCGAGCGCGCCTTGATTCGCCGCCATGTCCAGGAAGGGCACCTGGCTGGCAGCAAAAGCATCGGTCATCTTGGCAATGATGGTGTTGCGCAACTGGCCTTCGAGATCGGCGACGCGATAGATATCGCGCGTGCCGCTAATCTTGCTGTAGAAGGTCTTGGCATCGCTCAAGTGATATGAGTAAATGCCGAAACCGCGGAGACGAATGGCGCCGAATTCCTTGTCGCGAATGGTGATGGGATTTTGCGTTCCCCAGTGCTGGTCGGTCTGGATTCGCGTGGAGAAGAAATAAACATCGGATTTGAAGGGTGACTTGAACGCCTTGTCCCAATTTTTGAGGTAGGTGAGGATCGGCAAAGTTTGCGTGTTGAGGGTGTACAGTCCGGGACCGAAAGCGTCCGCCAATTTGCCTTCGTTGACGAAGACAGCGGCTTGGGATTCGCGAACGGTCAACTTGCCGCCATTCTGGATTTCGCGGTCCTGCATCGGGTAGTTGTAGGCGAGGATGCCTTCTTCCGGCTCAACCCATTCGATGACATCGATCCATTGCTTGGAGATAAAATCGCGGAGGCTCATGAGGGCTCCTCTTCCGGCACGCTCGCTTGCAAGAATCACGGCCAGTGAGAGCGATGCTACGGTGGCCCATGCAGCGTGTCAATGGCTCGCACAAGAATACAATTGCTCGCATATAGCTGCACGGCATGTGCATAAAGCGCGTGGCGCTATGTCCTGGAAACGCAAGGGGATATCTACCAAATAAGATTGCCGGCGTATTACAAAATCTTTCACGATTTTTGCCAAGACTCAATGTCCATGCTTTGCAAGAACGCCCATTAACGCGAGAAACGAGGTTATATTGTAGTTTTGGCGTGGTCGACGCATGAATATGGTCAATCCAAATCTTTGTGCACCAAGGGGCACTCTGCTGGAGGAGAAATGGCAAGAAGTCAGTTAGAGCGGATTGAGCATGTGGTTGTTTTGATGCTGGAAAATCGCTCGTTCGATAATTTGCTGGGCTGGCTGTATGACCCCGCGAATCCTGGTCCATTCAATCAAGTGCCGCCTGCAAATTTTGAAGGCGTTTATGGCAAGGACCTAAGCAATCCCACCACAGATGGGCAAATCATTCGCATAGGGAAAGGCACTGACGTGACCGCGCCGTTTCCTGATCCAGGCGAGCCTTTTCAGGATGTCTATGCGCAAATCTACGGCCAGAAAAACACTGTCGCTGCAAACGCCGTAACCAGTGAACCGGCCCGGCCCTGTACCATGCAAGGATTCGTCTACAACTACGAACTGAAGAACCAGGGGAATCTCCAGAACGCCCCGATCATCATGAACTGTTTCACACCATCTAAAGTTCCGGTCATATCGAGCTTGGCGCGTTACTACGGCGTATGCGATCACTGGTTCTCGTCGATTCCCTCGCAAACTCTGTGTAACCGCTCTTTCATGCAGGCGGGAACTTCTTCCGGATATGTAAACAACGACGGGAACGACGGGATTCTCTTCATCAACGACACGCCAACGATTTTCAACGTGCTTTCGGACGCCAGCAAGTCATGGAAAGTCTATTGCGGTGGATGGACGATCACCAGCTTGGTGCTGCTCACGCAAAGACAAGTGTGGGATTTTGCGTTGCGGCCGGGGCACTTCGAACACATCAAAGACTTCCTTGCGGACGCACAAGAACCCAGTGGCTTGCCCGCTTACTCGTTCATCGAACCCAATTATATCGACTCCGTCGTGCATGGCCCGGAGAATGACATGCATCCCGAGTCGCATGCGTTTCAGTTGTTCGGCCGCTCGAATGTGGAACAGGGCGAGAAGTTCGTTTATGACATCTATAACGCAATCCGCAACAGCCCGGATTGGGAAAAGATTCTGTTCCTGATCCTCTTCGATGAGCATGGCGGCTGCTACGACCACGTTTGTCCGCCAAATTCTGCAATTTCTCCGGATGACGTGGTCATCGCCCCAGACCAGCCCGGCGGCACCGGCTTCAAGTTTGACCGCCTTGGCGTGCGCGTACCCGCAATCGTCATCTCCGCATACACACCGCAAGGAACGATTCTGAACACCACTTTCGATCACACTAGCGCTCTGAGCAGCATCGTAAATGCGTTTGGACTCCCGGCGGGAAAGCTCGGAAAGCGCCAGGCCTCGGCTGCCGATGTGAGCGAAGCGCTCAGTCTGCCAACGGCGCGCTCCGATCGTCCGCCAGTTTTGCCGCCTGCGGCCGCGGACGTCACCGTAGTGCAACGCGCCGAAGCGCTAGGTACAACTCTAGTTCACGCAAAATCAAAACCACTTTCAGACTTGCAAAAAAGGATTCTGGTAGGTTCTGCAAGGCGTTTGGGAATTTCAGCACAAGCACAGCAAGAAATTGCAAGCGCCCAAACCGCTGTGGAAGCCGACGCTCTATTGCTGAAGTTTGAAGCGCAAATGTCTGTGAAACGTGCGGTGAAAGCCTTATAGGCGCCACTCCGGCGCGACGTCCGTGATTTGCGTTGTGTAAATCTCTGATGGCTTCCGAAAGCGCCTGCTTCGGAGGCAGTTGCTCCCCAGATTGAAATCTAGAATACAGACAGTCCCACCACCCGCTTCGCAATCTAAACCCGCATGCGATCAGCGATTCGTTCCGCAAGGGCACTGATCGTGCGCGAGGGGTTTACACCCAGCGGTCTGGGAATAATTGCACCGTCGGCGACGTAGAGATTCTTGTATCCAAACACCTCGCCTTCGTGATTAACAACGCCGTCATTGGGCGTGGCGGCCATGTTGCAGCCTCCCAAAGGATGCGGCGTAATCAGTTCGTGCGAAAGCGCCCAAGTTGGCAAGGGAAACGGATGGCCGTCCGTGGCCTCCGCAAGTGTGTGATGCCGCTTTTCGATGGTTTCAAACAACGCCAGCGAACGGGCGATGTCCCACTTCAAATCCAGAGTTCCGTTGGTGAGCGATAATTCGCCGTCGCCAGCGTCGACTCCTTGAGCGAACCAGGGCATGATGTGCTTGAAAACATCGAAATTGGCCGCAAATAAAGTCAAATGCTGGAGCAGGGACTTCATGTTGAACCCCTCGAGAAGATGGCTTTCACTTGGTTGTTTTCGTACGCGGTTGAGCAAAGCTCCAAAATATTTGTTCATCACGTTGGGGGTGCCGCCGTCTTGAATCCAGTAAGTCTTCCCGTTGTCGCTGGCATCGAGGTAGTCGATCACCGCGCCTATGGTTGTTCCTCGATCGGGCCAAAGCGTGCGATGCAAATACATCGCAGGCGTGAGAAAATCGCCGTTGCTGCTCCAGTGTTTCCCTAAGGAAGGACTCAGATTTGGCAGCGTGCGGTGAATGTCCCTGCATTGCAGCAGGAGTTCCGTGGAACCCATCGAACCGGCGGCGAGGATCACGCGCTCAGCGGTGGTGGAACTTGGAATGGAGCCGCCATTCTTGAATTCGCTGTGGTAGACGCGATATCCGCTAGCGATGGCCTCAATTTTGGTAACCAGATGCAAGGGACGAATCTCTGCGCCATTTTTTTCGGCAATGTGCAGATAGTTCTTGTCTAAAGTGTTTTTGGCATCGGCCCGGCAGCCGATGTCGCACTCTCCCAAATGGGCGCAAGTTCCCTGCTCCACGCCGTGCTTGTTGATGAAGCGTTTGCTGTTCTTGAGGTCGGGTTCGGTATCGAAGTCATAGACGAGATCGTTGTCAAATGAAACGGCAAGCTTCGCGGGGCCGAAACGTTGGCTCTGCCCCAGTTTGTCAGCCGCCTCCTTCATTAAATGAACGCGAGGGCTCCACTGATTCTGCGGCACTTCGTGAATGTCTAAAATGTCGGCGACGGTCGCGTAGTAAGACTGAAGCCCTGCGAAGGTGATCTCCGGAGGCCAGCCAGATGCAAACACGGATTCCGGTGGAACCGCGGAAACGTTAGCGTAGATCAGGGATCCACCGCCCACACCGGCTCCGGCAATTACCGCCATACCCTTGAAGCGACGCAAATCCGTCCAGCCGTGATAATGCTCGGGGTCCGCGTGGCTCCAAATCCACTCGTCTTCCAGTTCTCGAGGATAGGTGGTGCGGTCCCATTTCTTGCCGCGCTCCAGCACCAAGACCTTTTTGCCCTTTTCGGCCAGCCGGCACGAGGTAATAGCTCCGCCGAAACCACTGCCAATCACGATTACGTCAAAATCCATCTGGCCACCTCCGCTGAAATGGATGGAAGGCAAAGTCCTGAGTATATGGTGGAACAAAATCTGTTCCTTCTTTTTTCATTGGCCAACTTCAAGCACACGAATAGCGTATGCAGTGCAGCGACAGCAACTGCAGCATTCTAACTACCCGGTTAAATGGTGAATAGGATCAAGAAATCGTGACACGAAAAAAATGAGTAGATAAATGATTTTTGACTTGACAAAAAAAGAACGACGAATAGACTCGCACTCTAACCCAACCGGGTAGTTGGCCCTCAATGAGCCCAGCATCTGTCAGTCACAAGTTGTTTCTCAAAACTTCGGAGTTCCGAGAAATCGCAAATCGCTGACTTCAATTGGAATTGCGCGTTTCCCGATCGCTCCTTGTAAATGGAGGTCACTCAATGAGTCATAAACACGGTACGCCGTTGCGTGGATTGATGTCTGCCAAGAATTCGCCCTTGTTTCAAGGGCGGTTCGGAAGAATGTTTCGATCCCTTCCCGGCGCAAAATTCGGAGCCAACGATGCGGAGAATGTCGCCAACCTTACAAAACTGGGGCTGGCGATGTCTGCCGGCTTCGATCCGCCGAAGGACGGTAAGGACGAGGAAGAAAGCGGTATCCCCGCTCTGTACACCTATTTCGGACAGTTCATCGATCATGATCTAACTTTCGATCCTGCGAGCAGCTTGCAGAAGCAAGACGATCCTGACGCATTGACAGACTTTCGCACGCCTGCGTTTGATCTGGACAATGTTTACGGACGCGGCCCCGACGATCAGCCCTATCTGTACGACGGCGGAAATACGTTCCTCAAGGGAAATCCCATCAAGGGCGGAAGCGATCCGAATGCCACGGATTTGCCGCGCAACAATGCCACTCCCAGCAGAGCATTGATTGGTGACCCGCGAAACGACGAGAACGCCATTGTTTCTCAGCTTCAGGGTTTGTTTCTGCGTTTTCATAATCGTACGGTCGCGGACAATCCGAATTTAACGTTTCCGGAAATTCAAAAACAGGTTCGCTTTCACTATCAATATGTGATCCTCAACGATTTTCTGCCCCGCATCATTCATTCGTCCGTTCTCGCGGACCTGAAAACGAACGGCCATTTCGACCAGCACAAGTTGAAGTTGTTTCATTGGCAACATGAGCCGTTCATGCCAGTGGAATTCTCGGTTGCGGGATATCGCATGGGCCATTCGATGATCCGGCCTGATTATCGCCTGAATGATGCTGTGCTGCTGCCCATCTTCCCTGTTGCTGCTCCACCTGCGGATCCACCAGGGTTACCCGAAGGGCTCACTGGCTTCCGCGCAATGAATCCCCATTGGGGTATCGATTGGGGACGCTTCATTGATATCGATGTGCGCACATATGACGGGAGCGCCGATGAAAACAAGAAGAGGCTACAATTCGCTTACAGGATCGATACTTCGGTGGTGAACCCGCTGTCGAATCTTCCCCCCTCCGTTGCGAGCAACCCTTCTTCCCTGCCCGCCAGAAATCTTTTGCGTGGCTGGCACATGGGGCTGCCCTCGGCGCAACACGTTGCCGAAGCGATGGGAGTAGAACCTCTGAAGGACAAGGACATCCTCATTGGCAAGGGCGTGGACCAGCCAGCCAAAGGCGAGGAACCCAAGAGCATTACGACGATAAGTAGCGTGTTTGTGGATAACTGTCCGCTTTGGACATACATTTTGGCGGAAGCCATGGCCATGCAAGAAACCGTCAAGATTCCGGTGAAGGAGAGTGTCTCCATTACCACACCCAGGCTGGGACCGGTTGGCGGCCGCATCGTGGCCGAGGTATTCCTCGGTCTCATGTTTGGTGACAATCATTCGCTCTTAAGTCTGTCCCCACACTGGCAGCCAGAAGGTATCCCCAAATACGCATTGAAAGACTTCGTGAAATATGCGCTGGGAGGACAGGCTGCACCGCAAGTGCTCAGACAGGCTGGGTAGCCAGAAGAGAGCTGGCCGGCTGAATGCGGCTCAAAGTGGGCGTAGCTCATCCCATCTGCCACGGGGTTTCTGAGGTTCCGCGGGACGCTAAAGAAACCGCCGGACCTCAGAAACGTCCATGCTGCGTCCACAGCCTCCGCGTATTCATCTGTGTGAGACAAACAATACAGGAGTTTTCGTCATGCTAAACCTCTCGGGATACTTGCTTCTGTTAGGCACAGATAGTGCCTGCGCTTCTGGGGCAATTGGAATTCACGTGCGCGACGGGAGCATTAAGTGGCAACTGCCTCTCGCCTTCGCCGTGTGTGATGGGATTGGCTCATTCCTGGGGCCCGTTGCACAGATCAGCAGAGTTGTCGACCGGAACGTTGCGCAGGCAATTACTTTAGCGGCCTACGTTGTAGCGGTCATCGCTCTGCTGATCATCGCTAAGGGACCAGCGGGCAGACTGGGTTCGTGCCTTCTTCGCGGGATAGCGCTTATCGCGGTTCCCCTGTTGCTGAGTGCTGACAATTTCTTTACTTCAAGGGCATTGCCAATGGGCTGGACGCTCGGGATTCTTGCAACCACGACCGCCGCAAGCAGCTGCTTGATGGCGCTTTTCGGTTTGGCCGTTGGCAACGCAATACGCATGCGTCAAGGAAGATTGGCTTGGGCTATGCTGGCTTCACTTACCTTGTTCGCGACTGCCTGGGTCGCCGCCTAGTCTCTCTTGAACATTTCCAAACACTCGGCAAAGACAATTCACACTTGCAGTGAGTTCTCAGCAGAAGTCCTGGTATTTATGCTGGCGCATGGCACTTGGCCTCTACCCATGGACGGGACGATTCGTTTTCAGCAAGAGGTGCATACACGATGAGAGTTACAACACGTTCTTACAACCCGGCACGGACCTGCGCAAATAACGAAGAAAGTATTCTGACACCTCAAGTACTCGGCAACAATTTCATGGTGAAACATCTTAGTTTGCATGTGGACGACGATCCACGAATTGAGGCGCAGCCTCTCTATATGCCGGGAGTGAAGATGAATGACGGCAAGCTGCACGACACCATTTACGTATGCACCATGGCGAACAATATATGGGCCTTTGACGCCAATGATGGCAAATCGATCTGGAAGACTCCCACGAATCTTGGTAAGCCGATCAAACCGAATCCCACGCCCCACCCCGGCTTTCCCAACGCAACGGATATAGACCTATGGGGAGTCAACATCCTGTGGGGGATTCTGGGAACGCCGGTGATCGATGCGGATACGAACAAAATGTACGTTGTCTGTTGGACGAGCCCCGACGGCACAAGAAACAAGGCGGTGTATCAACTACATGAAGTGGATATCACGGACGGAAAGTCACTGCGAAACACGGAGATTCAAGCCAGCGCGGATCAGCAGACTACTCCTGGCCGACCGGCGGCTCAGTTCGTTCCCTCGCGCCAAAAACAGAGATCCGCGTTGCTGCTGACCTCCACCAGCGGAGCGCCGGCGAGAAAGACCCTCTTCGTTGCTTTTGCCATGACCCATGAAGAGGGAGACACCACACATGGCTGGCTGATCGCGTACGACGTGGGAACGCTGCAACGCACGGCGGCGTGGTGCACGACACCAAACGGAGCGGGTGCGGGAATCTGGCAAGCGGGACAGGGGCCCGCCGCCGACGAGCACGGCGAGGTGTACCTGATGACTGGCAACTATGGCGTCGAGGACGCCGCAAAGAATGCCGTTGCGCCAGCAGCAGGAGACTTGCCGCAATCGCTCATCAAGCTGCACTACACACCGCCGGCAGGAGGCGCAGCCGGAAAACTGGAGGCTGTCGCGTGGTTTCAACCGTTCCAAGATCACGTGCGGAACAAAAATGGGGCTGACAATTTTCAAGACTATGATTTGGGCTCTGCCGGCCCCCTTCCGTTGCCGGGAATGAATTTGGTGATAGGGGCCGGGAAAGATGGAGTCTTGTATGTTCTTGACACAGACACGGCGAAATTTGGAAAAGGATCCGATTATTCAAAACTTATGCAGGCACCTATTTTTTTCACCTACTTTCCAGGATTCGGGATTGATGCTTCAAAAGTCGCCAACCTTGACCGCCTGTTCGACGGGAAGACGCATCATCTGCACAGTTCACCGGCATTCTGGGTGAGCCCAGCGCGCGGGCCCATGCTATTTGACTGGGGTGAGAATGAGAATCTTCGTGCTTGGACAATCGATGCTACAGGAAAGGTAACGTTCGTGGCGAAGAGCGCGGAAACGGCTTCAGCGGGTATGGGAGGTCTCGGTGGAATGCCCGGAGGATTCGTGATCGTAAGCTCGGATGGTTCGCAGCCTAACACCGGCGTCATTTGGGCCACGGCCCCCATCTCAGGTGATGCGAACAGGCACATCGTTGAAGGAATTCTGCGGGCTTATGATGCGTCAACACTGGATCCAATCAACAACGCGGATGGAACGCCGCGTTTGAAATTGCTTTGGGATAGCAAGCACATCCCCAACAATACATTTCACTTCAGCAAATTTTGCCCTCCCATAGTAGCGGACGGAAGGGTAATCGTCGCCACGTACAACGGCCAAGTGGACATCTATATATCGGCGAGGCCGCCAAAGGGCGGGCCGAAGCCGACCAACGCACAGAGAATGCCCCGGCATCGGAGGTGAAGGCAAATTCCTGGACGCGTGGCATTCAGCCCTTTCTATGGCCAGGAGAGATGAACAGCCACTGCGCCTAATATGTAAAGGACCGCGTATATGGGGACCGAGTTGACGCAGTACGGAAGGATGCCAGGATGGAGAGAAACTGCATTGTGATTGGCGGTGGATTGTCCGGCTTATGTGCGGCGGATGAGTTGGTCCGACATCGGGATGGGGCATGGAACGTCACCGTTCTTGAAGGGCGCGAGCGACTAGGCGGTCGAGTGCATTCGCACCGCTTTCAAGAGGCATCCAGCCTGGTCTGTGAACTGGGCGGGGAGTGGATCGGGTTGGACCACGACCACATGCGTAGGCTGTGCAAGCGCTTCAAACTTGATCTTGACTGGCACCGATACGATTTTTCTTTTCTCGAGCGAGGAGCGATTGCTGCCAGTTTCAAGGCCGGAGCCTCTCCGTTTTCGGCGCCGGCAAACGCGGCGTTTAACACGCTTAAGCAACAGGCCGCTAAATGGAATATTGCGCAGAAAAAATTACTCGACCGCAAAGATTGGTGGACGATTCTCCGAGACAGGGGATTCAGTCACGAGGAACTCCTGCGTCGCGACCTCATGGACAGCACTGACTTCGGGGAATCCATTCGGCATGCGGGCGGTTACTCAGCCGGGGCGGAATATTTTGCGAGCAACCCTTACGACGAAATGGATAAGCACATTCGCGGGGGAAATATTCTTTTGGTGAAGGCACTGGCCAAGTTTGTAATTCAACAGGGCGGCCAAATTCTGACAGACCGGCATGTTGTTCAGGTTAGGCAGAACGGCAAGGGAGTCGTGGTCAAGACAGATACCGGAGAGGAGTTTTCCGCAGCATTTTGTATTTGCACTGTTCCGTCCAGAACGCTGACCAAGATCCACTTTGATCACCCTCTCCCGAATCCTCAGTGGGACGCCGCAAAACAACTTCAGTACGCGCGCATTCAGAAGACCGTGCTGCTCTTTGAGAACCGGTTCTGGAAACAGGGGAAGGGCAAGGCCGGATTTTCGTGCTTCACGGAAGGCTCTTCGGATTACATCTTTGACGCGACGCTCGCACAACACGGTACTCAAGGCATTCTGTGTAGCTATGCCATCGGTGACAAGGCCGATGACCTGGCGTCCTCAACGACAGAAAGTTTGCGAAGCCGGATCGAGCAGGACTTGCGCCTCATCTTCCCGGAAGCGCTTGTGTCGAGTTCTGCAATTGAACGATATGCATGGCAGAGGGACGAATACACCGAAGGCGCCTATGCGCTTTATCGCCCTGGACAATGGTTTGATCTCTGGGAGCAACTTGTGCCGCCCCATGGCCGCGTCTTCTTTGCGGGCGAGCATCTTGCGGATGACCAGGGTTTTATGGAGGGCGCGGCTGACACCGGTGTGGATGCCGCGCAAGACGTTGTTCGAGCATTCCATGGTCAACCTTGGAGAAAGCGGAAGCGGCAATAGCTGACGCTGATTTCCATCGTTGCAAACTCCCCATGGAAGAAGTGCATCAGGAACTACAGGGACACTCGACGGTTCCGTGACGATGCGTTATACCCACTAAAATCTGGTTTCCAAGGTGGTTGCAGTCGGAAAGCCGTCAGGCACCGCTACAGATCTGCTACATCTTGCACCAAAATACAGCAGTTCGAGTCCAAAGTGTCGCAAACTGGCCGCTAACTCGCAGAATACGTTAGAATTAAAAACGGAGGAGTGGGTGAGCGGTTGAAACCGGCGGTCTTGAAAACCGTTAGACTCGAAAGGGTCTCGGGGGTTCGAATCCCTCCTCCTCCGCCAGAATTTGGTGTCGCGAGCCGCTCCCGTGAGTGGTTTCGGCTCGCCGTTCGTTTATCTTTAGGCCAAGCCGGAGTGATTGTCCGCACGCATCCCTTCCCTGCGCGCCTACACTAGAAACACTTATAGTATGTCTTCCTCCCGCAGAATCGCCTGGATGATTGGGGCTTGGCTCCTCATTCTGGCCATCTACTCATTAGTGTCGCTGTGGCTAAAACGCGACTCAGAGTCTCTGGACACGTTCGGCAATCTCGTGCAATGCATGGTGCCGCTCTTCGCCAACACGGGCTTGCTTTTGAATGCGGGAACGCCTCACTGGCGTAGAAATATCTTCTGGATGTTGCTGGCCATGAGCTGCACGCTTTGGATGATTGGCCAGTTCGAGTGGACCTATTATGAGGTCTACCTTCACCTGCATCTCCCCGAGATGTACGGAGGAGATATCCTGTTTTTTCTGCGCGGAATTCCCATGATAGCAGCGCTGGCCTTGCGTCCGCACCTTAAACGCGGGGAAATTCAGTTGCGTTTTGGCTATCTGGATTTTGTATTACTTCTGATCTGGTGGACGTTCCTCTATGTTTTCGTGGTCTTGCCGTGGATGTACGCGACCCCGGCTCTCGGCCAGTACAATCACACCTTCAATTTAGTCACCAACGTCCAGAACATGGTAATCGTCGTCGGATGGGCCATCCTGTGGCTGCAATCGGGCGGGGCGTGGAGGATTATCTACGCCAACCTCTTTGGCGCCTCGACCATTTATATGTTTTCCTCATTGGCCATCAACGTGGCCATCGACAATCACAGCTACTACACCGGCAGTTTGTACGACCTCGGGCTGCTCTCAAGCTTTCTCTGGTTCGCGCTAGCCGGCGTGGTCGCCTTTCAGAATCAGCACAGGTTAGACGCTCCCTTCGAAAACGCCTATGACACGGACGCTGACACAAGCCGGGAAGAGAACATCTGGCCGGCTCGTCTGGCGATGGCCGCGGTGATTTCGCTTCCCATATTCGCGATCTATACGCTGCGATTCAGCCACGATGATCCCGCAGTTCGCGATTTTCGTCTGATGGCGACTTTGATCGCCTCCGTTCCGCTCGCGTTGCTGATATTCCTGCGCACACATCTGGCGGACCGCGACCGTTCGCGGCTTCTCGCTCGGTCGGAACAGTCCATCGATAATCTGAAGCGCCTGCAAGCGCAGATCGTGCAATCGGAGAAGCTCGTATCTTTGGGACAACTTGCCGCTGGCGCGGCGCACGAAATCAACAATCCCCTCGCGGCCATCCTCGGATTTTCGGATTTGCTGGCGGACGATCCGACCGTACCAGAAAAAGCTCGCATGACCGCCTCAAAAATCCGCGATCAGGCGCGCCGCACGAAAACGCTGGTCGGCAATCTCCTCAGTTTCGCGCGGCAGGTGCCCGCCGAGCGCACCCTCCTCGACATCAACACGGTTGTGAACAACGCCGTGCAGCTTCGTGCGCTCGACCTGCGCTCGGGAACGACGCGCATCGAATTGCAACTGGAGTCCGTACTACCCGGCGTTCGCGGAGATGGAAATCAGTTGATGCAGGTTTTCTTTAACATTATCAGCAACGCTTTGGAGGCCATGGAAGCAGCCAAGGGTGGCGTTCTGACCATCAAGACCATTCGCGACCGTTCCAACGTCGTCATCCTGTTCTCCGACAGCGGTCCGGGCCTCAAGGACCCGCATCGCGTCTTCGATCCGTTCTATACGACGAAGCCTGTTGGCAAAGGCACAGGCCTGGGACTCAGTATTTGCTTCGGCATCGTTCAAGAGCACGGCGGAAGAGTCCTCGCTTATAACCGCCAGGAGGGCGGAGCCGTCTTCCGCGTGGAATTGCCCGCGCTCCTGGCGGTTTTTCCCGCTAAAGAATTGCAGCTCAGCACTGCGTCACCTACTCCTCAAAAGTCTTCCTGACCGCGCTACCTCTTCACGAGCGCCTCCGCTCATTGTCCGTAAACGAACGCGACTCGTGCTAGAGTTTTGCTTCTCTCTTGAGTTAGCAAAGGAATCGCGATGCTGGAAATGGCCATTCAGACCGAAAAACTTACACGCAGATTCGGAAACCTCACCGCTGTTGACGGCGTCGATCTTCAGGTGACGGCCGGACAATTCTTTGGCTTCCTGGGGCCGAATGGCGCCGGAAAATCGACGACCATCAAAATTCTGACGGGTTTGCTTGCCCCCACTTCCGGCAGTATGCACCTTCTGGGTATGGATTTTGCCGCAAATCCGGTCGAAGTAAAACGCCAGATCGGCGTCGTGCCCGAAGGCATGGGCCTGTTCGAACGCTTGACCGGTGCGGAGTATCTGAAGTTCGTCGGCCAGATGTACGGCCTGGACCGCGCGACAACCCAGCGCCGCTCCGACGAGTTGCTTGATTTCATGCAGCTTGCCGATCGGCCCAAAACCATGATTGCGGACTATTCGCACGGCATGCAGAAAAAACTCGCCCTCGCTGCGGCTGTGATTCACGGGCCTCGCATCCTGTTTCTCGACGAGCCCTTCGAAGGTGTAGACGCGCTTGCAGCTGGTGCGCTGAAAGCGCTGCTTGGGCGCATGACGGAACGCGGCACGACGATTTTTCTCACTTCCCACGTCCTGGAAATTGTCGAACGGCTGTGCAGCCATGTGGCCATCATTCATAAAGGCCGGCTTGTCGCACAAGGCTCGCTGGAAGAATTGCGCGCCGGGATTTCTGGTGAGGAAGGAAGCAAGAAGACGCTCGAGCAGATTTTCCTTTCGATCGTCGGCAAAGAGGGCACGGAACGCCCGCAGCTCGAGGAGCTCTCATGGCTGATGTGACCCAGCCCATCAGCATATTCCAGCAGATCCGGTTGGTTGCTGGACTTCGCTGGCGAATCCTCAGAAACAGCCTGCGCAAGAAGAACAATCGTCTGGATCTGATCGGCATGATCTTTACCGGCGTGTTTGGCGGCATTGTGGTGCTCGCGTTGTCTTTTGGCTTCTACGCTGGCGCTTACGCCTTTCTTTCCCAACGCCGCTTGGATTGGATGGCCTTACTCTTCTGGGGCATTTTTCTCTTCTGGCAGATTTTCCCGATTTTTGTAGCAGGTTTCGGAGCGAATTTTGAATTCCGCACACTGCTTCGGTTCCCGCTAAGCCGTAGCGCCTTCTACATCATCGGGCTGGCATACGGGTTCGCCGATTTCTCGGCGCTGGCCTCGGTCTGCTGGCTTCTTTCCATGACCGCAGGCGCGGCCGTAGCCACGCTGGGCGTGTTGCCAGCCATGCTGCTGATCGTTGCCTTGTTTATGCTGCTCAACGTCACCCTTGAGCGGCTCATCGGTTCATGGCTGGAGCGCTTGCTCTCCAGGCGTCGTACGCGAGAACTCTTCCTCGGTCTTTTTGTTCTCTCCATGGTGTCGCTGAACTTTCTTACGCCCCTGTTGCAAAAATATGGCACATCGGCCCGCCCCGCATTCTTCCGGCTCTTGCCCTATTTCGCATGGTTGCCGCCTTCCCTGGCGGGCCGTGCCATTGACGCAGCCGCC
>WNFC01001567.1_pt1 | contig 24507 bp, 15 predicted proteins | sample 5400541 | NCBI WGS metagenome assembly WNFC01 (sample SAMN13153342, study PRJNA577476) | soil metagenome | isolation source: 120 cm saprolite under Douglas fir tree site 2 hole 2 replicate 1 | place: USA:California | collected 2015-04-18 | reverse complement strand
GCGATGTCGCTGTTGCTCAGCCCCGGGAACTGCCTGGTGCAGTTTCTCGACCATCTCATACAGGTCGGCGTCAGGCTGAGTGACGTCACGGACCTTCACCCAGCGCAGTCTCTGGCAGTTGCCGCGCTCTGGTTCCGGAAGGCTCGGGACTCCACGTTGAACACGACCTCGGTGTCTTTTTTGTCGCCCAATGCCCGGGACAACGCAGTAAGCCGCTGCTGGCCGTCCAGCAGGTACAACGGCTGGACTACAGGCGGCGGGGGAGTGCCATCGAGAGCAAAGCCCTGACTGCGTGGAGTCTCGCTGGTCTTCCAGAACAGCAGCGAACCTGTCGGGCAGCCCCGGTACAAGGACTCGATCAGCTTCGCGTCACTAATTAAGGTGGAGATCTCACGCTCAGTCTTCTCGACTGGCAAGTTTCCTCCCCGTCCCTCCAGCCCATCACCCGTGTTCCGGCGGTCGCACTGGACGCAACTGGATGCGCTCTTCAAGTGTGATCTCGCCAAGATTGTAGAGCCGGTCGACCAGCGACGAGGCGCTGACGCGCAATTGCGCGCTCACGGACCTGATCGTGTCCGGGTCGTCGGCACGTGCGGTCCCGTGGGTAAGCGCATCGCGGAGTAGCCATGTGGGCATCAGGAACGCGGCGGCGAATGCGTTGGCGCGCTGTTCGATGGCAAGCGGTGCCCATGGCCCGGTCGCTATAGCGAGCTCGTCACCATACTCGCGGTCGAGGAGCAGGTGGCACAGCTCGTGAGCCAGGGTGAAGCGCTTCACCGCTGAACTCTGACCCCACCGGGTCCTTGCGTTGCGGAATACATGGGGGCGCTGTGTGGGACCGAAGACTGATACAGCGCGTACCTCGGCATCCGAGAGCTCGATCTCTGAGACTGCGATGTCCAGACGGTCCACGACAGATTCAACATCGACCCAGTCGGCGCCATCTCCGCCGAGCAGCTCGCATGCCTTCTCGCCGAGCCTGCTGCCTTGCTCTCCTGGCGACAGCTGGCTGATCTCGGCGACATCGAGCGGCAAATCCAGAGCGGCCAGCCACGGCGTGGCGTCATCAACATAGTTTTCAACGATGCGCTTAGTCAGAAGCAGGACGTCCGGCAGTTCGGTTGTTGGACTGACACCTCCATAGAGGAGCCTCGCGTATGCACTTCCAACCACTACCAGGGAGCTAGGTGGGCGCGTGTTGGTAATGCTTTTGCGTATCCGTGCATCCACAGACGACAGGGCACCGTTTACCACGTGCGCAACATGCGCGTACTTATCGCCCAAACCTGATAGCCAGGCCATGCGGCTTGCGTCGCGAGCCGGGGAGGGCAGGCTCGCGATCTTTTCAGCGAGTGCCTGTACGCGTTCGGACTGAGGAAGTCTCCTGTGGAGTTCCTGCGCGGCGGCGGCCAGGACCTGGTACATAGCCTCGGCGGCACTTTCCAGTTCTGTGTGGTAAGTCCTATTAGGAGCTAGGAAGATAAATTCGGCTGGTATGCCGGGAAGCGGCTCGGCTCCAGTTGAGACTTCCAGGGTGTTGCGGTAGCGGCGAAGGTAGAGGTCAGGGAACAGGCCGCCCTCGCGGGCAGATCGTACCGAGTGGCGTGTCCACCAGTCGGACCACGTGTCCAGCCACGCGAAGTCGTCCACTTGCTTGAGTGAGACTGGCGGCATTCGTGTCTGGCTGAGAGATTCGGCAGCGGATACTCCCGCGTTCCGCAACGGAAGACGTTCCTCGTGCAGCAGGGGATCCCAGTTGTCGGCAAGCCACTCCATCAGCGGAAGCATGTACCAGTGAGCGGAGTCCACGACCTCGCCCTGCTCTACATGCGCACAGAGATTCTCGCCACGTGTCCAGATGGTGAAGCTGCCCCATGACGTGCGTACTTCATCGTCGGCACGGTCCTCGGCTCCGTGAGGGTTCGGGAGGAATGCAAGCCTGAAGGCGAAGATGGCAGGGTCGCCTGCCTGCATCTCCCAATTGCCGAAGTCGGTTACGCTCACCAGTACTCCTTTATGTCCCGCTTGCTGACCTGGTGCTCCGTCGCCAAACCGGTGCGGATAGCGGGCGGGACCTCCCTCCATTGGACCGGATACCCATGCCATCGTCAGGATGATGCTCCTGCCCACAGTATGCGCGATGACCGTCGGTGGCGTATCTCTTGCCCGGGTGCTTGGGGTCTACCTGGCTTGCGGTAAGCAGCGCCGGGCCGTCGGCGTCCCTGGGGCACAGTGAACCTCTGGCACCACGTTGCCAGGGCTCCTTATGCTTCGGATTCGGTTCGTAGACCAAGCGCTCTTCGGGTGGCATGGAGCCTTCTCCGGAGCCGTACTGCGTCTGACCAGTCATCCCCGTTCCCGAAGGCTCAGTGATCCTCGAAGCCGTACTGGTCGAACTTCAGCGTGCGGGCGTTCTCGGTGACGATACGAGCCTTGTCGTCGGAGTATCCGTCCTTTTTCGAAGCGCTGATCTCGACGATGATTTCCAGGTCCACGCCCTCAGGGGCGGCGAGGTGCTGGATGACTTCCTGGTAGAGGCGGTTGAGGTCGCGGCCGAAGCGCTCCGGGTGGAGGCGGACGGTGCCGTAAAACCGCGTGTGCGTATGCGCGGCGGGAATAGTGCCAGCGCCGCCCGCCGGCGCGGACCCGCCGTAGGGAGAGCCACCAGGAGACGCTGCCGGTCCAGGGAACGATCCTCCCTCCGGGACGGTGCCTGCTCCGGCCGCGTCATTGTCCGTACCCGTGTCGACTCCGGTGCCTGCGGCACCCGCCGCTGCCGCAGCCGCAGCGCGGGCGGCTTCTTGCTCGGCTCGCTCCTGCTCCCGCTGGGCGATCGCGCGGTCAGGCCGAACCAGCGGCGTCGAATCGGTAATCTGCGGAGGGACGTTCTCCTGCGGGATGGCCAGGCCCTCGTACCTGCCGCTAGCTTCGTCGTAGCCAGACGCGACCGCGAAGCCGCCCTGGTCCCAGACCATCTGATCGAAGACCGCAAGGATTCCCCGATCGAGCACCGAGCGCTCGGCCAGCCGGGGCAGGTAGACGTACTGGCAGTAATACTCCCAGAGCTTGCCTACCGCGATGTGACCGCCAGACCAGACGGTGGACAGGAACCGGTCCAGATCCAGGCGGATGTTCTGTGGCCCCTGGACGACGCGCAGCATGTCAGCGGCCCGCAGCTTGTCGCTGGCGCGCTCGGCCAGCCGGTCCTTGGCCGTGTCGGTCTTGATCTCATCCAGGGATACCGGGCGGTCGACCATTGGCTGCACCGGGACCAGCAGCCAGTGATAGGCGGCCGAGATACGCAGATCCACGGTCTCGTCGGCGTCCTTCAGGCGCTTGGCCGCCTGGCTTATCTGCTGCGTCGACAGATCGAGCTCGGGGACCCGGTCCCCGATGTCCTTCCACGCCAGGTATTTGCGCACGGCCTCGTCCAGCTCGAGGTACCGGCGGGCGTCGACGGCGAGGAACACGATCATGTTCCGGTTCATCCGCTGCGCAGTGCCGCGTCCGGTCAACGCACTCATCGCGAACACGTATCCCGGTGAGGCGTTGTCCCCGCGGGTGTGCGGGTACCGCGGATGCAGGACGACTAGCCGCACCGCTGGGTCATCGGCGATCTCTCCGCTGTTCTCCGGGCCAGCCTGCACCCGCGCGAACATGCCGCGAACAGGAGTCTCCCGCGTGCGCAGCCGGCGCAGGATCTCCTCCCACGTCTCCTCTGGACGGTCCTTCAGCCGGTCGGCCTGGTCCTCGGCCATCCGGTTGACCGAAGCCTGGACGTCGTACCAGTACCGGGCGCCCTCGTTGTACAGGTACGTGGCCTGATCCGACAGCAGGTGCAGCGCAGACCCGAAGTTGCCGACCGCGTCGCCGGGCGTCGCCATGCCCAGCCACACCCGGGGCTGCTCGATACCCTTGTGCGCCGCCTTCAGCGTCGGAGCCGAGCCGAGGAAAACCGACCGCGCGATCCGCCGCGTGATCCGCCGCTGCCCATAAGTAGGCCGGCTCGCGTCGATCAGCGCCGGGGTCGCGGACGCACCGTCGATGTCAGTGTCAATCACCGGCTTGAAGTTGTCCTCCAGGTACTGGGTGATCTCCGATAGCACCTCGTCAGCGTCCAGCGGCACGCCGCCCGGCAGGATCAGCGGGGCCGGGTCGTCCCGCAGCCACAGCGTGTGGATGACCGCTGACATCAGCCGCAGCACGCCACGCGTCCGCTGGAACTTGTCCAGCGTGGACCAGTCCTGGTACAGCCGGTCGAACAGCTCGGGGTGCACCGGGTACGCGGCCCGGATCCGCTCCTCATACGACGGCTCGGCGACCCCGGCGGGGAACTCGGCGCGGTTGCGCGCGTAGAAGTCGGTGAACACCCGCGCGACCGCGGCGATGTCCGCCTGCGCCGACGCCCCGGCCTCCTCGAACAGCCGCTGCCGCACGATCGCGAACGACTCGACCGCGGAGGCGGGCCGCCACTGGTCGGCGATCCGCCGGATGACCTGCTGCAGCCGGGCCAGCGCCTCCCGCCCGTTCATGCCGCCGACCTCGATATCGGTGGCGCCCCGCTCGACTTCCTCTGCCGACGGGGCCGCCGAGGACGCCGGGATCGACACCACCAGCATCGCGCCCGGCACCGCCTTGACCGCCTCGGTCAGCGTCTGCGCGAACGTGAACTGGGTGTCGAACGTGCCGCCGGCCAGGTCATCCCGCCCGTACAGCTGCCGGGCATACGCCACCCACTCATCGATCAAGATCAGGCATGGTGCATAAGCGCGGATGAGCTCGCCGAGCGCCGACCCCGGGTTGGACCGGGTCGCATCAGCGTCACGGACCATCTCGAACGCGCGCCGTGCCTCGTCAGGACCACCCGCAGTATGACCCAGCTGCCAGGCCAGCTCACCCCACAGCGTCTGCACGTTCGTGCCATCTGGCTTGGTGGAGCCCTTCCCCGCCGCGATGTGGTTCCCGACGAGCGCGACCCGGCACGCGGCAGGAACCCGGTAACCGGCCAGCAGCTTCTGCAGCTCATCCGGGTACGACGTCAGCGGGGTACCGGACAGCAGGTGCCACAGCGCCAGCATCGAGTGCGTCTTGCCGCCGCCGAAGTTCGTCTGCAGGTTCACCACCGGCGGCGCGTTCCGGTCCCCGCCGATCCGCCGCGTCGTCCAGGTCAGCAGGTCCCGAAGTCCCTCGGTCAGGTAGGTACGCCGGAAGAACTCCACCGGATCCACATACTCCGCCGACCCGTCACCCAGCGACACGTAATACAGGTCCGCCGCGAACTCCGCGCCGCGCAGGTTCCCCTCCCGCACATCCCGGTGCGGCATGATCACCTCACGCCACGGCTTGAGCCCATGCCCCTCGACCCCGGTCACCGCCTGCACCGCCCGCCGGGTCTCCGACGCGAACGCCGCCTGCTGCGCGTCCCGGCGCAGCTTCCGCGCCTCGTCGGCTTCCCCGGTCGCGCCGACCGCCGTCAGCAGCCGCTCCATCGTGTCCAGCGCCCGGTAGGTGTCGTCGGCGCTGAATGCCGTCCCGTGCCCCCACCTGTTCCCGGTGTCCCGTAGCTCGCTGGCGAACGACTGCTCCGCCCGCGACAGTTTGTCCTTGAACAGCCGCCACTCATCGGTGATCACCGAGAGCAGGAACCGCGGATCATCCCGCGAGTTGTTGAAGTTCGCCCCCCGCCGCTGGTTGTTCCGAGCGTCGAGCAGTTCCACCCAGTCCCGCCCGGCAGGCACCGAGGCCGACATCACCGTGTCGACAAAAGGCCGCAACCCCGCACTGAGAAGTTGCAGCCCCTGGTCGATCCGGTCCCGGTTACTCGTCGCCATCGTCATCGCTCCCGAAATCCAGCGTGAACGCTCCCTGCCCCGCCCCGGACCGGGCCCCTGCCTTCCGGGACGCGTCCTCCAGGTCTGTCCACGACGTCCCCAGATTGTTGAACAACAGCGCCGTCTCCGCCCACCCCTTCTTCTCCGCGATCGAGTAGAGAAGGAAGGCGAGTTCCTTCACGTCATCTAGGTCCACCGTCGGCACATCCCGAGCAGCGGCCATAAGAGCGGCCGCGTCAGATGCACCCCGCAATTCCAGCGCTTTGGCCAGATGCAGGCAGATCTCCCACTCAGACGTGCGGTCATCATCTCGCGGATCATAATCTTCAGGAATCTCCCGAACGGACAGGAGCTTCACCTTGCCGGCACGCGAATTCAGCACACCGCTCCGTTCGAGCCCGTCGATGCTCGTGTCGATGCCCTTGGACAACGTCTCCGCCGTCCCGAACGGCCCCGAGTCGAACCCGAACTGCTTGAACCACTCCACGCACCACCGCGTTTCCGCGGAAACGTCTCCCTCGAGCTGCGATAGCTTCTCGTCAAGTACCTGGTTGATGAGCGAGAGCGCGGCGCGGACCCGCATCGGTGACCCGTCCGGCTCATTCACCTGCGCATAACGGGAGAAGACAGCCATCCCTGGCCCGATCGCCGCTTGGCGTAGATCGACCGGCGCGATCTTGCCTTGTTCCAGCTTCCGCAGCGCAGCAGGCATCTCTTCTCGCAACGCCGCGATCAGTCCCCGTCGGTCGGTAACATCTGCGCTCTCGGGGCGCGGCCGACAGACCAACACAATCGACGATGCAAGGGCATTGGCATTGATGTCCCGCATTCGTCCTCGCCGCTCAGTCCGTATCGGCCAGGTTCCGGTGATCGACCATCCAGCCTGAAGAATGCCCTCTAGGAGCGTTTCCCATCCGGTTGAAGCCTGGCCCCCACCGCTGTCAGTCTCCGCCTGTTTGAATGCATAAAAAACGGCGATGGGATATCCATTCGGTGTCCCAGTGCAGAACCTGGTAAAGACATCAATGAATCCATCTTCGAAGAAATGGCGCGCCTGGTCCTTGCCGCCATGCCGGAACGGGTCGGCCACTAGTTCATTAGCCTTCGGAGTGAGCACTGTCCCCATTAGCTCCGGGTAAATGTCGCTCAGTGAGCGCCGCAGCCACACGTAGAAATAATCAGAAAGGTCAGAATAGGCGACGTTGTCATAATAAGGTGGATCTGTAGCGATAAGCTGCCCAGAAGCGGCCCTGCGCGCGTCAGACTGCTCTGCAGTTGCGGTTCCGGCTGAGGGCAGTTGTTCTATAGCGCGGGCAGCAGCCTCGGCCGAGGTTCCCAGGTCTCCAGCTGAACGTGCGAAGCAATTCTGCTCTACAAAATCCCATGTCATGGAAAGCGCTTGGCGTGCGAACGTAGATCGACTGGCCCCGGTTCCGTGACTTTCTCGCCAAGTACACAGGCTGGAGAGATCGTCGCTTACAACGCTGACGATCATGGCTAGATAGGTTGTAACCGCGTTTGCATACTCCGGGTCCGCGCCATCCGCGATCATGCGTCCACGGGCTTCGTTAACAAGATCACTAAAGGTACCAAGAGCTACGAGCTGACGGTTGGTGAAGAGGTCGGCCCAGGTACGCATGCCATAACCCTGCACACGGAAGCCAAGAGCGTGCTCTGGCAAGTCGGCTTGGGGTACGTCATCGGGGCGAGGAATGTCGGCAGACTTCTCGTGTTCCTCTGTGGGCGGTAGGTAGTAGCGTTGGCGTCTGCCTTCGGCGACGATGGCCATTAGCTGACTGCCCATGCGGCCTGCTGTTCCTTCGGCGCGGATATAGGAGAGGGGGACCGGGGTGCCGCACAGCAGGCAGACCGCGCCGGTCCGGCTGACCGTGCCTTCGCGGGGGACGCCGACTGGTCCGCCAATCTCGAAGCGAACCCTTCTGCCGTCCGGCTTAGGCACAACGTAACGCTCCTTGCCATTCTTCTTGCTTAGCCAGAACTTGTTGGCCAATGGCATGGTGCCGCCGCAAGCCGGGTTGGGGCAGGTGACGGTGCGAGCCCAGATCCAGGCGATGACAGTCGCCTCGATGCCCGAGATCTTCACCTTCGGATACAGGTGGCCGATGCGCTTTTCCGCTTCGGCTCGCATCCACTTGCCGTAGCGACGTACGTCTTCAGCCAGGCCCATCGTGGCTGGCCAGGATTGAGCTTCATCGGCGGCACCAGGGAAGACCGGACGGCGCCCGGCCCACCTTGGTGGAAGCTCGATCAGGGCTTTGTTTATCAGTACCGCAACCGGGTTTAGTTCAGAGGCGTGGGCCTGAAGGCCGAGGCGCTGGGCTTCAAGAGGAATGGAGCCGCCGCCTGCGAAGGGGTCGAGGATGGGTGGCGGGTCGCCTCCGGAAGACTTGACGATCTCCTCGTGCGCCTCCTTGAGTAGCGTCTTGTTGTGGATGCTCTCCCATTTAACAAGTTCGGAGATGATGCCGTGCAAGCGCTTGCGTTCGACCTCTTGGTCAGTCTCGGTGGGGAACTGCTCAGGATGGGCCGAGGGGTCGTCGACGAGCTGAGCGAATAGTACTGCTCGCGCAGCGGCAAGTGGCTTCCGAGTCCACCACAGATGCAGAGCCGAGGGGTGGCCTTGTCGGACCGACTTCTCGTAAACCGACTCCTTGCCGATATCCTCGATGGGCAGCGCGACTTCGATGAGTTTTGGCTTGTACCAGAGGTCCTTGGCTGTCATATGGGGTCCCCTCCCCGCTCCCATTCCTTCGCCCAGTTACCGGTGATGCCGGTGGCGGCGAAGTCGCCGAAGTCGACGTCACGGAACGAATCGACGATATAGCGAACCACGTCGCGTTCGGGACCGTCCGGGTGGACCGACACCAGCGCCAGGCGGGACAGGGCGCCCGCATTCTTGCCGGTGAGGGCCTCGGTCTTGGTCACCCAGAAGTCCTCCGCTCCCAGGATGCGGCCCTTGACCTCGATAAATATCCAGTGGCCTTCGGCGGTGCGAGAGCGGATGTCGTAGCCCGGATTGTTATGTGCCATTTCCTCGGGGAAGCGGCCGAGGCGGCGTTCGGCGGCCAGGACGGCGTCGACGGCGCGGCGTTCGGCCAGCGCAGTGTCGCGGGCGGCCCGTGCGGGGTCCGGGGTGCGGCCGAGCAGCTTGTCGAGCAGGCCCTGGGGGATGATCAGCGCGGAGGCGGAGATAACCGGCGGGCGGGCGATCAGGTCCTCGTCCAGGTCCAGGTCGGCGAGGCGCTTGTCCAGGCGGCGTTCCAGGTCGCGGGCTCTGGCGTATGCCGTCTCGGGTTTCATCTTCAGAGGGTGGCCCGCGGACTGCTGGTCCAGCAGGTCGGCGTGGCGCATGTCCCAGTAGTTGATCTCCCCGGTGAGGCGCTGCTTGACCAGGCGGCGGACCTGGCTGACCCGGGCGGTGACCAGTTCGCGGGTATGGGCGAGTTCTGCGGGCATGCCCTCGGTGACGGCCCAGTCCAGGGCGATGGTCTCCACCCCCGCGGACAGCCATGGCGCGTCCCGGACGGGTGTCGCCACGGCCCGTTCGGGATCCGGCATGGGCTCGTAGTCCAGGTACCGCGCCTCGCCGGCGGCGCGCACTCCGTCCGGGGCGGGGGCGGTGCCGTCCGCGCCGGGGGAGATCTCGGCGAAGCCGAACCGCTTGGCGATCGTGCGGGCCGGGTCGTGCCCGTCGGTGATCTGGTGGGTGACCGCGACCAGCAGCCGCGGGATCTGGCCCGGGTCGTGCCGGTCCGCGAGCATGGTGCCCTGCTTGAGCAGCGTGCCGTACCGCTCGATGATCAGGTCGGTCACCGCGTCCAGCAGCGGGTGGCCGGGGGCGAGCATGTCCGCCTTCGGCTGGTCGGCGGGGCGGGTCAGTTCCTTGTCAAAGGTCACCCGCTCGTACTTGGTCAGCACCGGGGCGCCGAGGCCGATCTGCCGGTCCCGGTCGCGGATGTCGGCGGGGACATGCCGGATCTCATAGCGGCCCGATTCACGTTCGGAGATGCGGCCGCCGAGCAGCTTGAATGCGGCCATGAAGAACGCCCGGATGTAGTGCGGCTGCAGGCGGCGGGCTCGCGCCTCGTCCATCCGGGCCCGCCATGTCTCCAGGTCCGCGGCGGCGAAGATGTCGGCGTACGCGGCGCGTTCGGCGATCAGCTTGTCCAGGCCCTCGCCGACGGTCTTATCGATGACCTCGTGCAGCTTGGCGCGGACCTCCGGGCGGTTGCCATAGCGGATCGCCTCGATCAGCAGGTCCCGCAGCGGCTGGCCCTCGAACGCCTCGCCGAGCACGTCGAAGACCTTGCCTTGGTAGGCCTTGCGCTGTTCCTCCAGCTTGACCAGCAGCTGGAGGAAGACCATGCCCTCGCGGGTGTCGCCGGCGACCAGGTTCCACAGGTGGCAGACCTCGGTCTGGCCGATCCGGTGGATGCGGCCGAACCGCTGCTCGATCCGGTTCGGGTTCCACGGCAGGTCGTAGTTGACCATCAGGTGGGCGCGCTGCAGGTTCAGGCCCTCGCCGGCCGCGTCGGTGGCGACCAGCACCCGGGTGTCGACGTCCTGGGCGAACAGCTCCATGATCGTGCGGCGTTCCTCACGGCGGACCCCGCCGTGGATGGTGACCACGGCGTCGGCCCGGCCCAGGAGATCACGGATCCGGCTGACGAGGTACTCCAGGGTGTCCCGGTGCTCGGTGAAGATGATGATCTTCTCGCCGGTGACCAGCGTGTTGTCGGTGAGCAGGTCGCGCAGCTCGGTCCACTTCTTGTCGGTGCCGCTGTGCCGGACCCGGCGCGCGACCTCGATCAGGTCGGCGAGGATGGCCAGTTCCTTGTCCAGTTCGGCGATCGTGCGCGCCGCGGTGGCAGCGTCGGCGACTTCGGACTCGATCTCCTCGGCCTCGCCGCTGGGCACGTCATCGATCTCATCCTCATCGGTCAGGTCCCGGCCGAGCATCTCGGCCAGCCGCCTGGCCAGGTCGTGGTCCTGGGCCGCGGGCTCGCCGTATCGCATCTCGCTGCGCCGCTTCTCCAGCCGCTTGCGGCGTCGTTCCAGCGACTTGAGGATCGCCTCAGGGCTGGAGGCCAGCCGCCGCTGCAGGACAGTGAGCGCGAAACCGACGGTGAAGCCGCGCTTGGTGTCGCCTTCGACCCTGAGCCGGTCGGCGCGGTTCATTTCCTCCCGGACGTACTGGGTGACCGCGTCGTAGAGGTCCTTCTCGCCCGGGGACAGCTCGTAGCTGACGGTGTAGGCGCGGCGCTCGGGGAACAGCGGCCTGCCCTCGAACGTCTTGAGGTCCTCCTTCACCATGCGGCGCATCAGCCCGTCGGTGTCCACCATGTGCACCGCGTCCCGGTACCGGCCCTCGAACCTGTCGGTGTCCAGCAGCGCCATGAACAACTGGAAATCCTCCTCGCGGCCCGCGTGCGGGGTCGCGGTCATCAGCAGCAGGTGCCGCGCGTGGCGGCCCAGCAGCTCGCCAAGCTGGTACCGCTTGGTCTTCTTCAGCTCGCTGCCGAAGTAATGCGCCGACATCCGGTGCGCCTCGTCGACCACCACCAGATCCCAGTCGGCCTTTTCCAGCTGCTCCTTCAGGTCGTCGGAGCGGGAAAGCTGGTCCATCCGCGCGATGAGCAGGTGATGGCGGGCGAAGACACCGCCGTCTGGCTCGCCGTCGGCCAGCTGCCGGGTGAGCAGCTCGAACGACATGCCGAACTTCTCCCTCAGCTCGTCCTGCCACTGCTCGACCAGCCCGCCCGGCGCGACGATCAGACACCGCTCCAGGTCACCGCGGAGCATGAGTTCCTTGATGTAGAGGCCGGCCATGATCGTCTTGCCCGCGCCGGGATCATCGGCGAGCAGGAACCGGAGCGGGGTCCTGTCCAGCAGCTCTCCGTAGACGGCCTGGATCTGGTGGGGGAGCGGCTCCAGATCGGAAGTGTGCACCGCGAGCATCGGGTCGAACCGGCCCGCCATACGGATGCGCAGCGCCTCGGCGGCCAGCTTGAACGCCCCGGCGTCCGCGGTCAGGTCGTACGCGGCCCGCTTGACGACATCCAGGCGGGCCTCGTGGTCGCGGTACAGGATGCGCTCGTCGAGCTTCGCGTTCTCTGTGCGGTAGGTGAGGCGCAGGGCGTTAGCGCCGATCCACGCCGCGGCCACCACAGTCACCGGCGCATCACCAGTGATCCCGGTGATCTGCGCGCCCGGAGTTACGTCCTCAAGCCTCATCGCGTCCTCACTATGCCAGGCAGGACGACTCTACGGGCCCCTGTCGACGAAACGGCCAAGGCAACGGGTGCGGACTTCCGCGGTGCAATCAAGTCGTTACGTGAGGGATATCGGACTGGTAATTGTTTCCCATCACCCGTTCGCCACAGCCTGCATTGTCCTCGTAGCGATTTTCGTTTCTGATCTTGATCGCACGTTTTGCCACCCTTGGTACATGGTCAGCTTCAAGAGCTCCACACCCATGCATCATCCGATGTGTATGGGCAGTTCTGCCGCTCCGGCCGAGGCGGGATTAGCCGGTGGCGGTCGTCGCGACGCTGACCAAGGGCTACGACCTTGACTACATCTGGAAGCAGGTCGACCGCGGCCCAGCCAAGGACGCGGCCAGCTACTACATCCAGGCCAGCGAAACCAGAGGAGAGCCGCCCGGCCGCTGGTGGGGCCCCGGCGCCAAGGCCCTCGGCTTCGAGCCCGGCCAGACGGTCGAGCGCCAACCCTACGACCTGCTGTTCGGCCAGCGTAAAGCCCCCGACGGCACCCGGCTGGGCAAGCCCCCCGACGGCGGCCGCAAAGCCGCCGACCTGTACGCCCGGCTGCTGGCCGCCGAGCCGCACGCCACCGCCGAGCGCAGACGCGAGCTGCGGATCGAAGCCACCGGGCAAACCCGGCAAAGCCCTCTCTTCTTCGACCTAACCCAGTCACTCTCCAAATCCATCTCGATCTTCCACGCCTCCCTCGGCGAGAACGCCCGCCTGGCCCGCCAGGCGGGAGATCAGGACGGCGATAAGTACTGGTCGGCCCTCGTCGAAGAGGTCGACGACATGATCTGGCAGGCCGTGCACGCCGGATTCGACTACTTCCAGCGGGAGGCGGGCTACACCCGCACCGGATCGCACAACACCCGGGTGCACGGCCGGGAGACCGGCCAGTGGCACGAGGCGGAGCTGGCGGTGGCGCACTGGCTGCAGCACACCTCCCGTGACGGCGACATGCAGCTGCACGTCCACTCCCAGATCGCCCACGTCGCCAAGACGGCCACCGACGGGAAATGGCGGGCGCCGGATTCGTTCGGTTACAACGAGCACGTCGGCGCGGTCGCCGCGATCGTCTCCCAGCACCTGGAGGAAGCGCTCACGCGCCGGTTCGGCCTTGAGTGGGTCGCCCGCGATGACGGACACGGGTTCGAGATCAAAGGAATCAGCGGGGAGATGATGCGGCTCTTTTCCTCGCGCCGCGAGTCCATCACCGCCGACTTGCGCGCCCGCGCGGCACGGTTCGAGGAGCGCTATGGCCGCGCGCCGTCCCAGCGCGAGCTCGCGCACCTCGCGCAGGCGTCCAACTTCAAGACGCGCAACGCCAAGCACGGCACGCTGGATGTCGCGCAGCTGCACGCAGACTGGGCCGACAAGCTCGCGCGCACGCTCGGCGTGAGCCTGGCGTCGGTCGCGCCATTGGTCTGGCACGGCGCAACCGACCGCGCCGCGCACGGCGCAAAGGGCACGGTCCTCACCGAGCTCGAGCTGTCTCGCGCGGCGCAGAAGGCGGTCGCGCTCGCGCAGCAGGAAAAGAGCACCTGGACGCGGGCGCATGTGATCAAGTACCTGGGCCGGGTGCTGCCCCGCTCCGGAATGAACCCCGCTGCGGCCGCTGCGCTGCTGGAGAACCTGGCCGACCGGGCGCTGGCCTCGGAGTTCGAGCCAGTGGTCTGCCTGGAAGCACCCGAGCCAGCCGAGGTTCCGCGCAGCTTGCTTCGCGCCGATGGGCGCAGCGTATATCAGCGCCACGGCGGCACGCGGTTCGCCACCCGCGCGCAGCTGGTCATGGAAGAACGCATGCTCGCGCAAGCCCGCGCGAGCGGCGCGCCGCGTCTGACCCGCGCGCAAGCCGCGCGCGCCCTCGGCGCGGATCCGGCGCAGCTCGACGCCGCGCTGACCGGCCACGCGCCAGACGCGCACGCGCCGCGCACGCGGACCGGGCTGCGCGCGGATCAGGCCGCCGCGGCCATGTCGGTCCTGACCGACGGCAAGCGCGTATCGGTCATCAACGCGCCGGCCGGGTCCGGCAAGACCCACGTGCTGACCGAAGACGGCAAAGCGTGGGCCGCAGCCGGGCTGGGCCAGGTAATTGGGATCACCGCGGCGCAGTCGGCCCGCAACACCCTGGCCGCCGGGGTCCCGGTCTCGTACAACAGCGCCCAGTTTCTGGGCCACCTGCCGGGCCGGCGCGGCGCCCGCGGCCCGGTCGAGACCGGCCAAAGGCCGCTGCTGCTGGTCGATGAGGCCTCCACGATGCCCGGCCCGGACCTGGCCGACCTGATCGCCTACGCCCAGGCCTGCGACGGGAAGGTGATCCTGGCCGGGGACACCAGCCAGCTGCAGGCCGTCGAGAACGGCGGCGGCATGTCCCTGCTCGCCGACGCCCTCGGCTACGCCCGGCTCACCGAACCGGTCCGGTTCCGCGCCGCCTGGGAACAGCACGCCAGCCTGCGGCTGCGCGATGGCGACACCACCGTGCTGGCCGACTACGACCAGCACGGCCGCATCCACGGCGGAGACCCCGAGCAGATGATGGACGCCGCCGCGGCCGCCTACGTCGCCCTGGCCGCCGACGGCACCGACACCTTGCTGATGGCGGCCGAGCATGCGCTGCGCCGCGAGCTGTCCCGCCGCATCCGCGATGACCTCATCGCCTTGGGCATCGTGGCCGACGGGCCCGCGGTCCGCATCGCCGATGGCGCCCAGGCCAGCCCCGGCGACCTGATCACCTGCACCCGCAACGACCACACGCTCAAGGCAGGAGAACCCGGGCGGACGCTGGCCAACGGCGATCTGCTGCGCATCGAGGCCGTCACCGCAGGGGGGCTGGTCGTGCGGCGCGCCCTGGACGCCGACCCGCATACCGGGGCGCGGCGGTGGACCGACCGCACTTTCTTGTACCAAGATTTCAGCGACGCCGAACTGGGGTACGCGGTCACCGATCATGTCGCCCAGGGCCGCACCGTGCACACCGGCCTGGCGGTGATCACTGGCACCGAGGACCGCCAGCACGGCTACGTCACCCTGACCCGCGGCACCGACGTCAACCTCGCCTACGTGTTCACCATCTCCCCGAAGCGGGCCGACCCGGTGCCCGGCCCACGTCCTGCTCCCGAGCTGGCCCGCTACGACCACATTCAGGCCGAACGGGACGGCGTTCGTACCCCGGCCACCCCGCCTGCTGCGCCCGGCGCGGCGCTAGGGGTGCTGGCTAGCGTGCTGGATCGCGACGGCCAGCAGCACTCGGCCACCCAGACGCGCCAGCAGGCTCTCGCCGACGCCGACCACCTGGCCGTGCTGCACGCGATCTGGACCGCCGAGACCACCCCCGCCCGCCATCAGCGCTACCGCGACCTGCTCGCCGCCGCCCTGCCCCCCGAACACCACCGCGGGACCAGCCACCAGGCCCGATGGCTGTGGCGCACCCTGCGCGGCGCCGAACTGGCCGGCCTGGACCCCGCCCAGGTCCTCGCCGACGCGATCGGCGAACGGGACCTGGCCGGGTCCCGCGACCTGGCCGCCGTCCTTGACACCCGGATCCGCTACCGGATCGGTGCCCTGGTCCCGCTCCCGGCCGGGCCATGGTCCGCGCAGGTCCCCGACCTCGGACGCCACGCCTACGTCACCGAGATCGCCGCGCTGATGGACGCGCGCAAGGACCGGATCGGCGAGCACGCCGCCGAGCACGCCCTGCCCTGGGCAGTCAATGCGCTGGGCCCGGTCCCCGAGCATCCGCTGGACCGGCTGGACTGGCAGCGGCGGGCCGCCTCGATCGGCGCCTGGCGGGAACTCTCCGGCTACCACCACCCGGCCGAGCCCATCGGGCCCGAGCCCGCCGCGGCCGCCCCGGACCTGCGGGCCGCCTGGCACGAGGCGCTCGCCGCCCTCGGTCCCGCCGACGGGCCCGACGTCCGCCGCATGCCCGACGGGCGGCTGCTGCACCTGCGCGACACCTACCCCATCGAAACCGCCTGGGCACCCCGGTACGTCGGCGACGAGCTCCGTCAGGTCCGCGCCGCCGCCTGGAACGCCCGCCTGGCCGCCATCCGCGCCAGCGCCGAAGCCAAAGCCGCCGCCCGCCGCGGCCAGCACGACCACGCCGCTCAGCAGCAACAGCTCGGCGACAGCTACCAGGCCCTGCACGAGGCCTACCGGCACCGCGAGACCGTCTTCGCCGCCATCATGGCCGACCGGGCCGACTGGGACACCGCCACCCGCGCCCAGCGCCACCTGGCCGTGGCCGCCGACGCCGAACTCCGCCGCCGCCACCCCGAACAGCACCACCCGCCGCTGCGCTCGGCCGAACCCCAGCCCGCCACCCCGGCCCAGCGCGACGAGCTCACCCTGCCCGTCGGGAAGCCGATCCCGGAAATAGGTCAGTGGATCAAAGATCTCGCCGCCACCCACCACACCTTCGCCGGCAAGCTCGCAGAAAGACAGAGCCTGACCGTCCCGTCCGAGGATCCCGACTATGGGGACCTAGGCCAGGCGTTCCCGCCCTGGCCCCGGTCGGCCAGGGATGCCATCTTGCAGCCGCCCAAACCCGAGATCCGCCCCTCCCCGCAAATCCTCCAGCGGGCCGCGGACCGCGACGCCGACCCGGAGGCCGCAGATTGACAGTGCCCCAATGCATCCTGGGATCGGGAGGTGACCGCGATGACCGCCCTCGCCATCACCGGCATGGGCCTGACCGGCGTGCTGCGACTGACCTGGGTCCAGGACAACCTGGCCCACGTACTGGACTACAGCCAGGCCGACGAGACCTCCGGGACCTGGACCGGCCTCGCCTGCCCCGGCCACGGCCTGGCCCTGGGCGCCGACGTGGACAACGCGGTGCTACGGGAAATGGCCGCCGGGAGCGAGCTCGCCGACCTCATCTGGGAAGCCCCCGACGAGCTCACCGCCGAACACGCCCGGGCGTTCCGGGATGCCATGTGCGCTCACCTCGCCGACGACGCCGAGCGCGCCGACCAGCTCTGGGAGAACCTCCGGGCCATCTGGTCACACGCGTGGTCGGCGAACTACGCGGTGCTGGAGTTCATGCAGGGCACGGGCCTGTCCCGGTTCGCGCCGGTCAAGCCCCAGCACTGGGTGGTCGCCTCCTTCGAGCACCACACCAGCCCCCACGGCCTTCCCCGCCCCCACGTCCACAACATCGTCCTCACCAGTTTGACCACAGCGGCGAACTGAACCTGTCGTATCACTGGTATGAGCACCGGTAGTTTCAGTGATTCCACGCAATCCAGCCGGTCGCCAAGGTGGCCACCGGCTGTCGTGTTGAGTGTCGAACTGGGTGGCCTGTGTGCCGCTAAGCGCATAGCCTGGCCTCGGCCGACGCCCGAATCTGCAGATGAGCGGACGTTGCCGACACGCGCATTTATGCACAGCCATGCATAATCTTCCATGATTCAGGCCGCGCGCTTGCGCCGCCGCCGCAATTGCTGCGCGACCTTTTCATGTAGACGAACAGAGCCAGATCGCCGAATCTGGCCCCATCAGCTTGCCGCAGCCGGGCGACTGGCCAGGGTACATATTGCCATGTTCTGCACGCTGATCTGACCGCGGGCAGTGCTCGCTGGGGCTACAGCGACCGGGCGTTGCCGGTGGTGGGCCGCTGGGAGAGGTCGGGGTCGATAAGCGCACGGCAGACGTCGGTGATGTCCAGCATGCCGATCAGGCCGGTGTCGCCGGAGACTGGCAGTGGCGGAAGTGGCCGCGGCTCATGAGCGTGGCTGCGTCCGGGATGCTGGCCGTCGGGTTGATGACGGTCGGGCGGGCGGTCATCAGGTCATGGATCCGGGTCTGTTCGAGGTCTTTGCCGTCTGCTACCGCGTGGGCGATGTCTTTCTCGGTGATGATGCCTATCGGCTGGCCGGTGTACACGGGCAGGACCATGAGGGCGCTCGCGCCCGCGTGCTTCATAAGGTAGGCGGCTGCGGCCGCGTGGTCGTCCTGGTCTGCCGCCGTGAGTGGTGGCCGCATGACGTCCGCGACGGTCGCCGGGGTGGGTGGCTGAGCGGGCTGCTGTGAGGGGCATCTGTCATGATCGTTCGCCTGCTTCGTGGACCATCTGGGCGAGAGTGGCCCAGTCTTGGCTTTGGATGGGAGTACCGGTCAGGCCGGCTGTCCCGGTGACTTCGATGCGGTCGGGGTGGACGCCGACGATGGCTTGCCAGGTTTTGGTTTGCCTGCATCCCGATCGACGGCGACCTGGTCACCCGGGAGGCCCACAGCCACGAGGTCATCTCGTTCGGGTTCTGGCCCGGCGATGACACCATCGGCGACGCCGCCTGCTACTCCGACATCGCTCCCGAACCCCCCGGGCTGCGCGAACAGGCACTGCCCGCCGGTCCGCCTGATGCTGGCCGTACGCGAGCAGGGCGCGTTCATGGGCCCAGCGCGGCCAGCAGGGTGGGCGGGTCGTAGCCGCCGCGGTGCACCACGCCGTCGATGAACAGCGTCGGCGTGCCGAGGACCTGGCCCGAGGCCAGGCCGCTGTCGACGTCGCGGCGGATCCGGTCGGCTACCGCAGTGCTGGCCCGGTCGCGGTCGAAGGCCGCCACATCCAGCCCCAGCTGGGCGGCGTACCCGCGCAGGTCGCCGTCTTCGAGCGCCTTCTGGCGGTGGAACAATAGCTCGTGCATGTCCCAGAACCATCCCTGCAGCGCGGCGGCCTCAGCCGCGGCCGCGGCGGCGAGGGCGTGCGGGTGGATGCCGGTCAGGGGAAAATGCCGGAACGCGAACCGCACGTTCCCCCCGAGCTGCTGTCCGGCGTGCTCGATCGCGTGGAACGCCTGCCGCGAATACGGGCACTCGTAATCGCCGTACTCGAGGATCAGAGGGCCGGCGGGCGAGCCGCGGACGTGATCGACCTTCTCGTCCAGCGGAGCCAGGGCCAGCTGGTAATCGTCCGGCATCGCATTGAGGGTCATGGGCCGCCTCCTCGTGCTGCGGCGATTCGGCTGGGCCGGCGGTTAGAACCCGACTGGCTGGCGGATGAGGACGAGGTGGATGCGGCCGGGCAGCTCCTGGTGGATCTCCAGGATCTTCCCGACCTGGCTGTGCTGCCCGTAGGCGGCCTGCGCGCGGGCGTCTTCCAGCGGAAGGCTGTGCTGGTAGATCCGCTCATGCGCCGCTGCCAGCGTAGGCACCAGCTTCTGCGCGCCGACCACGAAGATCACATTGGCCGCACCCCAGGCGTAGGAGGCGAACTGGCTGCCCGACGCCGACGCGATCACCAGGGTGCCGTCGGCGGTGACCGCGTGCACGCTGCCCAGCGCGTAGTCGGGCTGGCCGCCGATCGCCTTCATTTCCTGCGCCTGGGTCGCGAAGTCCAGCGCGAACATCGCATTGCGCGCCGACTCCCACCGGCCGCCGCCATCGTCGACCGCCTCCGCGATCCCGGTCTCGGCCAAGGTCACCGAGGTGTTGGTCATCACCGACGAGCCGTCCGGGATGCGGGCCAGCACCGCCGCCCGCGCGGCGTCGAGGTCGTCGACGACCTTGACGCTGAACTCGTGCTCCTCGAGCGCCACGACAGTCGCCGCCAGCGCATGCTCATCCGGCAGCGAGGTGAAGCGGTCAGGGGTGGCAATCATGCTCACGGCTGGTCCTCCTTGAGGCAGTTCGCGGCCGGGGACCCGGGGTCCCCGCAGCTAACTGGCTGATCGGGTGCGCCCAAGCTAGTGGCCATCAAGGTGAGCGGCTGTCACCTGGTTCCGGTGATTGTGCGAGCCAGCGGCCGCGGCCGCCGGGCGCCGCGATTTCGACGATCGGGACGCCGCCAAGTGTCCCGTCCGTTGCGTAGACGGCCTTCGCGATCCGCTCGGCAATCATGATCGTCGTGGGGTTCGTCGCCACCGATGGAGCGACCGGCATGATCGATGCGTCGGCAGCACGAAGTGCGTCGATCCCCTTGGGGGCGCCATGCGAGTCCACGACCGCCCACGGGTCCTGGGGACCGCCCATCGGCGCCGTCGCGGTTGGGTGGCCGTGGGAAGCCAGGTTAGACGCGATCACGTCTGCGAACTGGTCGTCCTCGACTGCGGCGCCGGGCATATTTTCGAGCTCGAACTGAGCGAGCGCCGGATTGCCGCCGATCTTGCGGGCCAGCTTCACCCCTTCAAGCATCCGGCGCGCGTCCCTGTCCCCGGCCAGGAAGTTGCAGTCGATCTCAGGCTGCTCGCCCGGGTCGCGGCTACGTGGGGGGAGGGTTCCGCGAGAGTCGGGCTTGACGACGGCGGCAGCCAGCCCGATCGTCCCCCGGTCGGGCTGTATTCAGGCGGCATCAGTCCGCACGGCGTCGCGGCGGATCTCGGGCCGGGTCATGACCGGCCGCAGCCACCGGACGGTGGCCCGTCTCCCCGCTTGGTCAGCCAGCCGAAGGCGATCGGCAGCCGCCGGGCCGGCCGTAGCCGCAGCTGCTGCACGAACAGCCCGAACATGGCCGGGGACAGCTTGCCGGACAGCACCAGCGTCTTGCCGGTCAGCCTGGGCGGGAAGTTGCCGAACGCGTTGCAGGAGACGAGCACCAACCGGGCCACCCGGGCGGCGTCCTCGGCCATGAGCAGCTGGGCGAGCGCCCCGCCGGTGTCGTTGCCGGCCAGGGTGACCTCATCCATGTTGAGGCGGTCGAGGAACTCCGCGGCCAGCCGGGCGATGCCTGGCAGCGACAGGTTGGCGCCGAGCGGCAGCGTCGGCGCCACGCACCGGTGATCGGCGGACAGCTCAGCGATCGTTTCGTCCCACAGCTAGGCGTCCATCATCAGCCGCGCAACAACACCAGCACGGGCCCGTCACCACCGGTGTCGGTGTAGTCGATCGTCCCAGCGGACAACTCGATCGTCTGTGCGTCGGTGAGCTTCATGTGTTCCCCTCGATGGCCGGTGAGCGCCTGGTACCGGTTTTCTGGGCTGCCGTTCTGATCGTGGTGCCGGTGAGGTCAGCGCTGTCGTGGCCGTCACTGTGAGCGCCTGTCACCTGGTTCCGGTGATTTGCGGTCCGGCGTGAGCTTTTGGATCTCGAGCAGGTCCAGGCCGAGCGCCTCGATCTCGGCCAGCACGCCGTACAGTGCCGCCTGGTCCAGCAGGCCGGTGAGCACGGTGTGCGCGCCGTGGTGCTGCGGCGCCAGCGCCGGGAACGCCGACAGCACGGTGGCGCCGAGGTGCCCGTTGATCCGGATCATGTACGGGGCGGGTGCCGGGTCCATGACGCCATGATCACGGGCGGGCAGGTGACCCCGGATCACCGGGATCCGGTGACCGCCGGGGCCAGCGCGTGCGGCCGGCCGCCAGCAGCCGCAGTTCCCGGGCGCGCCGCACGGCCGAGGACCGGTCACGGACCTGGAGCTTGGCGTAGATGCTGCGCAGGTGGGTGCTGACGGTGTTCAGCGAGACGGACAGTTCGCCGGCGATCTCGGGCCGGGACAGGTTGGTCGGCAGATACCGCAGCACCTTGAGCTCGCCCGGGCTGAGCTCCTCCGCCGGCGGCGATGAGGACGGCTCTTTGGCCGCCGGGGATGAGCCGTGCAGGACGTCGAGGATGTCGGCGAGCAGCGCGCCGTGCGCGGTCTGGTGCCGGGGCAGCGCCTCGAGCAGCTCCGCCGAGCCGGTCATTGCGAACGGCAGGACGAGCCGGTCCGACTCCGCCAGGGCCAGCGCCCGTTCCGCCGCCTGGTTCGCCGCGCGCTGGTCACCGAGCTCGCGATGGGCGAGCCCGGCCAGCAGGTGCGCCTCAACGACCGTGACGTAACCAAGGACCGGTGCCGTGCCATCCAGAACATCGTGCAACGCGCCCAGGGCTCCGGCCGGATCGCCTTCCGCGAGGCAGATCACCGCGCGGGCATTACGTATCTCACCGGAGCTGGCCCGCTCGTCGTCAAGCGCCGCAAGGGCGGCGCGGGCTTCGCCGGGCCGCCCGAGGCGGGCCTGGGTGGCGAGCAGCCAGCCGGTCACCTGGCTCGCCAGCGCCTGCGATCCCTCCAGCTGCGAGGCCAGGTCTTCGGCCGCGCCGAACTCCTCGAGCGCCTCAGGGTGGCGGCCGCGGCCGGCGTGCAGCATCCCGGCCGTCTGGTGCAGCAGCAGCCTGATGTCCGGCCCGGTGTCTGTTTGCAGAGCCCGTTCGGTGCGCCGCAACCACCGCTCGCCCTCGTCGAACTCACCCAGCAACACCATCGTGCCGGTAAGCGTCATCAGCGCGGGCGCGATCACTGGTTCCGCGCCCCAGCCGTACCGCTCGGCGAGCGCGATCGCCTCGCGGCAGCGCTGCTGGGTAGTGGCGAACGCTTGGATCTTCGGCATGGCAGCACCATGGAAGATAGACGCGAAACCGAGCTGCGCGAGGCAGCCAACTTCCAGGTAGGGGCGGCCGATCTCCCGGGCCAGGACGGCGCCCTCCCGGAGGTGGCGTTCAGCGTCTGGCAGCCCCAGGGACCACGCCTCGACGGTTCCCAGATTCATCAGCGCCACCGCTCTCAGGTCGCTGCCCAGGGCGATGTCTTCCTCGGACGGCCCGGTGACCGGGGAGGCCAGGAATCGGGCCTGCTCGATGACGCCGGCCAGGTCACCGCGCCGCCTGGCCAGCGACAGCTTCAGCGACGCGACCGCCACCTGGAGGCGGCGCCGACGACCTGGCGGCGTCGTCTCGGCGTATGTCTCGGCGACCGCCAGGTGCGCGGCCGCCTCGTCCAGGCGCCCCTGAGCAAGGTCACCCATCGCGCGCACCACGGCCAGCTCGGGGTGGTCCGCGCCCGGCCGGAAGGCCCGCAGCAGCGCCTGCATGGTTTGCGCCTGCCCGTCGAGGGTCAGGCTGAACGAATAGTCGGCCAGCAGCCGGGCCGCCTCCGGCCAGTCGCCCGCCGCCTGGGTATGCCGGATGGCCTCGGCCACCTGGCCGTGCTGGGTGAACCATCCGGCGGCGCGCCGGTGCAGCGCGGGTATTTCCGCGGGCAGCGTGCGGCGCAGTTCCAGCCGGAGCAGATCGGCGAACAGGTGGTGGTAGCGGAACCAGGTGCGCTCGGGGTTGAGCGATTCGACGAACGCGTTCGCATCTTCCAGCGCCAGCAGGATCTGTTCCGAGCCCGGGCGGCCGGTCAGCAGGTCTGCCAGCTCGCCGTTGACCTGGTCAAGCAGGGAGGTGCGCAGCAGCAGATCCTGGACGTCGGGCGGCTGGCGTTCGAGCATCTCGGCGAGCAGGTACTCGGCGACCGTGCGGTCGCTGCCGGAGAACTCGGCGACGAACCGCTCCGGGTCGGGGTGGCCGACCAGGGAGAGCGCCGCGAGCCGCAGGCCCGCGGCCCACCCTTCGGTCCGCTGGTGCAGCAGTGCCGCCCCGGAGTCGGATAGCGCGATGCCCGAGGCGTCGAGCAGCTCGCGGGTTTCGCGCTCGGTGAAGCGCAGGTCGGCCGCGCGGATCTCGGCTAGCTCGCCGGCCAGGCGCAGCTGATGCAGCCGCAGCCGCATATCGTGGCGCGTGGTCAGGATCGCGTGCACGTTCGGGGGAAGGTTCGTCAGCAGCCGGGTCAGCTGGGCGGGGGCCTCTGGCGAGTGCAGCTCGTGGAGATCATCAATAACCAGCGTGACGCCGCCGTGAGCGTCGGCGAGCTCCGAGAGCACCCGGTCGACCATCGCCGGTGCGTTGAAGTCGGGTGCCGCTGCTGGCGGTTCCGCACGGCCGGCCGTGGCCGAAGCGTGACGGACCGCGCCGAGCAGGGCCAGCCAGAACTGCTGGGCGTCTTGCTGGCCGCGCTGCACCTGCACGAGGGCGAGCCGGCGCGGCTGACCCGGCCGGCCGGCCCAGGCGCGCAGCAGCGACGTCTTCCCGCTGCCGGCCGGAGCCGAGATGACCGTCACCTTGCTCGCCGCCGCGCGATCCAGGGCTGCGACAAGATCACCCCGGTCGATCAGCCGGGGAGCTGCTGGAGTCACCGTCACAGACCTGCCCTGATATCCACGCCCGGCACCCCTGGCGCCGGTCACGCAGTCCTGGCACCTTCTGTCTCGGTACCAGGCCAGCGTACCTACTGTCAACGGCGCGCGAACCCCAGTTCTGCCGCACTGTCATCCACGCGCCGCCGCCGCGATCCCATCCAGCCTCGTGAATCACCGGGATCCGGTGACGGCCTCTCACCTGACTGGCGGCGAGCCTGGGCCTGTTGCGAAGGCTGGCACGGCCGCCAGGGGACGTGCCCGAAGATTCCAGGGAGATACCGTGACTTCAACGGCTACCGGCGCCGACGGCGCCGCGGACCTGCCCGACTACGCGCCGATCCCCCGGTCCGCGCTCGGCCCGGCCCTCAACGATCAGAGGTACTACGTCGGGCGGGTGGAGCGGAACCTGTACTGGGTCACCGACGGCGTCTACCAGTCGGCGTTCTTGACCACCCGCGA
>WNFC01001511.1_pt1 | contig 24516 bp, 23 predicted proteins | sample 5400541 | NCBI WGS metagenome assembly WNFC01 (sample SAMN13153342, study PRJNA577476) | soil metagenome | isolation source: 120 cm saprolite under Douglas fir tree site 2 hole 2 replicate 1 | place: USA:California | collected 2015-04-18 | reverse complement strand
AGGGAACAGGAGACGCTCTGATCGCTGTGGATTGGGAAAGTGCCGGCTGGAGCACACCGGCGATTGATCTAGCCTTTTTATACGAGAGAGCTGATGATTCCATTCTTGCCGAGTACTGTGCCGGGGTCCGGAACAATTGGCCGGGTGTGAGCGTGGAGCTCGTTCACGAGCTCGTACATGTCGGAGTCCTGTGTCGCGCATTGGCTGCATTGTATTGGGAAGCACATGTGTTGCCCTATTCCTCGTCACCGGCAGCCGAGAATATGTTGATCTATGCTCGGCGACTTTCAACGGCACTTGCAGTTCTTGGGTTTCCGCCCGGAGAGTGACGTGGAGTATCTATCACAACCCTTGCCATATCTTTCCTCTGAAGGCGCCTTCGATGGCGAGTCGCTCAACGGTCAGCCGATGGTATTTCGAGCAGGCTCGGCCACGGAGCTTGGCGAATTTCGGCGAGATAAGGATCGCCTTGTCGTCGAGCTCGCTCAAATTGAGGGGGGTGTCCTGGTGTCCCTTGGGTCACTGTTGCGGCGCTACGCCCGTCTCCAAGGGATTGAATCCGTCGAATGGATAGTGCACGCGGTGACGTGCGCAAAGCCGAATCTCAAGCTGCGGCGCGTTCTCGATCGCCGAGGATTTACGGTACGCGACCTCCCGGGATCGGCCAAGCCTACTACTATTTGGATTCTAACGTGGGCCATTGATTATGTAGCGCGGCTTGCGGACATTCACGCGATGATCGTCTCGGACAACCGCCAACGCCACATAACGGCCTGCGCCACAGAAGAGATCAAGCTCGACGGATACAGAATCGAGGTTGTGCGCACTGGCGGGCGGACGACACTTTACTCCCGCCGACAGAACGTGCTGAATCATAAGTTCCACTACATAGCCAAAGCGCTCGACTATCTTCCCGCCGACACTGTGCTCGATGGTGAGTTGGTGGCCATGGGGCCCGACGGAAAGCCGAATTTCAATCTTTTGCAGAACTTCAAGTCGGCCGAGTCGCACATCACCTACTACGCCTTCGATGTGTTGATGCAGAAAGGTCGAGACCTAACCCAGGTACCACTTTCTGAGCGCCGCGCACTGCTACGGACGATGCTGAAACCAAGCGATCACGTTGCTCTGTCAGAGGTCTCGGATCGGACGGCGGCGGAGATGCTCAAATTCGTAAAGAGCCACGGTCTTGAGGGCGTCGTCGCCAAGCGTGGCGATAGCGTCTATCAGCCTGGACTTCGCACTGGACTATGGACAAAGCACCGTATCAATCTCGGGCAGGAATTCGTAATTGGTGGATACACGCCTGGAACACATGGATTCGACGCTTTAATTGTGGGCTTTTACCGGGGCAGGGAACTCATCTACGCCGCGCGCGTTCGTGCGGGTCTTGTGCCGGCGACACGGCGGGCGGTGTTCGAGAAGTTATCGGCAACTTCGCCTGCTGTTCCGATAGTGGGACTTATGTACCGTGGGAACGTCAATCCTTTGGGATGTCGTCTGCGTGCGTACCCGCCGGTTGCAGGACTTGTACAGGCTGAGGGATTGGAAAAGGAGGCAGTGTGACTGTTCGCCAAGCTACGCCGAGGCGGTTTCCCGTGGAGCGATTTCTCTGAATAGAGGCGCGCTCTTAGCTGCTGGGAAATTGCCCTTGAAGTTCAACGCGGTTTGCTCATGGCCGAGCGGGTGTTGTTCGCGCCACAATTCGAGCAGAAGCGGTGGCATCTGTGAAAGAACGACTTTTGTGCGACCCACTTTCGCATGACACCCAGGACAAAGCGAAATCATAAGATGGAGTACGGATTTTCCTGGTACGCGATGATGAACAACGATCGAACGTTTGCGTCGTCCTGATGCTCCGCACACACGGCAGCAATAGCCATCTCGCTCTAGGACCTGCTCTCGCAGCCCACCAAAATATTCGTCGTCCTGCCGTTTCAAGGTGTAGCAGGTTGCACAAAGACCGAGCGCAAGGATCTTCTCGCGTCCGCATCGGCAATGCAGCGCCCGCTGTACTCCGGTCTTCGACGGGTTAGTCTTCAATGCCTGCCAACCCAACATTGATGTCCGCGGAGATCCAGCCTTCTTTCCAGGGTTGCGTACGGCCCTCATCGAACGGAACTCCATTCGCCCGGGCATCGCCGCCGGCATCGAACAGCAGGCCCCGTGTCTCAGCGTAATCATCTTCCCCGCCATCGGCCAAGACACGTTTGTGCCGATCCAATTCAAGAGCTTCCGTATCGGCGTCTTCCCAGCCACAACGCCAACAGTGATGTGCGATCTCTGAGTCCGGTATCGCAGCTAGACGGGCCCGATAGCCGGCTGCGTATTCGATCGTGTCCCACTTTTCTAAAGCCGCGAGTCCTGGATGAATCATGCACACTCTCCACTTGCTCTAGTTAGATAAAGATAAACCCTTGCCGCGGCTTCTAGACTCCCACCAAATCCAATTATTCGACATCGCGCCCGTTCATCAACCACTCGCTTTCAGGTTTGCCCAATGCGTTGGCAGCGGCCCACTGAGCGAGATCTATCAGTTTGTCAAAGCTGCGCTTTTTGCCAACGGGATTAGTCACCACAAATGAGCGGTCTCGCTCGCTTTCCGGCAAGTTATGTTTCGTCACGAGCATCACCACCCAGATGCAAAGACATCGCGAGTTGCACAGGTACATGTCTCCTTCCCCATCCGTGACCGTGTAGGAGCTCGAAGGAACAGCGACCATATCGTAGGAGCAGATCTGTCTCTTCATAGAAAACCCGATGATTGAGCCTAAAACTCATACTATCGAACAACCTGGTGCATCGCGGGAGTCGGGGCGAAAGCAGGTGCCGTTGGATCGATCTCCCGTTTCTTTTGATTGTTTAGCGCCCTTGCGACCTACCGAGACCTTGCCCATAGCTCATCAGTCGCTGGCCTCGATTCAACTCCGAGCGCTGCCAATGATCGAGCGATTCGGATAATTCCTGCTTTCCGGCCAGTTCTCCCACAAGCGCGAAGGCGTTCGCAATGCCCTTCGAGGTGCTTGCCGCCGTGTGTGGCCGGATCACGAAAGAAGCATCTCCCATCAGGATCGTGCGGTTGAAGACCAACTGCGGACAGGCCAAGTCCATGATTGCCTGCACAAACGGCTCCTTCGTCGCTCTTAGCAAGTCCTTGAAGGCAGGCGGCAATAGCCGCTCCGCGATCTTGCGCTGCCTACTTTCCTGCTCAGGATGGAGTGCCCCGGGCGGAATCGCGTAGGCTCGGCGAACGCCATTCGCGTCCGTAAGCACCGAATCGAGCTCGGCTTCAGTCAGGTTCCAGTACCACACCCAGTTCAGACGGCGTTGTCCAACGCGCGTATCTCCCGTTTCGCTGGGGATCAGATAACAGAGGATATGGCTCTCTGCCATCCTGAAAAAGGTGAAGTTGTCCTCGAAGACTTTGAGGACATCTGCCGAAAGGTCACTCTCTTGAACCACGCCCCGCCAAGCGACGTAGCCCGCGTACTCCGGTTCAACTTCCGGCACGAGTAGACCTCGGATGCTCGACCGGAAGCCATCGGCAGCGACGAGAAGGTCAGCTTTGCTTTCCATGCCACCCTTGAAATGTGAGGTGACGGAGGAGCCATCTTGGCGCATACTGTCGAACTCATTTCCCAGGTGATAGTGCTCAGCCGGGAAGCTCCGCTCAAACCATGAGTAGAGGAGGCCCCAGGATGTCATCAACTGCGGCATCCTGTCAGACGAAGCAACCGATCCGCCTGCATCGAGATACTTACGATAGTTGAGCGTGACGCCGACATCGCCATCGCCCTTGGCTCCGCAGAGCCGAAGTAGTTCTAACGTCTCCTGTTGCAGAACGATCCCGGCTCCGCGATCGGAAAGGCTCTCCGGGCTCCGCTCGAAGATATTGACCTCCCAGCCGATCTTCCGAAGCAGGATTCCCGCAGCCAGACCGGTCAGAGAGCCTCCAACAACCGTCGCTCGTTTCATCGTGCTCTCCATCAGACCGTGCAGACACCGTTCTCACATTGACCACCCTGAATCTTCTGAATTGCTGACGCTAGCAGCTCTTCATGTTGTGCACCGCTCGCAAGAACTCGTCCACTAAAAGAGATCTGAGGAACTCCCTGGACGCCGGAGGAGACTTTGCGCTCGGCAGCCTTGACCTCGGCCACCAACTCCGGGCTGTCGAAGTCTTCCACGCGCGAGACCGCCGAGACGCCGAACTCGCGAGCGATGCTTAGCAGCACCGCCGGATCGCCCACGTCCTCACCATTGACGAAGTAGGCTTGGAACAAGCGCTCCGCGACTTTGCCCTGCATCTCCAAACCCTGTTTCAGGGCCGCCGCAAGCAGAACATGACCGCGAAAAGTGTTCGGTGTCCGCTTCATTCGGTCGTGATGGAAGGTGATTCCAACCTCCGCGCCGGCAGCCGCGACTTGTGCATCGAGCCGCCGTGATTGCTCCCAACTGCCGAACTTCGCCGAGCGGTACACTCGCCGGTCGAGGCCATCGACTGGCATATCGGCATTCAGCTCGAAGGGAAGCCAATGCATCTCGACCTTTTCCCCCAGGATAGCCGCCGCTTTCTCTACCCGCCGCTTCGCCACAAAGCACCATGGACAAATCAAATCGGACACCATATCAACCACCAACGAATTTGTCTGCTGTGTACCTGTCTCCAAGACATCATTCATAAAGGGCGCTCCCGCGCGTCTTCATTTACTCTAGAGACTGAGTAACCAACAAACAAGTAGTTACTACAAGGTGACTGTCAAAGGACTATGAAAACAAAGACCCGATCAGAAGTCGCAGAACCGCTTTACGATCCGCAGTACCCGGCCAGACAGGTGTTGCAGATCATCGCCGATACCTGGACCCCAATCGTCCTGTTTTGCATGAGAGGCCGCACGCGTCGCTTCAACGAGCTGCAGCGTTCGATCCCAGACATCTCCAAAAAGATGCTCACTCAGACGCTACGGAAGTTGGAGAAACGCGGACTGCTCAACCGACTGGTTCATCCAGTTGTCCCCCCTCATGTTGACTACAGCCTCACGCCAGCCGGCAACAAGTTCGCCGAAGCCGTCGCATTGCTCTGCGAATGGGCCGTGCAGAATAAGGCTTTGCTCAAGCAGGTTGCCGCCAGAGGCACTCACTGAGTAGTCGATCTATCCCCAACTGTGAATAGAGGACCGGCAACTTCCAGATGGCCGACGATCCGGAAATGGTGTGACTAGGAGCGCGTTTTACAGGACTTATCGGACACCACCGTGGGAAATGACTGACGGAGGAGATGGGCAATCATCGGGAACTCTCGAACAATAAAGAGATCCCCACGGCAAGGTCAGTGGGGACTTGCTTCAAGTGCCCAATGACTGGATGGAAGGGCTTCGGGGCGAAGGTAAGAGCGCATCTGCGGCCCCCACCCGAAATTTATCAGCTCTGCCAGGTCTTGTAAGGCGGGGATGGTATCCGCGAAATAAGAGTGACCGAAGAAGTCTTCGCGGGGCAAACTGCTGGCATCTATCGTGTCAATTCCTCTCAGGATGAAAAGGTGGCTAGCTGCTTGCCCCGCAACTGGGGCATGATTCACAACATGTGCAGCTAGGGCGACAGCAAAATCCCAAGAAGAAGCGTAAAGCGTAAACCTTTTGACTTTGTTTGATTCAATAAGCTGGGCAATTTGCTGATTGAACGATAAAGTATCAACATCGGGCGCTGCCAAGATCAAGTTGTCGATTGGAAACATCAGGTTTTGGGCTGAAAGCTCAGTAAGGGCCGACAATAAGATCTGGTTTCCCATTGAATGGGCAATCACGGTGATTGAACTCGCGCCTGTGCTTCTGGAAGCATCAACTAAAAAGTTTTTGAGTCTATTGAGCGATGACTGGATGGCTTGCTCGTCGGTCCCGTAAAGCATTGGGTTACCAGCTGACGTCCAATCGTAAGCTATCGGAACACCATTAAAATGTAGGTCCTTAGCAATTTGCGCCGTACGAAGTACGGTGTCCTCGAAAGTGCAATTATAGCCGTGAACGAAAATGAGCACTCGCTTTGAGGAGATGTTCATCTGAGTCTTGATTCCGGATAAGTAAGCCCGTTTGTCGAGCGGAAATGGGGTGTATGACACCACATGTTTGGAGGCATCGACCGAGAATTGGAATCGCCACCACTTCGGCTCCTCGATCAGACCTTTAGTGTGCGCTGAAGGAAAGCTGACGACGGCAGAACCGTAATGCGTAGCCTGCGGATCGCGTTCGCTCGTGAATGGTCTGACTGTGTTTCCGGATGGCTTCCTGTCGGTTGCGTAAAAAATCTTGATCTGCCACCTTCCTACCAATTTTGGTGGAAGGGGTGCCAAGAAATAGCCACCCGGTGCTGGTTCATACGCGATTGGTGGAATTTGAGACTCATGAAGCAAATACGAACGAGTGGTATCGGCAAGCAGCGCTCGGGCGGACTGAATCAGCGCGTCTTCAGCTTCCGCCAGTACAGCGCCCCTTGAAGCTATCTCTGATTCGTTAGGGGCTAGCTTGGTTGAAAAGAGATCATCGTGTTCGCCCGATACTCGGGCAATATCAACGGTAATGCCAGCGAGTTTATTTTGTAGGTTAGTGAGCTCCTGGTCCAAGACTGGATCGGAAGGACCTATCTCCCGCATACGGCGCAGTTTGTCATCAATATCGTCGACGAGGAGCCGGATCTTCGTTTGCCTCGCTCTGGATAGTCTTTCCACTTCCGCAGAGTCTTTGTTGCTCAGGTCTATTCCTTGACCGCTCTTATAGGGGTCAACGCTTGGCAACGCCCCCGCAATGACTCGGCCTTGGATGATGAATGTAATTGTGCAGAGCCGGGAACTTTGGCCGTGCGCCCACAGATCAAGGCTAATCATTTGATTTGGCTCGAAACGATTGAGATTGAGATGGGCCGGACTACCGTCGTGCGGTGTAGGGATTTGAAAATGAGGAGAGTCGGAGTTCCAGAAGGTGACGGCCCCCTTGCGTAAGCCGGCCACTTCAAATGTAACGGTAGCGGCTTGGATGGTTGCACCTTTCACTGCACACGTTGGGTTTTCACCGGCGGGAGGCAAAGCTGGACTGGATCCTGTACCAATGAAAACAAACACGAGAATCTGGAGGAGGGTTTTGCGGACACGCATGGACCCCAGCATGGGCCATGTTCCTTTGTAATGCAAGTGAGATGCGCTAGGCTCGTGCAACTGCTGGATATCTTGCTATTCAGATCACACACAGAAGCTTCACACGGGAAACCCTTGTCGAACAGAACATTTGAACGGAAGATTCCCGGTCCTCGGCTTATGGGTACCGATATGTCGACATAGCGGAAGTGGTCCCCGGTTCGGCCTTCCAACTACGTCTCTTTGCTCCCGGTTGACGGGCAATCCAAACCTTACTCCCCTTTTGCCGACCCACATCATCCGGAGGGGCCGAAGCCCGATCGTAGCTATTGAGGAGTAGCTGACCACCCGGGAGTTTCGTGGCGACATCGGCGTTTTAGAGAGCACGAGACCAGTGGTGAGCTGGTGGGGTCGAAGGCGTATACGTCCGCTCTAGATCCGAGCATGCCGGCTCAGCTCAGTACATCTCTCGATCTGTAGCGATCGGACCGCGTTCGAGCCGGCCGAGGTGTCCGAATAGACTCTTTGACCTTCGTCATTGCCTGTCCGATAACTAGGAAAGTGACTCTATCACGACATCATTTCCCCGGACCGTCGGACGTAGGGTTGGGCTATACCTCATTTAGACGTCAGGCTCCATCATCTTCTCGTTACCGAATTCACGGTCACCGGCAACGCCGTTGCATGGAACGCGATCATGGTTGGGCGTCATCGATCACGGCTTTAGTCCGTCGGTAGCCTTGAACTTGCGGCGTTATGGGGCGATTTCTGCATATTATGCGCTGGCCATCCTTTATGTCGTTGAAACATGGCTAGTTATTACTAGTGAAGGCAAATATGCGAATTATGTTCGTGTTTGGGTCTCCTGCAACCCTTGCAGTCGTCGCAGATCACTGCAATGTCTGCACGTCTGCCCCTGCCCTTCGTCAACGACTTCATCACCTTGCAGCCGTCTCCTCCTGCAAGGTGTGCAGACGAGCGCAAGCTATTGAAATAGTTGAAGATAGTTGTTGACTTCTGATGCTAATCAGGGTATGCTAAGAGTACTTCGCCGGGTATATACACCTTACTGTGATTGTAGGGAGTGTGAGTCCACCCCGTAGGGTGGGGCGAAGCCCCCGATGCTATCCACAGTGGCTCCGATTTGGGCAGCGTCACCACCGCGTCTTGGTGGGGCGATCCAGCCACTGTTCACCGCCAGCCCGTAATCCAGCAATGCAAACCATACCGAACACCCCAAAACCACAGCAGCCATCCACGGCTGAGACTCAACACCCGCAACACCTGAATGAACTCACAATCACACCGCAGGATGTCTACAGCGGCAACGGCAGCACCGGGCAGCTCACCGCCACGGGCTTACGTCTCCGTGAGCAGAACCCCTGCCTTACGGAAGTCCTCATCGGACAGGCGCAATACGATCTCCACCAGCGTTACCCCTCGCTCTATCCCAAGGTGAAGTCCAGGCCGACCGAACCAGACGGTCTGCGGCGGTCGTCTTCGACTCCCGCAACGGCTTCCTCATCCTCTAAGCCCCGGCTCCCAGACGATCAGCTCTCCAGTCTGTTCGGCCCCGGCTCGAACGCAGGGGCAGCCAACCGACTAGCAAAGGAGAATCAGCTCCTCTATCGCCGCAGTAAGGCACGGGCGATTGAGTTGGGTCTGCTGGCCCCGGTACGAGGCAGAGCATAAACACGTAGTCACGCGGATCCCGGCATATTCACCGGGGGCCGTTTTCTTTGTGCCTTGCCTACACCGTGCAGTGTGCCGACGGTAAGCCGAGCGAGGTTGCCACGGAAGCGGCGGCAAAGGCTTACGTCATAGCTTGTCCGGCGTTCTGAGGTTATTGGCGCTCACGGCGGAACAGGACGAGGAAACGCGGGCCACATGGGAGTAAGGTATGCACGTCCCATCCCGCACGGGACTCCAGTTGTAGTGTTGCGTTAGCGTCAGTCGTTCCCATAGCCTCACTAGGCGATACAGATATCACCTCAAGTTTGTACTCGTACTTCGATGTATTTGCCATTACGCGAATCTTAGCAGTCGTTCAACGCTCATATTTTTGACCTATACGCGATTCAGGGGTGCAGTGTCCCACGTCATAGTCACCACGTTGTACCTCGTAACCCACCCACCATCCACACCAGACGCGACTCCAGAACGTGTTAGAGTTTGTGCCTGCCTCCTAAACTACTGATTTTAGGTATGTTTGTGGTACTTCCGGGCCTGATCTGCGTAGCAGAGCGGTAGTTCCGGGCCAGCTCGGGCTGAAGCAGCCGAAGCCCCCGGCATCGACGGCACCGTAGGCATATTTTCCACCGTGGAACGAGTGGAATTGCGTATTATTTGTCTGCTGGGGCTTGTGGAGGTTAGCGTGATCGAAATGGCGTTCACTATCGCTCTCGGTATCCTCATAGCGTTGGTGATCTTGCTCGTGATCGCGATGCTCTTCAGTTGCGTGCTATGGGTCATGGAGCAGTTTCACTGATATCCCAACGCAGAAACAGCCGACCGGGGTGTCTCCCGCTCCACAGGGCGACTAACTACAGATGGCTTTCTCGAACTAAGTTGTGTGTGGAATGCCGTTTGTTGGCCCCTGAGAGCCTCTAGAAGGCGCGTCGGTGGCTTTTGGCTGTGGAGCGCGTTTCAGCCCAAACCATCTGACCATTCCGTTTACCTGACGGGATAGAATCGGCATCCCGTCGATCCGCCTACACTCTTCGACGCAGACTTTATCTGCCATCACTCAATCCCACGATGATGGCCCTCATCTTCTACACACTACACTCACCGAATTTAGAATCTGCTCCTCAATTGCTTGTTATAGCTATCAGCGGCAATTGCTCCCCAAATGACAGAGACGGGCCAAATGAGAAACAGTCCGATACCAAAAGTGCCCAGCCCCACAAAGAGTGTCACTATGCACATGATGATTGCGCCTGTCACCGTACTGTAAAACATTCCTAACGGACCAAAGAAGACGGTGAGCAAAATGGCGACGCCAACGTTCTTAGGAGATATCGCTACGACGAAAGGAGGCGTTGTCATACGGTATTCGTGACGAGGAGGCAGATTTGGTGGGAGTGTAAACGATTGTCGCGAGGGTGGTGGAATAACGGTTGCAAGAGCAACTGAATTTAGGTTCCGTCCGCATTTGCTACAGAAGCGAGAATCATCTACAAGCACAGCCATGCAACCAGGACACGTCGCCATTTGGACTCCAAGTTGGTGAATGAAGAGTCTATCACTCCGCCGCGCTGTAGGAGCACCGTACCTTCGTGTCCAAGTGACGGATACAAACGGCCTCGTTGGTACGCAGTCATTCAGCATCGTTACAGTAGCGCCACGGTAGCGCCGTCGGGCGGCGGCGGGACATGCTATTCATTCACCTTTCCGGCGTGAGACACCACCAAGGCCAGACAATACCCTCAGTTGACCGATAATCTCGTTCCAATGTTCTGCCACATGGTCAACCAACGTACGCCATCACAAAATAAATTCCTCCAAAAAACCTGCCCGGCAAAAAAAGCGACCCCTTGACAGGCGCCGCCATCTGGAATAATACATAACCGTATGGTTAAGTATTCAGCCAGCCTCGACACCACCTTCGCGGCCCTCAGCGATCCAACGCGTCGAACCATCCTCACCACCCTTCAGCGGGGCCACGCCTCCGTCACCGAACTAGCGCGACCGCACAGCATCTCCATGCCCGCCATCCTCAAGCACCTCAACGTCCTCGAACAAGCCGGCCTCATCGAGCAGAGAAAAACTGGCCGCGTCCGCATGTGCCGTCTCACCGTAGCCCCCATGCAGCAGGCCTCCGACTGGCTCTCCCTCTACCGCGTCTTCTGGGAGAACCAACTCGACAACCTCGGCAAATTTCTTCAACAAACCGATCCCAAAAAAGAGGAGAACAAATTATGTCGCAAGCAGCCGTCGCATCCCCGTCGTCGCTCCTGATCTCTCGTACCTACCCTGCATCGGTCGAACGCGTCTTCAAAGCGTGGACCGACGCCAACCAGCTCGGCCAGTGGTTCGCTCCCACCGACGACTACACCACCAAGGCCAGCGTCGACCTCCAGGTCGGCCACGAGTACCGCATCGCCATCACTCACAAAGGCGGCAATGTCCACACTATCCTCGGCACCTACCGCGTCATCGAACCGCCCAGCAAACTCGTCTACACCTGGCGCTGGGAAGGTGGCCCTACGGCCGACACTCTCGTCACCGTCGACTTCGCCCCCGAGGGCGAGGCCACAAAGGTCACCATCACCCACGAGCAGTTCACCAACACCGAAGACCGCGACAAGCACAACGAAGGCTGGAACGGCTGCCTCAACCGCCTGCAGCGCACTCTCACAACGGTCGTGTAGCCTGCCGCGTCATAAATCAGCTACCCGCCACTAAATCCGAAACCGCACCAAGGAGAGATCATGGCAAACCCCTTCGTCTACGTAGAACTCAACACCACCGACGTCAGCCCCTCAAAGGCCTTCTACTCAAAACTTTTCGACTGGAAGCTCGAAGATGTCCCCGGCATGGACATGGACTACACCTTCATCAAGAACGGCGACAATCCCATCGGCGGCATGATGAAACACCCCATGCCCGGCGCACCCTCCATGTGGCTGCCCTACGTCGGCGTCGACGACATCAAAGCCTCCACCGCCAAGGCCAAATCCCTCGGCGCCAAGGTCATCGTCGATGCCCGCGAGGTTACCGGCCACGGTCAGATGAGTGTTCTCAGCGACCCCACCGGAGCCACCATCGCCCTCTGGGAACCCAAGAAGGCATAGCCTCGAACTACCGCGCAGCCCCTCCGGTAACTTCCGCTTCTCGCAGAAAGTCGAAGTTACCGGACGCTCGCGGCCGTACATTCACCACCCGCCGCGTGTGCACCACCTCATTATTCGGATACCAAAGCGGAATCCCCGGCAACTCCTCCGCTAGGATCTGCTGCACCTCGACATAATCCTTCTTCCTCACCGCTTGATCGGACGAAGCTGAAGCCTCAGCCAGCAAAGCATCCACCCGCGCATTCGAGTACCGCCCCCGGTTCCCCCCCTTCGGCGGAAAGCTTCCCGACCCATACGCATACCGGAAGATATCCGGGTCTTCGTTACTCCCAATCCAACGCAGCGCGTAAATCTGAAACGCCCCCTTGGTCACGTCGGCATAAAACGTCCCAAACTCCGCCGACCGAATCTCTAGCGCGATCCCCGCCGCCCTCAGCTGCTGCTGCAACACCGCCGCCATCAGCCGAGTCGTCTCGTCCGTACTGGTCTTCATGGTCAACCGCATCCGCACGCCATCTTTACCGGCACGCAAGCCCGCCTCCTCCAACAACCGCTGCGCTCGCGCCACATCATGAGGATAGTTAGCCACCTGTGCCAGCTCAGCGTCCGTAGCCGCCGCCCAATGTCCCGTGGGCAACAAAGTATTCGCCAGCCGAGCCTGCCCACGCCATATAGCATCGACAATCGCCTGTCGATCAATCGCGGAAGCCACCGCCTGCCGCACTCGTTTGTCCTTCAACACCGGATCTGTAACATTGAAAGTCACATAAACCACTGGCGACCCCGCCCCCGATTCTACCTTCAGATTCGGCTCCGCCTCCAGCGTATGCACCATGTCCAGCGTCACCACATTACTCGCCAGGTCCGCCGACCCCTTCTTCAACTCCAGCGCACTCGTAATCGTATCCGGCACCACTGTAAACCGTATCTGCTCAATCCTCTGCGCCCCCGACGCCACCGCGGGCATCGCATTAACCCGATCCGCCCAGTAATCATGGTTCCGCTCCACGATCACTTCCTTGTCCTGCACCGCACTGACAAACTTGAACGGCCCCGACCCAACCGGATGCAACCCAAAATCCTTCCCCGAGCCACGCGGCACCACTCCAAACAACCCATCGCTCATATTGAACAGCAACCCCGCATCCGGCCGTTTCATACGCACCACCACCGTCAGCCGATCCCACGCCTCCGCTCGCTCTACGGCCGCAAAGTTCCCACCCTTCGCCGTGACTAACGACCCATCAATCAGACTCTCAATCGTGTAAGCCACATCCGCCGCCTCAAGCGGCCTTCCATCGTGAAACCGCACCCCATCCCTTAGATGAAACACCCACGTCAGCGCATCCGGCTGTTCCCAACGAGTCGCGAGCCACGGCTGCAATTCATAATGTTCATCCTTCTTCACCAGCGCATCGAAGATCTGCCCACCCACCCGCTCCGACTGCGCATCCGTCCCCTGCCTTAGATCCAGATTATTCGGACTACTCTCAATAATCATCACCACCGCCCCCGGCTCTTCCACTCGCCCGCGACACCCAACCACCAACAAGCACCCAACAACCATCAACCCACCACAAATCCGGGTGCCCCATCGGCGCCTGCGGCAGAACCTTCGCGCGCCTTTTGCGCTAAGGTGGGGATGCGCGAAGCCCACCGCTCTCCTTCTACCCACGTCACTCTGTGTCTCGCCGATCATTTCGTTGGATTCCCCATAGAGGCCACCCCACGCAGAATCATCTCGAACTCCCGACGACTCTGCTTCAACCCAAACATCCCCACGCTCCACCGTCCATCGCGCGAAAAGCAGTCAACGATCAGCAGCGGAGACCATGTGAACCCCTCATCCAGGCATACGTAGTGCGCTCTACTGAAATCGTCACCCTCATAGTCACCATAAAAAGAGCCGGGCACCTGAGGCATCCGCGCGTGCACATTCCTCTTGCTTTCGACTCTTCTTTGGACATCACCAGGGGCAGTATTTTCATACCGTACGGTCACCGAAGAGCTGAACGCGGGCCTAAGATACCCGCGGGTAAGTTCAAACTCGTTGTAGTTAGTCCATTCTTCTTCGCGCCAGAACCAAGGCACCTGTAAAGTCTGTCCGCGAAAACTGGCCGTGCGTTGATGACGGACTCCCCAAACAATGCTGGCGATCAAATCCCTGTAGACGACCCACAAACAAAACCCGACGAGTAGAGCCCCCACCATAAGACTTATTCGCGCGATCGGAACCCTACGATTCCACCAACCGTCAGGACGCCCTATCTTCACAATCGCCTCCAATATAAACTCGACCGACGAGGCGACTAAGAAGCATGCGTCACCTTCCCCAACACCACAGCCCTCCGCGCCCCCGTAGCCGCCGGAACATTCCCCGGCAATCCGTTCCAACTCAACCACGCCATCAGCGCAAACGCCACCGCCTCTTTCGCCTGAGCCGGAATCCCCAACTCCTCCATCATCCTCACCTTGACCTTCAGCGGCTCCAGCCCATCCCGAAGCATCCCCATCAGCACATCATTCTTCGCCCCACCCCCCGCCACCACAAACTCCACCGGCGACAACGGAGCCGCCTTTCCCACGTACCCCCACACAAACCGCCGATAAGCATCCACAATCGAAGTCGCCGTCAAAGCCGTAGCAGTCGCAACAACATCCTCATCCCGATCCTCCCTTCCACCCGCCTTTCTGCACATCGCAATAAACCGCGAAACAAACGCCTCCCCAAACTGTTCCCGCCCGCAAGACTTAGGCGGCTGGGCAGAGAAGTACCCCTCCTTCAAAATCTCCTGTACTACCTCCTGCAACACGACTCCCGTCCGCGCCACCGCTCCACCCCTATCGAACTCCCGCTCATAAAGCCACCGCATACAAGCATCAATCACCATATTCCCCGGCCCCGTATCGAACGCCATCACGCCATCCACATCCGCCCCCGCATGAATCGCCGTCAAATTCCCGATCCCTCCGAGATTCTGCAGCACCCGGCTCACCTTCGCCGAACGAAACATACAGTAGTCCAGCATCGGCACCAGCGGAGCCCCCTGCCCACCCGCAGCAACATCCGCCGGACGAAAATCACTCACAACCGGCACTCGAAGCCGCTCCGCAATCACCGCCGCCTCACCCATCTGCCACGTAGCCCGCAGCGCTCTCCCCAGATATCTCTCCGCCGCTCCCTGGTGATACACCGTCTGCCCATGACACCCCACCAACCCGATCTTCACTCCCAGCGAACTCTGCGCCTTCTCCACCGCATCTGCATACACTTCACCCAGCCGCCAGTTCAATCTCGCCAGCTCTGCGACAGAGATAGCCTCCGCGTCCATCGCACTCAGCACCGCCGCCCTCACCGCCCTCGGATAAGCCACACCCACGTGCCGCAGCAGCTTCACCCGCGGCGTCCCACCCTTTACTTGAGCCGGCGAAATCCGGCACACCGCCACATCCACCCCATCCGCCGAAGTCCCACTCATCACCCCGGCCACCACCATGCTCTTCATTCTGACCACAATTCCTCCGGGGGTCTTCTTTGAGCGACAAAAAATATTGTCATCCTGAGCGAAGTCACTCGCGCTCTTTGCGAGTGACGCAGTCGAAGGACCTGCGGTTGCTGTTGTCGTTGCCTGTTCTCTACCACTATCCCTTCAATTCCCGCTGCAACTCCGCCAGCAAATTCAGCGCCTCCCTCGGCGTCAAACCATCCACATCCGCCTCCGCCAGCCGGTCCACAATCCTCTGCGACAACGGCGTAAACATAGTCATCTGCATCTGCGCCGCCGCAGGCGAAGCCTCCCGCACCTGCTGAGTCTCCGCGCGTTCATGCACCTTCAACACCTCACGCGCCCTTGCAATCACACCCGCAGGCAGACCCGCCAGCTTCGCGACCTCAATCCCATAACTCTTACTGGCCGGCCCCGCCTCTACGGTATGCAGAAACACAATCCCTCCCGCCGTCTCCTTCACCGTCACCCGCAGATTCGTCAGCCGCTCCAGCCTCTCCGCCAGCAGCGTCAGTTCATGGTAGTGGGTCGCAAACAGCGTCCGAGCACCAATCCGATCATGCAGATGTTCAACGGTAGCCCACGCCAGACTCAACCCATCATAAGTAGCCGTCCCACGCCCCATCTCATCCAGCAACACCAGCGACCGGTTCGTCGCCGTATTTAAAATCGCCGCCGTCTCGGTCATCTCGACCATAAACGTCGACCGTCCGCGCGCGACATTATCACTCGCCCCAATCCGCGTATAAATCCGATCCACTAACCCCAGCCGCATCCTCTCCGCCGGAACAAAACAACCCATCTGCGCCATCACCACCAGCAGCGACGCCATCCGCAGATACGTACTCTTGCCCCCCATATTCGGTCCGGTGATCAACAACACCGCCGGTCCTGCATCGGCGTCCATATAGACCGAGTTCGGCACAAACCGTCCTCCGCCCGACTCCTCCAGCCGCCGTTCCACAACAGGATGCCGCGCCTGCACAAACTCCAGCATGCCCGACTCCTCAACCTGCGGCCTCACCCACCCGCGCAATGCAGCCAGATGCGCAAAACATCCGAGCAGATCAATCTCCGCAACCTTGCGCGCCGTCTCCCGCATTCGCCCCGCGGCCTCCAGCAACTGCCGCCGCAATTCCGCAAAGATCCTCCGCTCAATCTCCCCACTCCGCTCCTGCGCGGTCAAAATCTTCGTCTCATACTCCTTCAGCTCCGGCGTAGTAAACCGCTCCGCGTTCACCAGCGTCTGCTTCCGCTCATAATCCGCGGGCACCGCCTTCGCATTCGCCTTCGTCACCTCCAGGTAGTACCCAAACACCGTATTGAACCGCACCTTCAGCGATCCGATCCCCGTCCTTGCCCTCTCGCGCTCTTCAATCGCCGCCAGCGACTGCCGCCCACTCTTACTCAACTCCCGCAGCTCATCCAACTCCGCATCCACACCCTCGCGAATCGCTCCGCCATCCCCCAGCGACACCGGCGGCTCCTCCGCAATCGTCCGCACAATCATCTCGTGCAGATCCTCCAGCGGATCGACACCGGAGAAAAATGTGGGTGCCCCATGTCCCGCCTCTGGGACATGGGTTCCACCAAGCTCTCTCCATCTCCGCGCCTCAAACATCTTCACCGCCGCCACCACGCCCGGCAGACAACCCAGCGTCTTCGCGAGCGCCATCACCTCCCGCGGCCCAGCCGAATCCAGCGCCACCCTCCCCAGCAGCCGCTCCAGATCCAGCACACCATCCATGGACCGCCGCAGCCCTTCCCGCCGCCGCAAATCCCCAGCCGCTTCCCCGACCGCCTCCAGCCGAGCCTCAATCTCCCCCAACCCACTAGCCGGCCGCAATAACGAAGCCCGCAGCAGCCGTTTACCCATCGGCGTACAACAAGCATCCATCGTGTAGAACAACGTAGTCTGCGCTGACTCACCAGAAAACAGCGGCTCCACCAGCTCCAGGTTCCGCACACTCACCGCATCGAGCTCAAGACAACTCGACCGCTCATAAAACCGCAACCCATCCACATGCTCCAGCCCACCCTGCTTGGTCTGCCGCATGTAATGCAACAGCGCCCCCGCCGCCACGGCCGCAGCCTCATGCCCACCCATCCCCATCCCATCCAGCGAATGCACCTTGAAGTGATTCCGCACCAGCGGCACCGCATACTCCGCCGTAAACACCCACTCCTCTACCGCCGTCTTCGTCCGAATCCCATCCAGCCCAGCCACGGACGCATCATCGTCTGTCTTTTCCAAACGAGAACGCTCGGGTGCCCCATCCTTCGCAGTTTCATCGCGAACCGGGGCCCCCGACGAGCGCTTTTGCTCGCTGGGGTGGAGAAGGGTGGGACGTACGACGCCCGGAGCTTTTGAAAATTTGTCATCCTGAGCGAAGCGCAGCGAAGTCGAAGGACCTGCGGTTAAACCCACACCAACCCCACCCAGCAACCCCGCGCCATACAGCAACTCCACCGGCCGCACCCTCCCCAGCTCATCCACCAGCAAGGCCCACGCACTCGTACCTGAAAACTCCGTAGCCCGAAACTCCCCCGTCGACAGATCCAGCAAAGCCAACCCGCAAACCTGCGAAGCCCCAGAACCCAACACACAAACACTAGCCAGATAGTTACTCTGCTCCGCCCCCAGCGCCGGATCGAGCGCCGTCCCAGGCGTCAACACCCGCGTCACCTCTCGCCGCACAATCGTCTTCGTCTGCTTCGGGTCCTCCATCTGCTCGCACAGGGCAATCTTGTACCCCAGCCGCAGCAGCTTCTGCAGATAAACCTCTGCCGCATGGTACGGAACCCCGCACATCGGCTGCTTCTTCTCTCTATCTCTCGCGGTCAGCGTCAGCTGCAGCTCACGCGACACCAGGATAGCGTCCTCATAGAACAGTTCGTAGAAGTCCCCAATCCTGCAGAACATCAGGCAGTCCGGATGTTGTTCCTTAGCCGCAAAATACTGCCGCATCACCGGCGTCAACGCAGTTTCACTTGCCGTTTCGTTTCCCATAAGCAGAAACGCCAGAATACCGCACCTCAAAGCTCACCGCTCGTCAAATACCGCACCTCAAAGCTCACAGCTCAAAGCTCACCGCTGGTATTGGCAAACGCCATTCGCTAAACCACTCTCTCACTGTTGGGGAGCAATCCATTCCCGCAAGCAAACCAATGTCGAGCAGTACAGGAGAATCGAATGACCAAACCAATCAACGGCAAAAAATCGCCATCCTGGCCACCGACGGCTACGAGCAGGTCGAACTCACCGACCCCAAGAAGAATCTCGAAAAGGCCGGCGCCACCGTCGAAGTCATCTCCATCAAAAAAGGCGAGATCAAGGGCTGGAACCACACCGACTAGGGCAAGTCCGTCAAGGTCGACCATCTCGTCAACGAGGTCAAACCCGCCGACTACGACGCCCTCGTCCTCCCCGGTGGCCAGATCACCCCGACAAACTCCGCACCGACAAAAACGCCGTAGCCTTCATCAAGCAGTTCGTCGAATCCGGAAAACCCGTAGCCGCCATCTGCCACGGCCCCTGGGGTCTGGTCGAAGCCGACGTCGTCAAAGGCAGGACCGTCACCTCCTGGCCCTCCGTCCGCACCGACCTCACCAACGCGGGCGCCAACTGGGTCGACAAAGAGGTTGTCCAGGACGGCAACCTCATCACCAGCCGCAAACCCGAAGACATCCCTGCCTTCAGCAACCAACTCATCGAAACCCTCGCCAAAGCCAGCTAACCGCGCCAATCACAACAGGGACGCCTCGCCGTCAACCAGCGAGGCGGCCTCTACTCAGTCAGCAACCATCGACTCCCCCGGCACAATAGGCCGCGTCCGCGGCAGCGCTCCGCGATAAGCCGCCACACCCATCACAACCAGCGCACCAACAAACACCCCCAGCTTCAGCACGGTCGCCGTCCGCGTCTGTGACAGCAGCTTCCAGAGCACCAGCAACAGCGCTTGCGCCACCGTCACCGCCCACACCGACCCGTAGAAGTACCGCCGCTCCGTCCCCTCCCCCTTCGTCGACCGCCGCACCCGCGGCAACACACCCATCGCGCCCAGCAGCAGAATTGTTCCGCACACCGGAAAGTAGGCATACTGGTAAATCTGCTTCATGTACCAGACCCCGCTCACCATCGCGATCACCAGGCCGCTCAGATTCATGAGCGCAAAACTCAACACAGCACTCCATGCGAACGTGTAGCAAACCCGCCGGTACAGTGGATTCGGCTTGTCCTCATCGAAGCGCAGAATATACGGCCTCGGTTCCACGCCCGGCAGCTGTCCCCGCAACCCCGCCGCCCCCGTCCCCGCCAGCACCACCGCAAGCCACGCGAGATTGCCCCGGCCAAACCCATGCGCAAACAGCGTAAACGTCAGCGGACCCGGCGCCAGAAAGAACACCCATATCCAAATAGGCCAGTGTGCCAGCCGGTAAAGACGCGTATTCCGCTCCCGCATCTTCCTTTCCTGGGCATACTCCACCCGTCGGCCGTATCGCATATTCGTGAGTCTCGCAGAGCCTCCCCACACCGTCAACAGACCGGTCAATCCTCGAGCAAACCCGGCCAGCCCGCCCCCGTCCTCTCTCCATTCCCGATATACTGAAGATTCGCGAGTTTAGCCGCTGGCGAACGATGATCATGTCCCTCCTTTGGCTCAGAGTCGCGGTCCTCCTCTACGGCATAGCCGCTCTAGCGCTGCTGCCCGCCGCCCTCTACGATCGCCCCCACTGGCGGCACATCGCCATCCCCGCCACCATCGCCGCGGTCCTCTTCCACTTCGTCTCCCTCGCCGAGATGCTCAACGCCGCCCACCACGCCTTGCCCCCCGTCTTTGAGATAGCCACCCACGAGACCCAGTCCCTCCTCGGCCTCATCCTCGCGTTAGCGTTTCTCCTGGCCTATTGGCGATACAAAACCTTCGCCCTGGGCGTCTTCATCCTTCCCATCTGCTTCCTCCTCAGCCTTGTCCCCGCCTTCCATCCCGGCCAGGAGACCACAACCTCTCCGATGATCCACACCGGCTGGATATTCCTTCACGTAGCATTGCTCCTCGCCGCCTACGCCGCACTTCTCCTCTCGCTTCTCGGCTCATTGCTCTACTTGATTCAAGAGCGCCGTCTCAAACAAAAATCCCCCAGCCTGTTATGGCTCCCGCTGCTCGAAACCCCGCTCGAAGTTCTCGACCAGATCGCCCTCAAGGCCCTCCTCTTCGGCTTTCCCTGCATGACCGCCGGCCTGCTCATCGGCTCGCTCATCGCGCAGGCCACCGTCGGCGCGTCGTACTTCCGCGATCCCAAGATCCTTCTCTCCTTCGCCATGTGGCTCGTCTACATCGCGATGATCTACATCCGGCGGCACGCCGGCCTCCGCGGACGACGAGCCGTCTACCTCTCCAGCTTCGTCTTCTTCCTCGTCCTCGCCGTCTGGGCCGCCAACCAGTTCTCCGCCGTCCACAGGTTCACCGCCCCATGAACCAATCCAAGCCCCAATCCGAACTCCAGTCCAGTCTCCAGTCCACACCTGCGGCGACCCAGGGACGTCTCGTCCTCCTCGGTATCAATCACAACACCGCGCCCATCGAGGTCCGCGAGCGCCTCGCCATCCCCTCCACCCGCCTCGCCGACGCCACCCGCACCCTCCTCCACCAGCCCGGCATCCGCGAAGGCCTCATCCTCTCCACCTGCAATCGCGTCGAACTCCTCACCCTCCAGGACGATACCGGCGAAGCTGCAAACATCCAGCCCCAAACCAAAGCCGACCTCCTCCGCTTCCTCCACGAATACTTAGCCGTCCCACCCAGCGACATCCAGCCTCACCTCTACGAGTTCCGCGAGCGCGAAGCCGTCCGCCATCTCTTCCGTGTCGCCAGTTCTCTCGACAGCATGGTCGTAGGCGAGCCGCAAATCCTAGGCCAGGTCAAAGAGTCCTACACCATCGCCCGCGAAGTAGGCGCCGTCTCCACTCACCTCGAATCCCTGCTCCAGCGCACCTTCACCGTCGCAAAAAAAATCCGCTCCGAAACGCAAATCGGCTCAAGCAGCGTCTCCATCGCCTCGGTAGCCGTCGACCTCGCCAGAAAAATCTTCGGTTCGCTCGAGAGAAAAACCGTCCTCCTCGTAGGCGCAGGCAAGATGTCCGAGCTAGCCGCCCGCCATCTCATCGAGCACGGCGCCTCCTCCATCCTCGTCGCCAACCGCACTCAATCCCGCGCCGAAAAGATGGCCGCCGACTTCGCCAGCCCCACCGTCCACACCGAAGCCATCCTCTTCGACGCCATATACGAGCAGGGCCCTCGCGCCGACATCGTCATCACCTCGACCGGTGCCCCGCAAAAAATCTTCGGACGCTCTCACGGCCAGCACTTCCTGCACAGCCGCCGCAACCGCCCCATGTTCTTCATCGACATCGCCGTCCCCCGCGACGTCGACCCTCGCATGAACGAGGTCGAAGGCTGCTTCGTCTACGACATCGACGACCTCCAGCAGGTCGCCGCCGCCAACCTCGCCGATCGCGGCCGCGAAGCCGCCGCAGCCGAGACCATCGTCAGCAGGGAAGTGGAGAAGTACCACGAACGCCTCCAGTCCCGCGACGCAGTCCCCGCCATCAAGGCCCTCCAGCAGCAAGCCGAAGACCTCCGCCAGGCCGAACTCGCCCGCTCCCAATCCAAACTAGCCGACCTCACCCCGCAACAACGCGAAGCCGTCGAAGCTCTCACCCGCTCCCTCACCGCCAAACTCCTCCACCCGCAGCTAACCGCCCTCCGCGAATCCACCCGCCCCAAAGACACGGAAGAATAAGCACCGCACGTCAGGACGCATTCCGCAGACAAACTCCGGACAAACATTGCCGCCCGCGGATACGGACCTGTTCGAGTCCCATACCCGCGAGCGCAAGCAAAGTAGTTCAGAACGGTTTGCTCAGGAAAGGCGTGTACAGAATATTCGTGCCGTTGACATCCGCGCATCCCGCTGCTGTCGGTCCCCTCGAACAACCCCACCAGTTCAGTGTGGCATCGACCGAGCCGCCGTCGATGTTATCGACACCGATCAGTGGATTGATGAAATTGTTCAAGTGCGCTTCGACCAGCGAGTTGGTTTTGACAGCGATGCCAATCGTCTCCTGCTGGATCGTGTTGCCCGCAATCACCGTTCCCGTGATCACTGCCACCGGATGGCCCGCTCCATTGTCCCCACCGGACACATTGATTCCGGTCGGCCCCGAGGTCGCCGTATCATCGGTATCTGCGCCATTACCGGAGATATAGTTGCCGGCGATCATATTGTCTGGCAGCGACGCGCCCGGTGAGTGCGCGTGCATCGACACACCCGGGAGCCCGTTGTCAGTAATAATGTTATTCACCACAACATTTCCATACGTCTTGTTCCAGGGGGCAGGAGCAAAGAGACCCACTCCCGCGCCCGCTCCAGGGACCTTAGAAGCCGCATAACGATACTTGGACCAGCCCAGTTTGTTCTTGTGGCGAGGTATCGTGGCGACGCCAATCACGTCTCATGCAAGAAGACAAAGCAAGCCCCACCGGCGCGTCGGCTGCACTCACACTCCGCATTAAACCCCACGATCCATCAATAGTTGCGCACGACCAAACTATGTCAAAACCCTGTAATGACGCGGCTTTTCGTATGTTACTTTTTGCCGACCACCACATCTAAACAGACAGAGGTTTTATGATCATGCCGAGATTCAAAGCGCTAACATGGATGCTTTCTCTGGCGACTCTGTGCGCGACAGCCTTCGGGCAAACCGCGAACTCAGCCCTCCCAGGCACTCTTAACTACGTCGAAGGTCAGGCCTCGATAGAAGGCCGTCCTCTATCCTCCCAATCTGTGGGCAACACCACACTGCAAGCCGGCCAGGTTCTCGCAACTGCAAACGGTAAAGCCGAGATTCTGCTCACCCCCGGAATCTTTCTCCGTCTCGGCCAAGACAGCACCGTCCAGATGGTCTCTCCCGATCTCGCCCACACCGAGGTCAGACTCGAACAGGGCCGCTCCGACGTCGAAGTCGATCAGATCTATTCCCAAAACACCATTCTCGTTGACCTGAAAGATGGCCAGACTCAGCTCCTCAAGCAGGGCCTCTACGCCTTCGACGCCGGCAACGCCACCGTGCGCGTCATCGACGGCAAAGCCGCCGTCTTTCCCGGCGCCAATCTTCAGGCGAACGTCAAACCCATCGACGTCAAAGGCGGCCATCAGCTTGTGCTTAACGGCGAACCACTCAAGCCGCAGGGTTTCAACAAAGACGAGGCAAAGGCGGACCCGCTCTATAAATGGAGCAGCCTCCGCTCGAATTACCTGGGCCAGGCCAATCTGAATCTCGCTGAGGAATACGCCGGTTACTCCGGCTTCTATCCCGGCTGGTACTGGGCAGGCGGCCCGTTTGGTTATACCTGGCTCCCCGGCGACGGCTTGTTCTGGAGCCCCTTCGGTTACGGCTTCTACTCGCCCTACTACATCCGCGGTGGTGGCTTCATCTACGGCGGCTACGGCCGAGGCTTCTACCGCGGCGGCTATCCCGTAGGCGGCTATCACGGAGGCGCAGTCAGAGCCCAAGGCTTCCACGGGGGCGGCGGTGGATTCCACGGCGGAGGTGGTGGCGGTGGATTCCACGGAGGCGGCGGCGGAGGCGGTCACCGCTAACCCGCTCCACTCGCAGAGCAGCAAAACGCAGGCATCGTCTCACAACAGCAGACGATGCCTGCCTCCGTTAATCTCGCTTGTCGAAGCATCAACCGCATCTACTCAGTCCGTAACGCCGTCATCGGATCGATATTCGCAGCCCGCCGCGCCGGAATAAATCCCGCAAACGTAGCCGACACCAGCAGAACCACAACCGCGATCAACAAGCTCAGCGGATCATACGTGCGCACTCCGTAGAGTTGATCAGCCATATAGCGCGCTCCCAGAATCGCGACAGGAACTCCAATCGCCAGACCCAATCCCGCCTGAAAGAACGCACCGCGCATCACCATCCGCACCACATTCCTGCGATCCGCGCCCAGCGCCATGCGCAGCCCGATCTCGCTCGTCCTTCGCGCCACCTGGTACGACGTAATCCCGTACA
>WNFC01001691.1_pt1 | contig 24518 bp, 18 predicted proteins | sample 5400541 | NCBI WGS metagenome assembly WNFC01 (sample SAMN13153342, study PRJNA577476) | soil metagenome | isolation source: 120 cm saprolite under Douglas fir tree site 2 hole 2 replicate 1 | place: USA:California | collected 2015-04-18 | reverse complement strand
CTGGCTCCCCGGGCCGGATTCGAACCAGCGACCCAGCGGTTAACAGCCGCTTGCTCTACCACTGAGCTACCGGGGAACGGGGCGCATATAGCAAGGTGCCCGGCGGTTTGCAAAGCGCGAACCGCCCCGGTGTTTCCCGGGCGCAGCGCAGCACGGCAGTGGTGCGCTGCAGACCCGGAATCCAGGGCTGAATCATCGACAAAGCTGGGCCCTGGATCTGCGGCGCAACGCTGCGCGTCGCGCCGCGTCCGGGGAACGCACGCTATTCCGCCGCTCCCTCGCCGGCGGCGCGCAAACCGAGGCCGCTGGACCTCGGCCCCGGCCCCTTGCCGATCGAGCCTTCGCGCGAGCCCCACAGGCGGCGGTGCAGGCGGTCGAGCAGCAGATAGATCACCGGGGTGGTGTAAAGCGTCAGCGCCTGCGAGACCAAGAGCCCGCCGATGATGGTGATGCCGAGCGGGCGGCGCAGCTCCGATCCCGGGCCGATGGCGACGGCGAGCGGTACGGCGCCGAGCAGCGATGCCATCGTCGTCATCAGGATCGGGCGGAAACGCTCTAAGCATGCCTCGAAGATCGCCTGCTCGGGCGCAAGGCCGCGCCGACGCTCGGCGTCGAGCGCGAAATCGACCAGCATAATGCCGTTCTTTTTCACGATGCCGATCAGGAGAATGATGCCGATGAAGGCGATCACGGTCAGCTCGCTGCCGGTCAGCGCGAGCGCGAGCAAAGCGCCGAGCCCCGCCGAGGGCAAAGTGGAGATGATGGTGAGGGGATGCGCGAGGCTCTCGTAGAGTACGCCAAGCACGATGTAGACCGCGATCAGCGCCGCTAAAATCAGGATCGGCTGCGCGCCGACTGTTTGCGCGAACGCCTTGATATCGCCGGCGGGCTCGGGATGGATCGTATCGGGGAGGTGCAGATCGGCGATCGTCTCGCGGATGCTCGCGGCCGCCTGCTCGATCCCGGCCTCGGGCTTGAGATTGTACGTGATGGTGATCGAGGGGAACTGGCCCTGGTGGTTGACGACGAGCGGCGCGATCGACTTGCCGAACCGCGCCACCGCCGATAGCGGCACCTCGTTGGGCGCGATGCCGGCGACGACGCCGGTCGCGGCATTGGTCGCCTGCGCGCTGGCGATCGCGCCCGCGCACTGGGCGTTGCCGGCGAAGCTGCCGCTCGCCTTGACATAGACGCGGCTCAGATCCGTCGGGTCGCGCTGGAATTGCCGGTCGATTTCGAGAACGACCCGGTATTGGTTGCGCTGGGTGTAGATGGTCGAGATCTGGCGCTGCGCGAAGGCATTGTTGAGCGCGTTGTCGATGTCCTGGACCTGCACGCACAGGCGCGAGGCGGCGAGCCGGTCGATGGTCACGTCCGCCTGCAGCCCGCCCTGCTCGCGGTCGGTCGAGACGTCGGTCAGGCCGGGCAATTTGCGCACCGCCGCGAGCACCTTCGGCATCCAGTTCTGCAGCTCGTCGACGTCGGTCCCCCACAGCGTGAACTGATATTGCGCCTTGCTCTGGCGGGCGCCGACGCGCAGGTCCTGCGCCGGCACCATGAACACCTTGAGGCCGGTCACCGCCGCGAGTTTTTCGCGCAGGCGGTCGACCACCCGCGCGGTCGTGACCTTGCGCTCCGCAAGCGGCTTCAGGCTGATGAAGAGCCGGCCCTGGTTGAGCGAGGGATTGAAGGTCGAGGCGCCGACCGAGGAGGCGACCGCGGCGACGGCGGGATCCGCCTCGACGATCACCGCCGCGCGCTGCTGCAGCTCCGACATCGCCTTGAACGAGATGTCGGTCGAGGCCTCGGTCCCGCCGAACACGAGCCCGGTGTCGTCCTGCGGGAAATAGCCCTTGGGAACCTTGACGTAGAGCACCACAGTGAGCGCGACCGTGAGCAGCATCACCAGCATGGTGAGCGCGCGGTGGCGCAGCACATTGCGCAAGGTGCCGGCGTAGCTGCGGATCAGCCGGTCGAGCACCGCGCTGACCACGCGGTCGAGCCAGGTCGCGCTCGGGCTCGGCGGGGCGCGCACGAAATGCGCGCAGATCATCGGCGTGACCGAGAGCGACACCACGGTCGACACCGCGATCGCGAAGGCGAGCGTCACCGAGAACTCGCGGAACAGCCGGCCGACGATTCCGCCCATGAACAGCAGCGGGATGAACGCGGCGATCAGCGATACGCTGATCGCCACCACGGTGAAGCCGATCTGGCGCGCGCCCTCGATGGTGGCGCGCAGCGGCGAGGACCCGGCCTCGAGATTGCGAAATACGTTCTCGATCATGACGATGGCGTCGTCGACCACGAAGCCGACCGAGACCGCTAGCGCCATCAGCGAGAGATTGTCGATCGAGAAGCCGGCAAGCCACATCAGCGCGCAGGTGCCCGCGAGCGACAGCGGCACGGTGACGCCGGCGGCGATCGTCGGGGTCGCGCGGCGCAGGAACACGAATACCACCAGCATGACCAGCGCGATCGTCGCGCACAGGGTGAGCTGCATGTCGTGGACGCTGGCGCGGATCGTGGTGGTGCGGTCGGACAGCACCGAGATCTGCAAGTCCGCCGGGACCCAGGCCTTGATGTCGCCGAGCACCCCGTGGATGCGGTCGACGGTATCGATGACATTGGCCTGCGCCTGCTTGGTGATGATGAGCAGGATCGAGGGCTGCCGGTTGAACCAGGCGGCGGAGAGGGTGTTGCGCACACCCGGCGTGATCGCGGCGACGGAGGAGAGCCGCACCACCGAGCCGTTTACCGTGCGCACCACGATCGGATCGTAATCCCGTGCGTTGCGCAGCTGGTCGTTGGTGGCGATCGTCTGGGCCTGCTGCGCTCCGTCGAAGGCGCCGTCCGGCCCCGCGGCGTTGGAATTGACGATCGCGGCGCGCACGTCGTCCATCCCGAGCCCGATCGAGGCGAGCGCCACCGGGTTGACGCGCACCCGGATCGCCGGCTGCTCGGCGCCGCTCACCGTCACCTCGGCGACCCCGTCGACCTGGGAGATGCGCTGGGCGATCACGGTGTCGGCCACGTCGTAGAGCGCGCTCGGCGCGATGGTGTTCGAGGTCAGTGCCAGGATCAGGACGGGCGCCGCGGCCGGATTGGCCTTGCGGAACGTCGGCACCATCGGCAGGTCGGTCGGCAGGTCGCTCGCCGCCGCATTGAGCCCCGCCTGCACGTCGCGCGCCGCGCCGTCGATGTTGCGGGAAAGATCGAACTGCACCGCGATGCTGGTCGAGCCGAGCGCGCTGGTCGAGGTGATCTCGGTGACACCGGCGATCTCGGCTAACCGCCGCTCGAGCGGCGCGGCGACCGTTGCCGCCATGGTGGCCGGATCGGCGCCGGGCCGGCTGGCGCTCACGCGGATGGTGGGAAAATCGATGCTCGGCAGACTCGCGACGGGGAGAAACACATAGGCGACCGCGCCGAGGAGGAACAGGCCGATGGCGAGCAGCGTGGTGCCCACCGGCCTGCGGATGAACGGATAGGAGAAATTCATCGCGGTCGCCGCAGGGCTTCACTGAGCGTCGCCCCGCGCGCGCTTCCCCTCTCCCCTTGTGGGAGAGGGTGGCGAGTTGTGAGCGCGAGCGAGCAACGAGCCGGGTGAGGGGTTCCTTTCAGCTCAGTACCCCTCACCCGGTCCTCGCCTTCGGCTCGGACCACCCTCTCCCACAAGGGGAGAGGGGAAGCGCGATGCCGGCCCAGCTGAATGAAACAACGCGCGCTCATTCCGCGGCTCGCTGGGCGATCGCGGGCGGGGGAAGCTCGCGCGGCGCGGGGGCCGGCGGGGCGACCGCGCGCGTGAGCCGCGCCCGCAGCCGCTCCATGTAGAGATAGATCACCGGCGTGGTGTAGAGCGTGAGCAACTGGCTGAGCAGCAGTCCGCCGATGATGGTGACGCCGAGCGGAAACCGCAGCTCGGAACCGGTTCCGCGCTCGAGCGCCAGCGGCAGCGCCCCGAACAGCGCGGCGAGCGTCGTCATCATGATCGGGCGGAAGCGCAGCATCGAGGCCTTGACGATCGAATCGCGCGGGGAGAGCCCTTCCTTGCGCTCCGCGTCCAGCGCGAAATCGATCATCATGATGGCGTTCTTCTTCACGATGCCCATCAGCAGCACGATGCCGATCAGCGCCACGACCGAGAGGTCCTGGCCGGTGAGCATCAGGGCGAGCAGCGCGCCGACGCCGGCGGACGGCAGGGTGGAAAGTATCGTGAGCGGGTGGATGAAGCTCTCGTAGAGCACGCCCAGCACGATGTAGATCGCGACCGCCGCGGCCAGGATCAGCCACGGCTCGCCGGCGAGCGAGCGGCCGAACTCCGCGGCGTCGCCCGAATAACCGCCGACGATCGCGGCCGGCATGCCGATGTCGCGTTCGGCATTGGCGATTGCCGCCACCGCGTCGCTGAGCGAAGCATCCGGGGCCAGATTGAAGCTGATCGTCACCGCGGGAAATTGCGCCTGATGGCTGATGATGAGCGGCGCAATGGTGCGCTGCATGCCCGTGAAGGCGCTGACCGGGACCTGCGCGCCGTTGGTCGAGGAAACGAACAGCTTCGACAGCGAGCTCGGATCCTGCTGATACTGCGGCATCGCCTCGAGGATCACCCGGTACTGGTTGGCCTGGGCATAGATCGTCGAGATCTGCCGCTGGGCGAAGGCGTCGTTGAGCGTGTCGTTGACGACCTGCATCGAGATGCCGAGCCGGCCGGCTTTTTCCCGATCGACGTTGATGAAGGTGCGCAAGCCGCCTTCCTGCGCTTCCGAGGCGACCTCGCGCAGCGCCGGCTCCGCGCGCAGCCGGTCGGCGAGCTTGACCGACCAGTCCGACACCGCCTGGGCGTCGGTGCCGGTCAGCGTGTACTGATATTGGGCGCGGCTCGCGCGCGTGCTGATCTGGATGTCCTGCACCGGCTGGAAATACACCACCATCCCCGGGATCGGCGCGACGAGCGCCTTCAGGCGCTCGACGATGTCGGCGACCACGGCGCGGCGCTGGTCGCGGGCTTTCAGGGTGATGGCGAGGTGGCCGGCATTCGGCGTGGGATTGAGCGGGCTCACGCCGATCACCGAAACGACGCCGGTCACGTCGGGGTCCCGGCGGATCGCCGCGCCGATGTCTCCCTGCAGCCGCTGCATCTCCACGAACGACACCTCCGGGCCGGCCTCGGTCACGGCCGTGATCAGCCCGGTGTCCTGCAACGGCAGAAATCCTTTCGGCACGATGACGTAGAGCAAGATCGTCGCCGCGAGCGTGAGAAGGGTGGTCGCCAGCGTGAGCCTCTGGTGGCGCAGCACCCATTCGAGCGTGATCCGATAGGTCTCGACGCTCCATTCGACGGCGCGGTTGAAGCCGCGGGTGACAGGACTTCCGGCGCCTTCCTGGGCCGGCCGCAACAGCCGGCTGCACATCATCGGGGTGAGCGTGAGCGACACGACCGCCGAGACGACGACCGCAATGGTCAAAGTCAGCGCGAACTCGCGGAACATGCGGCCGACGAGCCCGGTCATGAACAGCAGCGGAATGAACACGGCGATCAGCGACACGGTCAGCGAGATCACCGTGAAGCCGATCTCGCGCGCGCCGTTGAGCGCCGCCGCGAGCGGCGCCTCGCCGTCTTCCATGTGGCGCACGATGTTCTCGATCATGACGATGGCGTCGTCGATGACGAAGCCGGTGCCGATCGTGAGCGCCATCAGCGAGAGATTGTCGAGGCTGAAGCCGCAGAACCACATCACCCCGAAGGTGGCGACGAGCGACAGCGGCAAAGCGACGCCGGCGATGAAAGTGGCGCGGACGGTGCGCAGGAAGATGAGCACGACCAGCACCACCAGCGCGACGGCGAGAATGAGGGTGAATTGCACGTCGCGCACCGAGGCGCGGATGGTGTTGGTGCGGTCGCTCACCACCGTGAGCTTGGCGCCGGCCGGCATGGCGCGCTGCAGCTTCGGCAACTCGCCCAGCACGCGCTGCACGGTCTCGATGACGTTGGCGCCGGGCTGGCGCTGCACGTCGACGATCACGGCCGGCGCGCCCTCGTACCAGCCGCGGACCTTGGTGTTCTCCAGCCCGTCGAGCACGTCGGCGACGTCGCTCAGCAGCACCGGCGCGCCGTTGCGATAGGTCACCACCACGGAGCGGTAGGCGTCGGCGGCCGCGATCTGGTCGTTGGCCGCGATGGTGTAGGACTGGTGCGCGCCGTCGAACGAGCCCTTGGGACCGGCGACATTGGCGTTGACGATCGCGAAGCGCAGATCCTCGAGGCCGATGCCGTAGGCGGCGAGCCGCGCCAAATCCGCCTGGACGCGCACCGCAGGACGGATGCCGCCCTCGACCGAGACGTGGCCGACCCCGGTCACTTCGCTCAGGCGCTGCGCCAGCAAGGTGTCGGCGATGTCGCTCAATTGCCGCAGCGCGACGGTGTCCGAGGTCAGCGCCAGGGTGACGACCGGCACGTCGGCCGGGTTCACCTTGGAGTAGGTCGGCGGATACGGCAGGTTGCGCGGCAAGGTCGAGCCCGCGGCATTGATCGCGGATTGCACGTCCTGGGCGGCGGCATCGATGTCGCGGTTGAGCTCGAACTGCAGCGTGATCTGGCTGATGCCGTAGGAGCTAGACGAAGTCATCGTGGTCAGCGCCGGGATCTGGCCGAACTGCCGCTCCAGCGGCGCGGTCACCAGCGATGCCGTCGTGTCGGGGTTCGCGCCCGGCAGCTGGGTCGTGACCTGGATGGTCGGGAAATCGACCTGCGGCAAGGCGGAGACCGGCAACAGCCAATAGCCCAGCACGCCGCCGAGCAGCACCGCGACTCCCAGCAGCGAAGTCGCGATCGGGCGGCGGATGAAGGGCGCCGACACGCTTGCGGAAACGTTCATGGCGTGGTGCCCGGCGCCGCGCCGGACGCCTCGGACTTGCCTGCGCCCCGTTGCCGGCGCGGCTGGCTCGCGCCGGTATCATCCGGATTGCCCGAGCTCAGCGCCGCCCCAGTCGCGCCCGTAGCGCCGCTGACCGTCACCTTGCGACCATCGGCAAGCTGCGCGAAACCCGAGGTGACGACACGATCCTTTGCCTGCAGCCCGTTGGCGATCACCGCCTGGGCCTCATCCTGCTGGGTGACCCCGACGGGGCGGACCGACACGGTGCTGTCCGGCTGCAGCAAAAAGACGAAGGCGCCGTTGGGGCCGCGCTGCACGGCGGCCGTGGGCACCACCACGACCTGGCGCAGCGTATCGATCAGCAGCCTGACATTGACGAATTGGCCCGGCCAGAGCTGCAAATCGGCATTGGGAAACTCGGCCTTGAGCTGCACCGTCCCGGTCGTCTGGTCGACTTGATTGTTGACGACCTGCAGTGTGCCGCGGTCGAGCACCTGCCTGCTGTCGGATTCCGTCGCCTCGGCGCTGAGCGGCGCCTTTGCGAATGCCTTGTTGACTTGGCCGAGCTGCTGCTGCGGCAGGGTGAAGAGCACCGAGATCGGTCGAATTTGGGTCAGCATGGCGATGCCGGTCGGATCCGACGCGTGCACCAGATTGCCCTGATCGACCAGGCGAATGCCGACACGGGCGCTGATCGGCGCCACGATCGTGCAGTAATTGACATAGGCTCGGGCATTGTCGATCGCGCCCTGGTCGAGCCTCACCTGGGCTTCCAGCTGCGCCACCAGCGCGCGCGTGGTGTCGACCTGCTGCCGGTTGACCGCGTTGGTCTTGAGCAGATTGGTGTAGCGCTCGAGGTCCAGCTTGGCATTGGCGAGCTGTGCCTCGTCGAGCGCCTTCTTGGCGAGCGCCTGATCGAGCTGGGCCTGGTAGGTAGTGGGATCGATGCGCGCCAGGACGTCGCCCGCCTTCACATCCTGCCCCTCGCGGAAATTGACGCTGACCAGCGTTCCATCGACCTGGCTGTGGACCGTGACCATGTTGAGCGCACGCGTGGTGCCGACGCCGTCGAGATAGACGGGGACGTCGGCAATGCGCGCCTCGGCCGCGAGCACCGGGATCGGACCTTCCGGATTGCCGGAGCGTCCGGCATTGCGCTGGCGCTGCGAACCCGGGGCGAAAATCATCATCGCCACGACGACGAGAACGGCGCCGACGACGACGATGGTCAGAAATCTGCGAAAACCTGCCATTTGCGCCCTAACTATGTACGCGCCCCGTTAACTTTTAGAGTTTGGGCCGACATCGAGCGGCCGCACGACCGGCTCGCGGTCCAGGAACCAGCCCCCGCCGAGCGCCTGAAACAGGCTGACGATCGCCTGCAGCCGGGCGAAGCGCACCTGGGCCAGCGTGTCCTCCTGCTGGAAAAAGGTCTGCTCCGCCTGCAGCACCGTGGTGAGATCGATGGTGCCGGCGCGCAGCCGCTCCTCGGAAAGCTCGAAGGCTCTACGCGACTCGACGACGGCCTGGCGCTGCAACGCTTCCTGGCGCGTCGTCTGCTGGACGGCGACGAGCGCCCGCTCCACGTCGGTGAACGCCGAGATCACCGCTTTGCGGTAATCTTGCAGCAGCTCTTCGCGCGCGCCCTTCTGCAGGTCGAGCTGGCCCAGCAACAGCCCGCCCTGAAAGATCGGCTGCGTGAGACTTGCGGCGACGGTGTAGAACACCGCGCCCGGACCGAACAGTGTGCGCAGCGCCGCGCTCTCGAAGCCGGCCTGTCCGGTCAGCTGGATGCTCGGCAGGAACGCGGCGCGCGCCGCATAGACGTTGGCGTCGGCGCTGGCGAGCTTGAGCTCGGCCTCGCGGATATCGGGGCGTTGCGTGAGCAGCTCGGAGGGCAGTCCCGGCGACACGCGCGGGATACCCAGCCGATACAGGCTGCCGCCGCGGACCGCGAGGTTCTCCGGCGCGCGGCCGACCAGCAACGCCAGCGTCGCGGTATTCTGCTGGACCTGCTCCACGAGCGGCGGGATCGAGGCGCGGACGATGGCGGTGAGGCTCGCCTGTTGGGCAACCTCGAGCGCGGACGCGGTGCCATTGTTGAAGCGATCCTGAATGAGCTTCAAGATTCGTTCCGAGCTCGTCAGATTCTCCCGGGCGACGCGCAGGCGATCCTGGCCCTCGAGCACCAGAAAATAAGTATCCGCGACGGTGACCAGGGTGCTGAGCGCGACCACCTCGCGGTCGAAGCGGCTGGCGAGCGCGGAATAATCCGCGGCGCGGATCTGCGCTCGCACTTTTCCCCAGAAATCGAGCTGATAGCTCGCGTTCAAAGCCGCCGTATACAGCGTTCGCGCGCCGCCGCCTCCACCGCCTACACTACTGCCGCCGCTGCCTCCGCCGGAAGCGCCCGAGGTGCCCCCGAACACGGCTTGCGAGGATTTCGAGCGTTGCGCGCTCGCGGTGGCATTGATGCTCGGCAGCAGCGCGGCGCCTGCGATCCGCGCCTGCGCATCCGCCTGCACGATGCGGGCGACCGCGGCCGCGATGTCGAAATTCGCGGCCGAAGCCTGCTCCATCAGATCGGTGAGCTCGGCCGAGCGAAAGCCTCGCCACCATTCGAGCGGCGGCAGCGCGGCCTCGGATCTAAGATGCGGGGCGCGATAATTCTTCGGCACCTCGAGCGCGGGATCGAGCCGGTCGTTGAGCACGCAAGCGCCGAGCCCCTGCAGCAAACCGAAGCCGACCGCGAGCGTCGCGAACGATCGCGCTCGGCTTTGCGGGCCTGCCCGCGCCGATGGCGTCTGCGCCCGTTGCTGCATGCTCGCTCTTTCGCGGCCGCGTTACTTCGGGGGAGCGCCGCCGTGGGGCGGCGACCAGTTGGCGAGGCTGTTGCGTCCGGCGGGCGACATCTCGGCGGCTGCGGTGGCGATCACATCGTGGAGGGCGAGATCGAGCGCCTGGCGCGCGGCGCGGGTATCGGCCATCGCGGAGCGGACGGCCGCGGCGTCGAATGGCTCGGCGCGCAACGCGGCCCGCACCGCTTCCTGGGCGCGGCGGTACGCGGAATGCGCCGCTTCCAGCGTCTGCTCGCGGGTGTGGAATTCGGCCCGCAACTTCTCGGCATCCGACGCGGAGAGCGTGGCGGCCAGCCGGTCGATGCGCTCCGCGGCGCTCCGGCTCGGCTCGACGGCGGCGGGAGCTTGCAGCCACAGCTGGCGCACCGCGGTGGCGCCCAGCACCCCGAGGAAGAACAGATTGAGCGCCAGCGATACGAACAGCAGGACGCGCGAAGCGCGATCGCCGACGGCCGGAGCGGACAGGATCGCCATTTCGGCCTCATCTCATCGCGGACAGCGGGTCCGGCTCGAACAGGATCAGGCTCAGATCCGAATCGGAGCTTGCCGGAGTTCCGACGATAGCCGAGGCGGATTTTTTGGTGACCGCCATTCCGGCGTCGCTCAGCCCGACTGCGAAGCCCAAAACCGCGATTCCCACCAAGGCGGCGAAGCGCGGCCAGGCGGGCGCAAGATCGAACTCGAGCAGGGCCGCGGGCAACAATCTCGGCAATAGCCCGCGCCGCTGCGGCGGCAGCGGCGCTTCGAGTCGCGCCAGCACGCGCACCATCGCCTGCTCCTCGGAACGCGCGCCTGCGTGCGGGCTTGCGCGCCGGTAATGCCGCGCGATCAGCACGTCGAAATCCGCGGCGCCCGCCAGCACCGCGCGGGCGTCGGCGTTCGCGGCGAGCAGTTCTTGCGCCGCCTCTCGGGAAGGATCCGGCCAGCGCGCCGGATCGGCGCCGTGGATATCGAGGAGCTCAACAAACTGCGCGAGAGTCATCATGGAGTTCACCGTTCCGATGCGAGAACTGAGCCGAGTGCCTTGCGCAGCGCGCGCCTTGCGCGCACCAGCAAGGTCTCGATTCCGGATATGGAAGTGCCGAGCACCGCCGCGGTCTCGGCATTCGGCATGCCCTCCTGATAGGTGAGGACGATGGCCGCGCGTTGCCGATCGGGAAGGCCGGCGATTGCCGCGGCGACGAGCCGATCGGTTTGCCGATGTTCGATTTCGAGGAATGGACCGGGAGCGGGATCGGCCGGCTCGTCGACGTCGGCGAGCGCCGCGAACGGCGCGCGCCGTTTGCGGTTGAGACACAGGTTGAGGACCACGCGATAGAACCAGGTGCGGAATGCCGCAGTCGGGCGCCAGCGTGCCGCATTGAGCCACACGCGCAACAGCGCCTCCTGCACGACCTCTTCGGCATCCGCCTCGTTCCCCAAAACCCTGCGCGCCAGCCCGAGCGCCCGGGGCAGGTACCTGCGGGCAAGCAGTCGGAAGGCCCGCTCGTCTCCCTGCGAGATCCGAGCCATGAGGTCTTCATCACTTGCCCCGTCCATGGTGTTCGGGTCCAGTCGAAACTGCCGCCGGCAGGGGATATCCACGCGTCGTCAACCGCGCAGAGGCGGGGCACGCATGGCATGGCCCTTTGACGCATCGCAGCATAGTCTCCGCCGCCGCAAAAGCGACCCGCATCGCCGCACGCGACCTGCCGAAGTTGCTCCCCCGATGAGCGGGACAAGCCCGTAATGGCTGGAAAGATCATGCGAAATCCTTGGCTCCCTGAGAATAAAAACACCGTGGGGGGCCAAAGCCTGCATTCGGTTGCGGGTCGCAAACCGCCGAGATCGAGAAAACAGCATCAGGTGCGTTGATCCGCCGCGACGGCGGCTTTAACCTCGGGGCGAATCCCTCACGAGCAGGGAGCCAAGCCATGCTTAGCCGTACAACCATCCTGTTCCTTGCCGGCCTGATCCTCGGGTTCGGCGGCGTTCGATCGGCCTGGGCCGAAAGCGCTACCGCGCGCCCGCCTGCGGGGCGGCTCGAGCAGCGCGATCCGGGGACCGGGCCCGCGGCGCCGGTTGGTCACCGCCAGCCGCAGGCCAAGGACGTGGCGCCGGCCGACATACCTCCGGCCGATCAGGCGACGCGGGAACTCGATAAGGCGCTCGAGAAGAAGCTCACGATCTGCCGCGGCTGTTAGGACGCCTGTCGGCCGCGGCTGTTAGGACGCCTGTCGGCCTGTAGCCCGCACGGAGCGCTGGCGAAATGCGCGATCGGACGGTGCCGAAATCGATTCAAGCATCATCCGCCGCGCTGGCGCGGATGGCGTCGATGACCATCCGCAGCTCATCGCGAATGTCATCCGGCAAATGCGCGAATAGTTGCCGCAAGCGTGCTTCATGCTGGAGCACGATCCGCTCGATCCGTCGAGCGATTTCGAGCGGCTCGACAGCCCCCGTCGCATTTTCATAGGCTCTGGCCGTCGCGCCCAATACGAGCAGCATCGACATGCCGAGATTGCTGGCGGTCAGAATGGCCCAATTGCGGCCTTTTTCGGCGAAGGGTCCGGGATCATCGGCGTCCTCGAGGACGGCTCGAACGACCGCAGCCGCGTCATCGCGTAGCAGCCTTGCTTGCGCGGCGCCGCGCAGGAATGTCGTGGCGGCATCGATGATCGCGGATGGCAGGGAGCGCCCCGGATCGTCGAAGGCGCGGCCGGTCGGGAACATGCGAATCCACGGCCCGCTGGCGGCAACAAGGTCGCGCACCGCGCGCAGCACATCGGCTTCCGGCGGCACGAAGATTTTGCGTGACTCGGCATCTTCCTGTGAATCGATGTGGGCTCCCAGCGCGACGTAAAGCGCCCACAGTGTTCCGATCCTGGCGGCGACTTCCGCCTCGGAGCCGCCGATGTGCTCTACGAACATGCGCAGAGGATCAATCAAACTGCTCCACAATGCCCGATCGGAGATTTGCGAGGCGCGGCCGACGAGATCGCGCGCCTTGTATTCGAGCTCCGACCGAATGCTCCGCGCCAGAGGGTCGGCGGCCGTAGCGCGATCCGCCTCGGTTCCGGTCGTGGCGAAACCGAACGTGCCGTCTTCGGTCGGCTCGAACCGGGCGCCCGAGCGAGCTTGCCGGAGGGTTCCGGACAGATGGATCCAGGTTTGGCCGGTCCGCTGCGGCGGATCGGCAAGCAGGACGTCGTGCTCGATCGCGTCCGCCAATTTCGACAGCAGCTCGTGCTCGACCAGGCCCCGGGCCCAGTCCGCCTCCGCCCGGCGCACGGCCTCCTCGAAGGCCAGACGCTCCTCCATGATGCGCTGCTCCGAGAGCGGCGGTTCGAGGTCGCGAAGCCGGCCCGCCAACGCCGCTCGCGCCCGCTGATAGAGCGCCTGGCGCGCCTCTTCCGTGTTCGGGTCGAGCTTGGACACTGCTGCCAGAACCATGGGATAGAAGTCGGTCATGGGCGATCGCTCACGTCGGCCGCTGCCCGACATGAGCCGCAGCGCGGCGGCAGCATAGAATTGCAATGGTGAGGGTGCCAACGGGCGGCCAGCGGGCATCCACCGCCGAGGGCTGGCTGAGCGGATGACCTTTGGCGAGGAAGCTGCCGACGCCGCCGTCGACAAACGAGCGCCCGGCTGGATTGGCGACATAGCCCAGCGCGTCCGGCCGATCTTCGGCGTAGCAAGGGAGCCGCGGATTGGCGGGGATGCCGATATTGCTGGCGGTGAAATCGGTGAACAGCGGATCCTTGCCGGGTCCGCCGTGGCGGTGGCAGTCGTTGCATTTCGCCTTGCCCCGGAAGAGGTCATAGCCGACCTGCTCCTGGGCAATGAACTGCGTCTCGTGGGCGAGCACGGCGTCGAACTTGGAGGTGAAGGAAGTCACCTCGGCGGAGGCTCATAGTTGCCGATGGACTGCGCCATCTGATCAAACGTCGCGCTCGCCCGGCCGCGATCTTTTTGGGTCGAGATGAACCGGCCGCGGATCGCCGGCGGGCCGCGGTCCCGGCCGGGCGCAGACTTGCTCCACGTCGTTCGGCCAAACGATCGCAAAGGCTTGTAGCGGGAGACAATCAGGTCTCCGCTTTCCACCCGTTGTAGGTTGACGATGCGACGGCGCCTCTTGGGACCGCTTTATGATGAGGCGGTCGCATCAATTTCCGCGCGGTTGCAGGGCGCCTTACCGGGGCCTTCAAATAGTCCGCCAGGCGCCGAGCGGTCGCATCGAACTCTCCGCTTTCCCTGAGCTTCTCCAGCGCGTAAGCCCGCGTGACATGAGTTAGCCGGAATCGCGGCTGCGCCTCCCTCACGTCCGAGGCGATGAAAGACTTGGCCACCAGTTCTGAGACTTCATCGATGATATCACAGTCCGATTGGTCTCGATCGGAAACGACGGTGACGGCGTCATGCAGGGTAAACTCACTGGAGAAGATGGAGAGGCGGCGCAACACGACTTGCTGCTTGTCTGTGAGCAGGTCATGGCTCCAGTCGAGGCTGGCGCGCATCGTGTGCTGCCGCGCCGGACCGGTTCGATAGCCGCTGGTGAGCAGGAGCTGAGGCGCTTCCAGCGCGGCCGCAAGCTCGGCGATGCCAAGCGAGCCGACACGGCGCGCGACGAGCTCGATCGCAAGCGGAATGCCGTCGAGTGTGCGGCAGATGTCGGATACGGCCGTCGCGTCCGCGTCACTGAGGGTGAAGTCCCCGATCGTGGCCGCCGCGCGCTCGACGAACAGCTCTACCGCGGGAAAGCGCAGCGCCTGCTCGGCGCTCGCGCAATCCGCCGGCGGGCTCTCCAGCCCGGCGGGCCGGCACAGCTGCTCGCCTTCGCTGTGCAGCGGCTCGCGGCTGGTCGCGAGGACGTGAACGCCCGGCGCCTCGCGCAGGACCGCGGCCACCAGGCCGGCCACCGCCGCGACGACGTGCTCGCAAGTGTCGAGCACAAGCAGCATTTCTTTGTCCCGCAGCGCCGTGACCAGGCTTGCCGGGGACTCTTCCCGATCTAACTCGAGCCCCAGAACCGACGCGACAGCGCCGGCGACGTGCTGCCGATTTTCACCCGTTGCCAGGTCGATCCACCATGTGCCGTGCCGATAGCTCGCGGCCACCTCCTCGGCGACCGCAAGGACGACGGCGGTCTTGCCGATTCCGCCAGGTCCGACCACGGTTAGGAAGCGATCGCGAGCTATCTGCGAGGACAGGCGACCCACGATGTCTTGGCGCCCGATCAGACGTGTCACCTTGGCGGGCAGATTGTGGCCCTCTCCGGTCGCAGATGTTGCCCGAAGCGAAGGCTTGGAGTGCTCGGACAACGTCACGGGAGCGACGAAGCGATAACCTCGCCCGGGGATGTTGATCAGGAAACGATTGCCGTCGCGGCCGTCGCCGAGGGCGCGGCGTAGAGCGGCGATATGGACCGTCAAATTGGCCGGCTCGACGAAAGTGTTCGGCCACACGCGGGCCATGAGCTCGTCCTTCGTGACCAGGTCGCCCGGCCGTTCCAGCAACGCAATGAGCATGTCGAGGGCCCGGCTGCCGATACGAACCGGTTGGTTGTCTTGCAGAAGTAGGCGCCGCACGGGCCATAGACAGAACGCGCCAAAACGTATCGAGGTTGCCGCCGAATTCTGCCTGGTGGCGAGCGTCAACGGCGCGCGAGGCGCGCTATCCTCGCGCACCGATCGATCGCGATCGACGATTGAAAGTGCGGGTTTGCTCGACACTGTAGTCTCCTAACGCGTCCCGATTTCTAGCTCCATGCCGACCTAATTGGCACGGAGCGTGCTCCCTGAGCGATCCCCAAATGGGGGATCAGAAAAATACATGTGGCTCCTCTCGTAAGCCGCGAGGCGGCGCAAGAGCTGGGCGGTCACCATTCGAGCAACCTCACGGCCGATCCAGCGAGAGGCGGCAGTGAGACTTGCCTCCAATTGGATCGTAACGTCTCTCGACTTGGTCGAGCTTCTCATTCAGGGGACTCCATCAGCTGCGCGGAGGCGTTGCTCGGGGCAGCGGCGGTTGGAGCGGTAAGGACGCGACGACGCGGCGCTCGGCGGCGCGCTGCTTCACGCTGTCGAGCGCAACAAGTCGGGCAATCAGTGCCCTGATTTCGGGGGGCGGCTCCTGCATAGCAGGAAGGTAGCGCGGCAATTGCTCCCCAACTGCGGTTCGCGCCGCTTCGATGACGGTTGCGCTTAGCGCTAACTCATAACGCGATCGGGTCATGGCGTCCTCTCCGTTTCAGCTAATCCTCAGTGCTGGGAGTCAGTACAAGCTACCGTCCTTCGAGTCGAAGTTGCGGCCCTGGTAGCGGGCGCCCGGCAGCTCGTTTGCAGTTGGCAGGCGCGCGGCATCGCCGCCGGCGATCGCGGTGGCACCGTAGAGCGGCCGGCTTGACCCGGGGGACAAGCGGGGTTGCGAAGGCCGTTCGCGTTCAGTTCTCGTGTCCGATACCTCGACTGAGGCGACGAAGCTGTAGCCGCGCCCGGGGACATTTATAATGAACCGGTTGCCATCGCGCCCATCGCGCAGCGTGCGACGCAACGCGGAAATATGGACCGTAAGGTTGGCAGGCTCGACAAAAATATTAGGCCAAACGCGAGCCATCAATTCTTGCTTACTGACCAGCTCACCTGGTCGTTCAAGCAACACAATCAGGATTTCGAGAGCGCGACTCCCAAGGCGCACCGGCTTGTCGCCTTCGAGCAGAAGAAACTGTGCCGGGATCAAGCGGAACGACCCGAATGCAATTTCGCCCGGTGCCGGGACGGCAGGGTTGGTCCTTTTCCCGAATAATGGTTGGTCCGTATCCGAACTTTGAAGGTCGCGTCTCGCGTCAACCCCCGGTTCGGGGTGAAATCGCGCCAGGGCGGGCGCGGCGGCTAAGAGCGAATGTCGGGAAGCCGTCGTTAATGCTGATGGGGTCATGGTAGCCTCGCGCAAATTGGGAGAGCTATTCCCAGACAAGATCCTCGTGAGGCGCAATTTGGCGCGTTGCGATGGCGCGATCTATTGCACGCGGGTGGCGCGCAATGACCGACGCGGTTGCGTTAGCTAAACCTAAATTTACAGGCCGCGGCGCGTGACGGCTTCCACCGGGCCGTGGATGGCGGGTACAATGACAGGGGCGCGCGACCGCACGAACAGCGCGTCGCGCAAAGCGCACAGCTCAAGAGCGTTGCGGCTTATCTGGCATCAGCTTGAGCTTGTCGGCCATCCGGCCGAGCTCGGGAAGCGAACCGGCCTTCATCTTCTGCATCGCCCTGCTGCGATGCACCTTCACCGTCGCTTCGGCGATGCCGATATCGTGGGCGATCTGTTTGCTGAGGCGGCCGCGCGCGACCTGAATCACGATCTCGCGCTCCCTGGGGCTTAGCGAGGCGAAGCGCTCCCTGAGGTCCGCCAGAGTCTTTTCATTCTCCCGCCGTGCACGATCGCGAGATAAGCCGAGCTGAATGGCGTCGAGGAGGTCCTGATCGCGGAACGGCTTGGTAAGGAACTCAATGGCGCCGCCCTTCATCGCTTGCACCGACATCGGGATGTCGCCATGCCCCGTGATGAAGATGATCGAGAGTTCCCTGTTCGCCGCGGCGAGCTCGCGCTGGAAATCGAGGCCGCCCTTCCCCGGCAATCTCACGTCGAGCACCAGGCAGGTGGGACCATCGGGTGGATCGGACTTGAGGAAGTCGAGAATGGACGCAAATAGCTGAACATCGATCCCGACCGATCGCAACAGACGCCCGACCGAGGCTCGGAGGTCCGGATCGTCATCGATGACCAGGACGGTGGGGTTCGCGTCAGACATCTGCTACTCGGATTAAAGGATCACGGAAATGAGCCTTTGTCTCGGTTCGCAGCCTCGGCCCGGGCGTGCAGTTCTAGTCCCAATCCCTGAACCTGAACAGCCCCATTCTTCTCCGGAGGACACGCGCGGCGTAGACGGAAGTTTACGGGCAACTGACACAGCTCGGCGGCCTCCTTTGGTACCCAGCCTGCGCAATTCTCGCCCCGAGATAAGCTAAAGTTTACGGGGCGCCGGCATTGCACCCGTGGCATTGTTCGCACAAATCACGTGCTCCCATGCGGAGCGACGGCATTGTTGGGCCGCCCGCACGGCGGGTTCGAGCGAACTGCCAGAGGCGGCATGATGAAAAAGCTATTGGTTTCGGTCGTTGAAGATGATCGGTTCTTTCGCGAGTCCATGGGAAGGCTCATGAGGTCGTTGGGCTATACCGTCGAGGTTTTTCCATCGGCGGCCGATTTCCTCGCATCCCCTCGTCTCAGTGAAACAGCTTGCTTGATCGCTGACGTCAATATGCCTGCAATGACCGGGGTCGAACTCCATAAACACCTTGTCGATGCAGGGCGCGCTATTCCGACAATCCTCGTGACTGCCTACCCCAATGACGTTGACCGGGTCCCGGCCATGAACGATGGGGTCGTCTGTTATCTTCGTAAGCCGGTTGATGAACAGCATCTGATACGGTGTCTTCGCGCGGCTCTCACGTCCGGCGAACCTCCTGAAGAGAGTTCATGAGCCCCTGCCCGCTTCCACGCCCGGCAAGGTGAACTGAAATACGGCGCCTCGAGGTTCATTCGCCTCCCCCCACAGCCGGCCCCCATGGGCATTGATGATGGACCGGCAGATCGACAGCCCCATCCCCGTTCCGCTGGACTTCGTGGTGTAGAAAGCCTCGAAGACGCGCTCGAGGTGTTCCGGATCAATGCCCGGCCCAGAATCGCGCACCGCCACGAGGACGTCGCCCGTCTGATTTTGCTCGCTGGTGATCAACAACTCTCGTGCCCCCGCCTCGACCGAGCTCATGGCTTCGACCGCGTTCAGGATCAGGTTCAGGACGACTTGTTGCAATTGAACACGATCCCCCCGGACGGGAGCCACCCCCTGCGTAAGGCGGGTCTGGACCGAGACTCCATTCTTGGTGATTTCGCTTCGCGCCAATACAATCACCTCGTTGATCGCCTTATTAAGATCAAAATAAGCCTTTCGCGGAGGCGCTTTCTTGATCTGGTCACGGATCCGGTCAATGATATCTCCGGCTCGATCGGCATCGGCCACGATACACTCGACCGCTTCCCCGACTTCGCTGAGATCTGGCGGGCTTCTGTCTAAAAAACGCATGGCCGCACGGGCGTTATTGCGCGCCGTGGCAATCGGTTGCGTGATTTCGTGAGCCAGCGAGGCGGTCAGTTCTCCCATTATGCTCAGGCGGTTCATGTGCGCGAGATCCGACTCCAGCTGGCGCAATGCTTCCTCAGCGCGTTTGCGCTCCGTCAAGTCGAGAACGAAAGCGACACCTTGATTCCCGTCTTCTTCGAAGGTTGCCGCGCCGATCAGCACGGGAACACGGCTGCCGTCTTTCCGGAAGTACTCCTTCTCGATCGGCCGCAAAGCCCCGCTCATCTTGTGCTCTTGTATCCATCGCGCATCGCGATCCCGCCAGTCCGGTGGCGTGAGATCCGTCCAGCGTATGCGGCCCGCGACAAGCTCCTCATGATCGTACCCCACCATGTTGAGAAAGGCTTCATTGGCTTCCCGAATCTGACCTTCAAAATCCCAGAGAAAGATCCCAATAATGTTGGAGTCCACCAGGCGCCGGATCTTCGCTTCGCGCTCTTTGAGATCGCGATACAGCCGGGCGTTCTCCAACGAGATCGCGGCTTGCGACGCCAGCAATTTCAGCACGGCGAGCCGGGCCGAAGTGAAGACATGAGGCGTCAGGTTATTTTCCAGGTAGAGCACGCCGATCAGCTTGCCCTGGTTGAGCAACGGCATGCAGAGAATGGAACGAGCATGGTGCTGCCGGATGTATGGATCGGCGGAAAACGGGTTCTGAGCCGCGGCATCGTCGAGAATCACACTCTCTTTTGTATGCACGACGTACCGGATGACCGACTCCGGCAGCACCGCTGCGTTCATGGCCTGATCGTGCAGCTGCACGACGATCCCGTCGCCGCCTGTCGTGGCTTGCGCGGCGATCCGCGGTTCGGTCCATCGCGACAGAACCAGGACGCCGCGCTCGGCGCCTGCTTGCTCGATCGCGATACGCATGAGGATTTCGAGCAGCTCTTCCTGGACGATCTCGCCCGATACCGCTTGCGAGACCTTGAGCACGGTCGCGAGGTCAAGGTGTTCGACCGGTGCCGCGATCGTGCCCGTCGGACCCGGTGCGCTCTCGTCCTGCCTCAACCGCGGATGGAGCTGATCCAGTTGCCGGACCTTCCCGTCGGCCCCCCAGAGTAGATAGCCCCGCCGTGCGTTTCCCAAGTATAGATGCGCAATTTCCTCGAAGCCGCGCGCCGCGTAGAAGCGCGCCGCAAGCTCGTTGGCGAGCGCCTCGTTGTGAATGAAGCCGTTCGCGCGAGCCGAGCGGATGGCCTGTTCGTAGAGCCGCTCGGCGTCGAGCTCGCGGCCTTCGAGGCGCGCAATCTCGGCGGCGACGAGCGCTGCGCGGTCTGCGAAGTTCGCCGAGCACAACTCGGCCCACTGCTCGAGCTGGTGATGGTGAGCGGCCAAGGCCGTTTCGTGCTCGATCCGTTCCGTAGGTGCTGCCTCGCACAGCGCGGCGCGCGCGAGCGCGGTGTACAACTCATACTCCGCCTGATCGAAGAATCCTGGCGTCATGAGAAGCGATCGTGCGTTTGATGCTGCCGCAACGGCAGCAACGTAGTCACCTGCGAAGAAACGCGCCTGGAGCTTGCGGACCCAGTACCAGCGGGCGGCGTTCGACAGTCGCGGATCTTCCGCAAGGTGCTGCTCGAACCTGCCCTCGTCGAACTCGGTATCGTTGAACGAACCGAACTCCTGGGTGAGGCCGCGCAAGGTGCGAACGAATTGGAGGAGTGCCGTCGCGACGTCGAGGACAAGACGGAACCGGAATTGGCGCGCGAAGTCGAGCCCTGCCTCGGCCTCGCGCTGCACGTCAGCGAGGGGGTCACCGATGAAGAGGCGGCCGAACAGCAGGAGGTTGCGGTTGTAACCTACCCACGTGAGGTCGCCGAGTCTGTTGCCCGCGTCGACTGCGTGCCGCACCAGATCGGGGCCCGCGCGAACGGGCTGCGTCCAGGGAGAAACGCGGCTCGCGAACAGCATGCAGACGCGGGCCTCGAAGCGATGCAACTCTCGGCGCTCCACCAGGTCCAGGCCGAGCTTGCCGAAACTGAACCCGGCTGAGTAATTGCCGAAACGGGGCCCCAGAAGCATGCCGAGGCAAACGTAGGCGAGGCACGACCCGTCGGTATAGCCATGCTCCAGGCTGAGGTTCGCCATCCGGCAGCTGACGACGGAGAAGAGATTTTCATCCGTAAAGCCGGCTGATGCCGCAACAGCGGTGAGGACGTCCATCGTGGCGCGCCCCTCGGGGTCCGTCATCAGGGGCAAATCGACGAGCGCCTCGATCGATCGACTCCCGACCTGTCGCCACAGGCGCTCGTATTCTCGCTGGACCTCCTCGTTCGTCGGGTGCGCCGACCACGGGATGCCGGCGTGGCGGAGATAGTTGAGGCATGCCTCGACGGCGGAGTCACTCCGTCCGAGCGTCGTGAGGAGGTCCACCCGCAGGCAGGTCATCGCAGCGAGATCGATGAGGCCTGTCGGGCGGGCCGACAGTAAGCTCAATCGGTTCTCTGCGGCGGCGATGTCGCCCGTCAGGAATTCGCACTCGGCGCGGTGCAGTTCCAACCTGAACGCGAGCTCGTGCCGCCGCTCGAACGCATCCAGGGGCAACAGCGCGGCACCGGCAGCCAGATACATGAGCGCGGAGGCATAGGCGATAGAAGCGATCGCCCGCTGGCCCGCCATCAGGTTCAGCTCGGCGACCTGCTCTCGCTCCTCGGGCGAATCGATCAGAGCGGCGCCGCGATTGAGCTGGCCGACGATCTCGAAGACATGCTCGGCGATCGCTTCCGGCGGTGTCTGCGCCGCGAGCAGCCGGCCGATCCGCAGATGCTCCGCGGCCCGCTCGCCCTCGGGGATGAGCGTGTAAGCCGCCTCCTGGACGCGATCGTGGACGAACCGATATGCGTCCGGCGTGCGCTCCACCAATTCCTGACGGACGGCCGGCCACAGAGCCGCGTGGACCTTCTCCTCCGAACTCCCGAGGACGATTGACAGCATAGCGGTCTCGGCGCTGTTTCCGAGACAGGCCAGCTGCTGCAGTGCCTGGTGAGTCTCAGCCTGCAGGCGCGTCAGCTTACCGACCATGAGGTCGACCACGTTGTCGGTGTATCCCTTGGCGTGAATGCGCTCGAGATCCCAGGACCAGCGTGCAGCAGCATGATCGAAGACGAGCATGCCTTCGTCAGCGAGCGAAGAAACGAACTGATTGGTGAAGAACGGATTGCCGGCCGTCTTTTCATGTACTAGCCGGGCGAGCTGGTCGGCGTCCTCCGGCTCGCAGTGAAGCGCGTCAGCAACGAGCCGCCGCACGTCCTCGCACGCGAGCGGCGCAAGCGCGATCTCGTGCACGTTCGCTCCCGCGTTCCGGATTGCCTCGAGCTTGCGCGTCAGCGGATGCGCCGCCGTGACTTCGTTGTCCCGGTACGCGCCGATCAGCAGCAGGTGCGGCACGCCGGGTGGAGTCAGCAGATCTTCGAGGAGATCGAGCGTCGCCGCGTCGAGCCATTGCAGATCGTCGAGGAAGAGTGCCAACGGATGGTCCCGCTGGGCGAACACGCCGATGAACCGCCGGAACACCACCTGGAAACGCCTTCGCGCGTCCTGCGGAGGGAGCTCGGGAACCGGCGGCCGCTCTCCGATGATGAGCTTGAGCTCCGGGACCAGGTCGATCATGAGCCGCCCATTCGGGCCCAGCGCCTCCGCCAGAGCGTCGCGCCAGCCACTCAGCTCGGCGTCGCTCTTGCCGAGAAGATACCGAACGAGGCTCTGAAACCCCTGCGCCAGCGTCGCATACGGGATGTCGCGCTTGTATTGGTCGAACTTCCCCGACGCAAACAGTCCGCGCGGCGGCACGAGCATCTTGTGCAGCTCGTTGACCACCGATGATTTGCCAATGCCGGAGTACCCCGATACCAGCACCAGCTCCAACTTTCCGCCCGTCACCATCCGGTCGAAGGCGGTAAGCAGCGTCTCGACTTCGCGCGAGCGCCCGTAGAGCTTCTCGGGAACGAGGAGCCGGTCGGGCATGTCGTGTTCGCCGAGCGGGAAGTCGTCGATCCGACGCTCCGCCTCCCATGCGGCGAGGCAGCGCCGCAGGTCGTGCCCGACGCCGCCCGCGGTCTGGTAGCGATCCTCGGGTGTCTTGACGAGCAGTCTCATGATGATGGCCGAAACCGGGGCCGGGACATTCTCGAGCCGCTCGCTCGGGGGCACCGGCTTTCTGGCGATATGGCAGTGCACCCACTCCATGGGATCGGTCGCGGTGAACGGCAGCGAGCCCGTGAGCATCTGGTAGAGCGTGACACCGAGCGCGTAGAGGTCGCTGGAAGGCTCCAAGCTCCATCGGGCCGCCCAGCATCCCCTCGAGCGACCTGAAGCCAGCGTCGCTCACCGGCATCGCGCGCGTTGCTTCCTCCCCTTTCGCGCCGTCGAAGATCGGGGCATGGAATTGGCTCAGCAAGCTCTCATCGAGGTCAGGTTTCATGACACACCTGGAGGGCACGATGTTGAAAAGAAACGATAGGCCAATAACGCACACCTCGCAATGGCGTACTTCGACTAGTCGCTTTTGACCTGAGGTCGATCTAGCAGAAAGTCGGTATTGACAGCTCATTCAACTCGCAATTGCTGTGCCGCGGTATTCACCGTATGGAACGGTCCCCCGGCGGGGGGGATATCACGCTAGGCGCCAGGGAGGGCAGAGTCTCGGAGGAGATAACGCGGTGCCAGCGCGAGCGCTAAAAAGCGGGTCATCGTCCTCATTGAGGACAATCGGCTCCGACGCCAGCGGTCAGCGAAACTGAAGCGATTCGTGGTGTTTCTTGCAGCGCGGACAGACGAACTCGAGCATCTCGAAGCCGAGGGAGGACTTGCGAACGCGAAGCACCTTCACCGAGCACGAATCGACCAGCTCACCGATGCATTCGAGCAACACGCTGTTGCAGTCGTCTCCGGGGCTCGTAGTCGACTGGTCGCGGGTGTCGAGATCGCGCCAGACACGCTCGAACGTCGCACGGATATCGGTCTCCACGCTTGGCGTGTACTCGAAGTCAGGATCGAGGATGGATTTCATGTCCGAGCTCCTTGGAGTGCTTGCGGTCACGCCGCGTGCGACAGCGCGGTGATGTCCACATTGAGTCGCGGGTTGCTTGCGCGCATCCGCGACTCTCGACGCTCAGAGGAGGCCGAGCGTTGATGCTCGATAGACCGCTTGGGCCCGGCTCTGGACCGTCAGCTTCCAAAAGATGCGTTTCGCATGCGACTTGACTGTCTCAGGAGCGATACTCAATTGACGAGCGATTCTCTTGTTGGATAGTCCACGGCCCATCAGGAGTACGATCGTAGTTTCGCGCGCCGACAGGCGCACGCCTGAATGCTGCATCTCCTCCGAATCTTTCGCGTTGTTCGCTAGCGCGATCTCGGATTCGTACGATACCGCCGAAAGCGACGCACGCGGTGACTCTGCAGGAAGCGCCAACCCGAGCGAACTGTCCATACCCACTGCTCCTTTGCATCATTAGGAAGCACCGGTGCCCAACCCTCATTCGGCAGCTGCTGTTGAGGCGAACTGCGGAGACCGGCTTGTGTGGGGGCTTGACAGGTTTGCCTATCCTCGTTATGCTGAGTTAGCTGACTGGCTTATGCACAAACATGGCTAGG
>WNFC01005595.1_pt1 | contig 24522 bp, 31 predicted proteins | sample 5400541 | NCBI WGS metagenome assembly WNFC01 (sample SAMN13153342, study PRJNA577476) | soil metagenome | isolation source: 120 cm saprolite under Douglas fir tree site 2 hole 2 replicate 1 | place: USA:California | collected 2015-04-18 | reverse complement strand
TATCCCATCCCAGCCTCGCCTTCATATGCAGGCGAGGGCGCCTGCGCTCCTCGATTCTCCAGCCCACCCTGGCCAATCGCCAACTGCTGAACTGGTGCCAGAGGCTGAATCATGTCTTTGAACAGCGGGAACTGCTGTCCGGAGACGAAGCGGATTTCCAGCCAGCGGAAGATGTAATCCATCACTGACTTGGCAATTGGAATTTCCTGGTTACCGGTGAATCCCGACGGCTCAAACCGTGTGTGCTGGAACTTATCGCACAACAGTTTCAGTGGAACGCCGTGTTGCAGCGCCAGTGAAACCGCCGTCGCAAACGAGTCCATCAGTCCTGAAACGGTTGACCCTTCCTTGGCCATGCGGATGAACAGTTCACCGGGCGTACCGTCTTTATAGAGACCCACGGTGATGTAGCCTTCATGGCCGGCGATGGCGAACTTATGCGTGATGGACGCACGCTCACCCGGCAGGCGGTGACGCAGCGCCTTAGGCGGCGCCGATTCCTGCGCTTCACGGCTCGGGCTCATCAGCCGCTTCAACGAGTCAATCACCGTGCCTTGAAGTTCTTTGGATCCTCCAGTGATGCGTAGAATCTCCAGCGCAAACGTCTGCTGTTCCGGAGTGAGCCGCGCAAACGCCGATTCTTCCTTCGACATCGGAGCCGATACAGCAACAGCCCCCGCGCCTCCAGCGGTTTTCTCATTTTTAGTACCGCGCCGCGCCGCTTCTTCTTTCTTTGACGCAGCCATCAGCGGCTGCGCCTTCTTTGATCCGTCACGATAGATGGCAACCGCCTTGATCCCCATCTTCCATGACTGGATGTACGCATCCATAATGTCTTCCACGCTGGCGTTCTCCGGCAGGTTCACTGTCTTGGAAATTGCGCCGGAGATGAACGGCTGCGCCGCCGCCATCATCTGCACGTGGCCCATGTAATGAATGCTGCGCGTGCCTTTCTGCGGCTTGAAGCTGCAATCAAACACCGGGAGATGTTCGTCCTTCACGCCCGGTGCGCCTTCAATGGTTCCCGTGGAATCAATGTAGCTGACGATGGAGTTGACCTGGTCGCCCGAGTATCCCAGCTTCCACAGCGCCAGCGGCACCGTGTTGTTCACAATCTTGATCATGCCGCCGCCCACAAGTTTTTTGTACTTGATGAGCGCCAGATCAGGCTCGATGCCGGTGGTGTCACAGTCCATCATGAAGCCGATGGTCCCTGTCGGAGCCAGCACGGTAACCTGCGCGTTGCGATAGCCAACTTTTTCGCCCAGAGCTAAAGCCTCGTCCCAGCACTGTTTGCTGCCTTCAAAAAGATGTGCCGGCACGGTTTCCCTGCTGATCTTATTGACTGAAGCCCGATGCATGCGGATCACATTCAGGAACGGCTCCTGATTGACGTACCAGCCGGGGCATGCGCCGCCGGTGATGTCTTGCGGTGAAACCTTTGCCGATGCCGGAGCCAGTCCGGGGCACTGCTCAGCAATGCGCGCCGATTGCAAATACGCTTCTCCGCACATGATGGCGGTAACGCAGGCAGCGTAATCTCGGCCTGCCGGTGAGTCGTATGGCAAGCCACTGGCCATCAGCAGTGCACCCAGGTTGGCATAGCCCAGTCCCAGCGGACGATAGTCATGCGAGTTGCGCGCGATCATCTCCGTGGGATAGCCGGCATTGTCCACCAGAATTTCCTGCGCCGTGATCAGGATGTCAACCGCGTGACGGTACGCAGGCACATCAAACTCGCCATTGCCCTTCATGAACTTCATCAGGTTGAGCGACGAAAGATTGCACGCCGAATCATCCAGGAACATATATTCACTGCAGGGATTGCTGGCATTGATGCGCGCCGTGTTCTTTGACGTATGCCACTTGTTGATGGTGGTGTCATACTGCATGCCCGGGTCGCCGCATTGCCATGTGGCTTCAGAAATCTTTACAGGATGGCTGTCTTTCACGGAACGCGTAAAGAACGTTTCATCGCGCTCCACGGCGTTCATGAAGTCATCGGTCACGCGCACTGAGTTGTTGGCATTCTGGAAGAAGATGGAGCTGTACGCCTCTGAGTCCGGACCAGAGCCGTCATAGCCGGCTTCCACCAGCGCCCAGGCTTTGGCTTCTTCTTTGGCTTTGCATTCGACAAAGTCCACGATGTCCGGGTGATCGACGTTCAAGATCACCATCTTGGCCGCGCGACGCGTCTTTCCGCCCGACTTGATCACGCCGGCAAAAGCGTCAAAGCCACGCATGAAGCTGAGCGGGCCAGATGCCTGTCCGCCACCGGAGAGTACTTCCATGCTGCCACGCAAAGGAGAAAGGTTGGTGCCGGTGCCGCTGCCCCACTTGAACAACATGCCTTCCGTCTTGGCCAGCGTGAGAATGGAATCGAGCGAATCTTTTACTGAGTTAATGAAGCACGCAGAACACTGCGGATTGCGATATCCCGTGGTCGCAAACTCCACTGTTCCCTTTTCCGCCAGCCAGTGCCAGTTCTGCGCGTCTGACTGTGGCTCAAGACGATCACAACCAACGTTGAACCATACCGGCGAATTGAAGCTGGCTTTCTGCTGCAAAAGAATGTGGGCAAGCTCGTCATGGAACGTGTCACGGTCTTCAACGGTGGAGAAATATCCCTGCTGCCAGCCCCAGTCGCGGATGCTTTCCGCCACGCGCTGAATCAGCACACGCACGCCGCTCTCGCGTCCCGGAGTTCCAATGGCGCCGTGCAGATATTTGCTGGCCACAATGTTGATAGCAGTCATGGACCAGTCTTTAGGCGATTCAACATCCCTCTGTTCAAAGATGCTGTTGCCCTTTGCATCTGTAATGCTCGCGGTGCGCAGCTCCCATTCAATTTCGTCGTACGGTGACATGCCCGTGCGGGTGAAGTAGCGTGAAAACTTAAGCCCTGGCGCCGCCTTACCGCCTGCTTGCTGTGCGTTGGTTGTGGTGCTGTCGTTCGTCTTCCGTTCGTTCATCTGCCCGTCGTTCGTCTTAATCGTGTCGTTTGTCGTGTAGTCCGCCATCAGTTCCTTCTCCATGCTCTTGCCCGTCACCGGGGGCTTGCAGGCCCGGGCTTCCACCGTGCCTATACGTTAATTCGTCAATCATTCCGAGCGCAGAAAGGAATCTGCCTTTTATCCAGTCGCTCAGATAAAAAGCAGATTCCTTGGTTGCTGGGGTACCGAAAAAAAATGGGTGCCCGGAACAACAGGATGTCAAAAGATCATTTTCTTAACAGGCTGGCGTCTGGGCGTCAACCATTTCGTCCGTTCGTGCCAATTTCAGTCGTGCATGGGATGCGTTACACGCGTCCCGAAATCTTTCTTATAGCTTTGAAGCGGCACGGCTCTAGTCGTGCCATCGCGCGGTCTTAAATACGTTTGCGTAACCAGCTCCTTTGGCCACGCGATCCACTGCTCGCTCAGCCGACGTCTTGACCACGCTCTCTTCATCATCTTCATCTGCCTGATCTGCATGATCAGAGCCGGCCGCAACATTCGCAATCTGAGCTGCCGCGATCTGCGGTTCGCTCACCGCTGGAGCAGCGCCGAAAACCTGGCCCGCCACCTCGCGCTTGGAATCCAGCCAATGGCGCAGCGCGTTGGCCGCGGCATGCCGCTTTTCCTTGTCCGCTGTGACTGCATAACGGACATAGCAGTTGGCTTCATTCAACTTCTGTTGCCACGGACTGCCTGTCGCAAACATGCGGCTCAGATCCCGTGAAAGGTCTTCCGTTTCATCCACGGCAAACACGGCCAGCATGCGCCGGGAGCCGGGGCTGGAAGGTTCAATTACCTCTTCCGCAATGGCAAACACGCCCGGCTGCTTCGGTACCAGAAGCAGCTCAAAACTGGATTCGCATCGGAACCACCGCGACCAGCTCATCTCCATAGCAATACTCCCAGTCATTGTTGTTCCGCCGAGGCCAGCCGGCGGATGTGTGATTGTGACTTTCCGCGAAGATCACCGCGATTGACTACCCCGGCGTCACCTCTGGCACCGGTCTGTTGCTGCGAATCGTTTTGCCTCGTTTTTTCCTTCAACTTCCCCGAGACATCCGTTACTCGAATACTGCGGGTGAAAGACAAGTTACGCCTGTATATGGGGCCTGTCAAGACATAAACACTATATATTGTACTAGATTTCCACTTACCGCTGTCTCTCTATAAGTCACTGGATATGCGAGTTTTAGCTGCTACTCAGGGGTGAGCTCTCCGGATTTCGGCCCCGTTTCCACAGGGTTGCGTTGGAAGTAATGGGGCACTCGTTCTGATCTTGTCCGCAAACATGTCCCCTGTATTGATCTCGAAGTTGGCTGCAAGTACAGTCGGCCGCAGAAGTGTGCGGCCAACGCCGGATTTGAATGCAAAATGCCCCCAGATTCAAAGCACCAGCTTCAAAATTTTCACGTGAATTTAAATCTATGTTGCGAATCCCCTGCGGTCAACGCCCCAGTTTCGTGCAGTGCTGTGGATTTGTGTGGAGAACAAGGAAAACAGGACAGCCTGACGCGTACACTCAATATAGACGTTGCTCTCACAAACGCTCATCTTTTCAGGGAAATCAAGCATGCGTACTCTTCTTATATCAATCGCGTTCCTTCTGTGTTTAATGACTGCTTTCTCTCAATCCCCCGCTCCAACGCCACGCCCCAAAACCTCGCAGCAGGATTCGGTTGAAAAGCAGCTTCGCAACGCCGACCTGGCCTTTGCCAAAGCCACGGCAGAACGTCGTCTTGAAGGTCTGATGGAAAACTTTGCCGCCGATGCCGCTATCCTCGAGGACGGCAAGACCATCACCGGCACGCAAAGCATCCGCGCATATTACGAACCTCTCTTTGCTGACAGGGACTTCACCCTCAGTTGGACACCCACGAAAGCAGAAGTCTCCAAAGACGGCACTCTTGGCTATACCTACGGTGATTATGAAGCCAAAGCCGGTGGCAAAACTTCTCGAGGAATGTATCTCACCATCTGGCGTAAAGAAGCAGGCAAGTGGAAGGTGATCATGGATACCGGCAGCTCGCCGGCGCAACAACCCAGGGAAGCCAAGTCGCCGAACTAAGCCCGCAATTCGTAAAACCGTGCGGCTGTTCAGATTGAGTTCTCAGAATCGCCTGGCCAAAAAAAGTTGCCTGAGAACGCAGATTGTTCAGCAGTGACGGCTTCACGCCAAACCGCATCTATAATTAAATACGACATGAATTTAAGAACTATCTCAAATACGCAGAACCCAAAGCTCGTCCGCATTAATAAATACGTGGCCATGGTTGCATTCCTTTGGTTTGTAGCTTCACTCGCGCTGCTGCTCTTCGCTGGATCCAATTCTGCACATGCTGCTCAGCCTAAAAAGCCGCACCAGCAGCACCAGAAACCGGCCCATCAGATGACTCTGTTTGATCACAGCCAGGCTGGAATTCTCGGTTGAGAAGCACCCGCAGCACCGCCGACATCGCCGGCATGGTCTCAGCCGAGTATCTCAGCTACATCGATCAGGCGTGGCTTGAAACACGGCTCTTGAACTTGAAAAAAGAGCCGTGCTATCACCCAATCCCCTGCTAAGTCCGGTCGGTTGATCACTCTTCGGTGGGCAGGTGCAATGACATGGACTGGATGCCCACGCGTCCTGGGCCGGTAAAGCGATTGAATACCAACTGGCCGGCGCTGGCAAAAATCCCTGTGGTCAGGCGTTGGAACTGAGTGTCCATGCGCACGCTGCGGTCCTTGTAGACCCATCCTCCGGGCTCAATATCAATCTGCTCGCCCGGTTGCAGCACCACCTCGAATACGTTGCCGTATCCATGTACCCAGACGATGCCGTCATCGTGATTCGCCGTGAACTGGTCAATGAAGAACCCGCTTCCTCCCAGCAGCATATTGGCAACGCCTTTGACCCGCATGAAGGTAAAGTCCACATGCGAAGTGGCTGCCAGAAACTGGTGTTCCCGCATGTCAATACTTTCTCCGCGCTTCAGGTGGATTCCAAACACATGCCCTGCGCCGTCCCGGCTGAAGGCAATGCGTCCTGGGCCGCGCGCTTCCGTCATGAACACAGGCATCCCGGAAAGGACCCGCTTGAATGCTCCGGCAAGCGATTTGACCCCGATCACCACCGAGGGATCTTTCCAGAGCAGTATGTGATGTTCGAAGTAGACTGGAATCGATCCCAGTTCGATGTGAAGCGCTGGAACCAGCTCACCTTGTATGTGATAGGTAACTCCACCAAAGCTTTCGTCACGCGCATTTGTGGCAAGCAAAACGGGAACAGGCACTGGGCTTTCCTTTGAACGCTGGATTTGAAGGACGGGTAGATAATAAGCGAAAGGTAAAAGCCTGGAATTGGCTAGGATGGTTCCGATGTTCCTATTTGAATCGTTCTCGGCCCTCCTGGATGATCTTTCTCGCGGCTTCCGCATTGCCCCAGCCGGCGATCTCTGTTTTCTTTTTCTCCAGCGCTTTGTACACGGAGAAAAAATGCTCAATGCCACGCAGCGTATGATCAAAGACCTGGTCGATGTTCTGCACTTCGCGATAAAGCGGGTCACTATCTACCACCGCTAGAATCTTCTCGTCGCCTTCACCCTGGTCGATCATCCGTAATACGCCGATCGGACGCACCTCCATCAGGCATCCGGGAAAGCTGGGCGCTTCCGCCAGCACCAGCACGTCGAGCGGGTCTCCGTCCAGACCGAGCGTACACGGAATGAACCCGTAATCGCCGGGATAGTGGACCGGTGAAAACAATGTCCGGTCCAGGCGGAAGACATGCAGCTCCTTGTCATACTCATACTTGTTGACGGAATCTCGTGGAATTTCAATCACTGCGTTCACGCGCTCAGGACAGCGTTTACCGATGGGAAGCCGCATGTAATCAGGCATATTTTGTTTTACCTCTCCTTCAGCCTTGCAGAGATCGCTAAGATGCACATTGAGCGGCATACATTTGCGCTATTCATATTCTAAAACGCAGATTTTTAACCAGTCGACCGAATCGTGGCGTCGGCGATTGGCGCATAATGACGTCAAGAGAAATTCACTTTCTGTCGCTCTGTTTTCGCTAACTGTCGGCACTGGATTTCCGCTATTCTGGTGGCCCCGAGAGGTACGCCATGCGCAGCTTGCTTTGGCTTTCCGTGCTTTTGTTTTCCACCTGGGCCGCCGGCCAGGAGTGCACAACCTTCGTCGTGGTCGCAGCACTCGACCACACCACGGGCGAAGAGATTGACGTTCTTCAGAGACAGGATTTCCGCGTAAGCATCGGCTCCAAACCAGTTGAGGTCATCAGCGCCACGCGCCCCTTCAGTAACCGTCTGCTGATTCTGATTGAAGCTGACGGCGTCCTCGACAATGAAAAATTGAGCGAGACCGTTGAGATGATCACGCGTTTTGCCCGCGAAGCTCCGGGAGGAAAACCCATCGCCTTCGGCGTTTACTCTGATCGTGCAGTCTTCACCAAAGGCTTTTTAAAAGATCCCCAGGAACGCACCGCGGCCATCAACAGCGTTGTGGAAGAAATGAGCTCTTTGGGAAAGCATGTGGCCCTCCTGGACTCCCTGCACGAATCGCTCTCTCTTTTTGGACGGCATCAGGCCGGCGATACTGTGCTCCTGGTTGCTGATCCTTTTGACGACAAGAGCAAAGCTTCAACCGGCGGTATTGAAAAGGAGTTCATCTCCAGCGGGACCCGGCTCTCTGTAATGCTGCGCCAGCAGATGAGCCGCGTTGCGCGCGATTTCATCTGGACCAGTCATGAGCGCGAGAAGAAGTTTCTGGAAAATCTCAGTGCCCGGACCGGCGGTGCATACACCAGCTTCGGTCCGCATCTTTTTCGCTTCCCCTGGAAAGGCTATATGTTAGGCCTGAAGTTGCCCCAGGACTCAAATCGCCTGGAAAAGTGGAGCATAGAGTTGCGCAAGAGCCTGGAATTCTCGCGCATGCATCCCAGGCTCTACTATCCTGAGCGGTTATTACCCTGTGGTGCTGAAGACTCGGATCGCTGATCGACGATCGCCTGCTTGATCCTGCAGTTGGGTCGCCTAAATTTCTAAGGTGTTCGCCCATCCACTTCTTGCCTTATTCCGTCTCCTGCCGATTTGGGCCACTGTACGGGCAAGCTTATGAATATTCGCTTGCTTTGCAGTCTATTCGTGTTTTTGTCTTCGTACGCCACGGCGCAGCAGTGCACCACGTCTGTGCTCGTGAACGCCTTTGACGCGCAAACGAAGACCTCGCTCCGCGGCCTGCGCGCCTCTGACTTTGCTGCTTCGGTTGGTCGCAACTCACTCAACGTTGACAGTGTGCACCCTGTATTCCGCAATCGAGTGTTGGTCCTGCTGGATGTCAGCAATCAGCCCGATGGAGCCTCGCGCGCTGCGCTCTTGCAGAATGCGACGGACGATATCGATGAAGCGCCGCAGGAGATGCCCGTGGCGTTCGGTGCTTTTGCGCAACATGCGGTTTTCACCCATGGCTTTTCCAGTGATCCGGAATCCCTGACTTCGGCTTTGCAAGTACCCATGCAGCGGGCCATCTCGCTATCCGGGAATCCGGACTTGGTGAACGCTCTGCGCCAGGCTCTGGCGATTTTCGGGCAGCATCGGCCCGGAGATACGATCCTTCTTATCAGTAACGGCGACGGTCATATCCGCAGAGCTCAATGGAACTCGCTGGCCAGGGAATTCTCTCAACGCAACACCAGGCTCCAGTTGCTGATGAATGCTCCGGCCGTTTCGGTGACGGACTCACGATCGCTTTTCTCTGCGTTTGCCGCCGCGGATCACATCAACCCCAGGCTGATTAAATTGGCGAATCGCACCGGCGGTGTCCTGATGGGCTTCTTGAATTCAGAGTGGTACAACGTGGCGGCCAGCGGGTACCTGCTTGAGGTCCGTGAATCGCAAAACGCCAAATTCAAGAACTGGCATCTGCGTGTCCGCAATTACGATGAAGAGTTCGGCGTTCAGCCTGTGCTGTTTTATCCGCAGCAACTGCCGGCATGTTCCGCTTCTCTGCTGGCTTCGGCCAGACAATAAGCCTATAAAAATAAACCGCGCCCCAAGTGAGGGCGCGGTCGTTTGACTTTGGTCGTGGCGCAGGTTACTTCTTGTTGTCTTCTTCTCCGCCCTGTTCAGGGACCTGTGCCTGCTCCTGTTCCATCTGTTTGCGGATCTCTTCCTGCCGCTTGGTACGGACTTCTGCCCGCTTCGCGCGCTTGGCTTCGATCACCTTTTCGCTGCCCAGCAGTTCGATGAAGCATTTATCGCCGCCATCGCCCTTGCGCCAGCCAGTGTGAATGATACGCAAATAGCCGCCGTTACGGTCGCCAAATCGCGGTGCCACCGTATCAAACAGCCGCTCCACTGATTCGCGCGTCATCATGTAGCTGAGCGCCAGGCGCCGCGCCGCAACATCGCCGCGCTTGCCCAGGGTGATCATCTTTTCCACGTGCGGACGCATGGCCTTGGCCTTGGTCGGCGTGGTTTCAATCCGCTCTTCCATGATGAGCGAGGTCACCAGGTTGCGCAGCAATGCGCGCCGGTGGCTGGTGTTACGTCCTATTTTTTTGACTGATCCGCGATGCCGCATGATTCAAATCCTTGATTTAGTTAATGAGTAATTTCGTAATCCGGCGATTGGGCTGGTAATTGAGGTTTCAGATTACTCAATTACCAGATTTCCCAATTACCAAATCGCCTAGAACTCCTGCTCGTCTCCGTTACCGGTCAGCATCCCTGCCATTGGGGAAGGCAGTTGGCTGGTCGGGCCGGGGACGGCGTTGCCCTGCTCGTCAATCTTCATGCCGAGCGAAAGCCCCATCGATGCCAGGATTTCCTTGATTTCATTCAGTGACTTGCGGCCGAAATTCTTCGTCTTCAGCATTTCAGCTTCAGTCTTCTGCACCAGCTCGCCGATGGTCTGGATGTTCGCATTCTTCAGGCAGTTATAGCTGCGAACGGAAAGCTCCAGCTCTTCTACTGAGCGGTTCAGGTTTTCATTCTTGATCTGCGGCTTCTCTTCGCCACGCGACTCAGCCTCCAACTCCTCTTCGAAGTTGATGAAGATGGTCATGTGGTCTTTGAGCAGTTTCGCGGCCAGGCCCAGCGCATCCGCCGGAGCGATGGAACCATTGGTCCAGATTTCGATGTCGAGCTTGTCGTAATCGGTGATCTGTCCCAGACGCGCCGCTTCCACGGTGTAATTTACTTTGCGGACCGGGGAGTGGACTGAATCGATTGGAATAAATCCCAGTCCCAGGTCGTCGTCAAAGTTTTTATCGGCAGCCACATAACCGCGGCCGCGCTTCAACCGCATCTCCATGTCCAGTTTGCCGCCTTCTGACACGGTTGCGATGTAAACATTCTTGTCCAGCACTTCCACATCGCCATCGGCTTCAACCATGCCGGATGTAATCACGCCGGGCTGGTCAGTTTTCAGATAAATTGCTTTCGGACCATCGCCGCTTAGTTTGAACGGCACCTGCTTGATGTTCAGGATGATGTCCGTTGCATCTTCCACCACGCCTGGAATCGACTGGAACTCGTGCAGCACGCCTTCAATCTTTACTGCGGTGACGGCCGCGCCTTCAATCGATGACAACAGAACGCGCCGCAGCGCATTCCCGATGGTGGTACCAAAGCCGCGTTCAAACGGCTGGGCATAAAAACGTCCGTATTTGTCGGTTAATGTCTCAGTATCGGTCGCGAGACGCTTGGGTTTTTGAAACCCTCTCCAAAGAGCCATGTGTTTCTTTTCCTTTCAATTCCGCTCCGTTTGGCTCTGCACTGCTTTCATGCAGGAGCTGATCTGGTGCGGTCAATTGTTTCTGGTTTCCAGCCACTAGCGGCTGGGCTCCAGCTACTTGGGTTAGGAACGATGTTACCCGCCCTGACCACGTTAGATTCCGGGAACAAGTCTCGGATTCATTAGCGCTGCATCTATCATCCACTAGCAGCCAGTTGCTAGCGGCTCGCAGCTAATTACTTCGAATACAATTCGACGATGAGCTGTTCGTTCACTGGCGTCGCGATATCTTCGCGCTTCGGCAATGACAGAACGCGACCTTTCAAAGCATCGCGGTCAACTTCCAGCCAGCCGACAACCGGCTGATGGCTGGAGAAATCGCGTGCGCCTTCCACGGTCGTAAACTTTTTGGCTTTATCGCGGACCACGATCTCATCCCCGGTGTTCACGGAGAAGGATGGGATGTCCACGCGGCGGCCGTTCACATCAATGTGACCGTGGCGGACCAACTGGCGCGCCTGACGACGTGATGTGGCAAAGCCCAGACGGTAGATCACGTTGTCCAGGCGGCGCTCCAACTGTTGCAAGAGCAATTCGCCGGTGACACCGGGCTTGCGCGCGGCCTTTTCAAAGTAATTCCGAAACTGATTTTCCAGCGTGAAGTAGATGCGCTTGGTCTTCTGCTTTTCGCGCAACTGCAGGCCATAGCCCACAACTTTTGCTTTGCGGTCCTTGCCATGCTGGCCTGGAGCAAAATTGCGCTTTTCCACCGGGCACTTGTCAGTAAAACACTTGGCGCCCTTCAGGAACAACTTCATGCCTTCGCGCCGGCAAAGCCGGCAGACTGCACCTTTATAACGTGCCATTAAATCTCCTCTTCGAGTGTCGATCGGTTTACAGGCTGGTTCGCCCTTCCGTCCCGATCCGTGTTTCCAATTGGTAATTGAGTAATTTTGTAATTGAGTAATGTCTAATCTATCTATCTTGGGTCTGGTAAATCTGCCGGGCTCTTAAGCCGTTTCAATTACCAATTCCCAAATTACCCAATTACTAAATCCACAAAAAGCTTACCTTCTCAAACTCTGCGCCTCTTGGGCGGCCGGCATCCGTTGTGCGGAATCGGCGTGACGTCCTTGATCTGCCGAACATCGAGCCCAGCAGCCGCCAGTGCGCGAATTGCCGACTCACGTCCTGATCCCGGGCCGTTGACGCGGACTTCAACCGAACGCATGCCATGATCGCGCGCCTGGTTGGCGGCGTTCTGAGCAGCTTGCTGCGCGGCAAACGGAGTTCCCTTGCGGGAACCGCGGAAGCCGAGCGAACCGGCGCTCTTCCATGACAGTGTGCGGCCTTCACCATCCGTGATGGTGACAATGGTGTTGTTGAAGGATGCCTGGATAAAGCACACGCCATGTGGCACGTTTTTGCGTTCCTTCTTCTTGAAAACTTTCTTTTTACCTTTAGTTCCGGCGGCGCTTCCGCCGGCTGCTGCTGGTTTCGCCATGTGCTTTTTCCTTCTAAAATCTCTGGCTGGAACAACCGATCCGGACTGTTCTCAGCGAACCTGATTTCTTCGCTCTGGGCTGCTGGTTTAGCCAGTAGCTGGAAGCTAGCGGCTAGTAGCTGCTTTCTAAGTTTTCGTCGCGGCTTTCTTCTTGTTAGCCACTGTGCCTTTGCGCGGACCTTTGCGGGTACGGGCATTGGTATGGGTGCGCTGGCCGCGAACCGGCAGGTTACGGCGATGGCGATAACCACGATATGAGCCGATTTCGATCAGCCGCTTGATGTGCATGGAGATGTCTTTACGCAGATCACCTTCCACGTCGCCCTGGGCTTCAATCACCTGGCGGATGCGGTTGACTTCGTCTTCATTCAGGTCCTGGACTTTTTTCATCGGCTCAACTTTAGCTTCGCCCAAAATGGTCCGGGAGCGAGCGTTGCCGATGCCGTAGATGTAGGTCAGCGCGATGTTCACATGCTTGTTTCTTGGAAGATCGACGCCTGAAATACGTGCCATTTTCTCTCCTCTGGAAATCTTCGATCGGTTTACAGCCTGGCTTGGCCGTCTTCCCGATCGCGGTTCTTGAAATTTACAATTTCAAATTTGAAATTCTAAATTCCCAACTATCCCTGTCTTTGTTTATGTTTCGAATTCTCGCAGATTACGCGCACCACGCCTTTACGGTGCACAACTTTGCACTTGTCGCAGATTTTCTTTACTGAAGCTCTGACCTTCATGATTTTCTCTTTCAACCTTCTTGGCCAACCGGTATTCAATTACCCGATTACCAAATTACTCAATTACCAATTCTACTTATAACGGTAAACGATCCGTCCTCGCGTCAGGTCATACGGTGAAAGTTCCACCGCGACCTTATCGCCCGGAAGAATGCGTATGAAATTCTTGCGCATTCTGCCGGAGACGTGTGCCAATACCTGATGCTTGTTTTCCAGTTCCACCCGGAACATGGCATTGGGCAGCGGCTCAATCACCGTTGCCATTACTTCAATCGCGTCTTCTTTACTCAAGCAGCTCCTTGAAACCAGCTTTGGCCATCTGACTTGCCGGCTTCCAGAAAAATATTTTGTCTGACTTCAGCCCCTTGGACTACTTAGTAAGTGGCCTACTCGGTCAGAACGAGCGGTCCATTCTTTGTGACCGCCACGCAGTGCTCGAAGTGTGCGCTGTAGCTGCCATCTTCAGTCACTGCCGTCCACTTATCATCCAGCACCCGTGCGCCCGGCTTGCCGATATTCACCATCGGCTCAATGGCCAGGACCATGCCTTCGCGAAGTCTGGTGCCGTGACCACGCGTCCCATAATTGGGGACCTGCGGATCTTCGTGCAATCGCGTCCCGATTCCATGGCCTACAAAATCCCGCACCACGCTGAAGCCGTTGGCTTCAACATATTCCTGAACTGCCGCGCCCACATCGCCCACAGTCTTACCCAGCCGCACTTCCTCAATGGCTTTCTTGAGCGATGTCTCAGTCACTTCCAGCAGCTTCTTCAACTCATCTGAAACTTTGCCGCCCACCGGGACCGTGATGGCCGAGTCACCGTAATAGCCATCCAGTACCACGCCGCAATCAATGGAAACGATATCGCCTTCCTTCAGGACCCGTTTTGCTGACGGGATTCCGTGGATGATCTCGTTATTCACTGACGTGCACAGCACGCAGGGATAATCGTAATATCCCTTGAATGCCGGCTTGGCGCCTAACTCCCTGATCTTGTCTTCAGCCGCGCGTTCCAGGTCCATGGTGGAAACGCCGGGGGCCACCATCGCTTTAACTTCTTGCAGCACCTGCCGGACAATCTGCCCGCTGCGCCGCATTTTTTCCACTTCTGCTTGAGACTTGCAATTAATCATCAGTTTGCTGCCGCGTGCCCTTATGCTGCTGCGGCACCCTCTACAATGGCCAGTGTCTCCGCCGTTACTTCTTCCACGGGACGCTCTCCATTCAATCGCCGTAACCGGCCCTGTTTACCGTAAAAATCAACCAACGGCAAGGTCATGCGCTCATAACTCTTTAAGCGCTGGGAAATGACTTCTTCCTTATCGTCTTTGCGCTGGACTAACTTAGAGCCGCAAATGTCACATTGCTCGTCGTTTTGCGGCGGCTGGAAGTAAACGTTGTAGATCTTGCCATCGACGGGACACGACCGGCGGCCCGTAAGCCGTTGCAGTAATTGATTATAACTGACCTCGATGCTGATCACAACCGGCCCCATCCGCACTCCCTCGAATGTCGCCGTTTCCAGGAACTTATCCAGCCATTCCGCCTGTCCCACGGTCCTCGGAAAGCCATCCAGAATGTATCCGCGGCGGCAATCCGGCTGTTTCAAGCGCTCCCGCACCATCGGAAGCATGAGATCGTCGGAAACCAGCCCGCCTTGTTTCATGATCGGGTCGGCCTTCTTTCCCAGTTCTGTTCCCCGGGCCACATTGATTCGCAGTATGTCTCCCGTGGAAATCTGCGGGATACCGTATCGTGCCGCGATTGTCATGGCCTGTGTGCCTTTGCCTGCACCAGGAGCCCCTAGCAGAATGATCGGACCAGGTACCGCCAGTTCGCGGGCCGGGGTCGATCCTGAGCTGACGGGCATCGCTAAGTCCAGAGCTTCCGTCCCTTAATGCGTCCACCCTTAGAGGTAAAACCTTCATAGTGACGCATCACCAGCTGGGACTCAATCTGATTCACCGTATCCATGGCCACACCCACCACGATTAGCAGTGAGGTACCGCCAAAGTAAAAATTCACTCCCAGACCGTTCAGGAACCAGTTCGGGAAATTCTCAAATATGCGTTGTCCCAGCCACCACGGCAGGTGATTGAGGTGGATACCCATGATCATCCACTCTGGAATCAGGGAAATCAGGATCAGGTACAAGCCACCGACAAGAGTCACACGCGTCAGCACTTCGTTGATGTAATCACGTGTGCGATGTCCGGGGCGAATGCCGGGAATAAATCCGCCATGCTTGCGCATGTTGTCCGCCACGTCTGACGGGTTGAATACGATGGAAACGTAAAAGTACGCAAAGAAGATGATGCCGGCTGAATAGAGAAGCGTGTAAAGCGGTTCGCCCCACTTCAACTGGTCCATCAAAGGACCAAAATACCTGTGCAGCGTTCCACCTGACTTAAATGCCGCCGAGTAGGTCAACATCTGCGGAATGCTGACAATGAACGCCACCACCAGCACCATGATCACAATCAGCAACACCATGGCCGGGATAGTGAAACTTCCCCATGCCTGCTGCTTGGCCAGCGTGTACAGGTTCTGCACCGCACGCGGCAGTCCGACGACGATGCCGGAGAATATCAGCAGTGACATGCCATTGCCAATGCCGCGCTCGGTAATCTGTTCACCCAGCCACATAATGAAGATACTGCCCGTGGTCAAAGTAATGATGGTGAGCAGAATGAATGACGGCCCGGGATTGAGTACGAAGTCCTGGCTCTGCAGGGTAAACGCGATACCCAGACTCTGCAGGAACGAGAGTATCAGCGTCAGATAGCGCGTCCACTGGGTAATCTTTCGCCGGCCCAGCTCACCCTCTTTCTGCAAGCGCGCCAGCGGTTCCCAGACCACCGTGAGCAACTGCAGAATAATGGATGCGGTGATGTAGGGCATGATGCCGAGGGCAAAAATCGTCAGACGGCGAAGGTTTCCGCCGCTGAACAGATCATAGAATCCCAGCAATCCGCCGCTCTGCTGTTCAAACGCCTTTTGCAGCCGGTCCGTGTTGATGCCCGGCGTGGGAATGAAGGAGCCAAAGCGGTACACAGCCAGCATGGCCAAGGTGAAAAGCACACGCCTGCGCAGGTCCGGTACGCGAAAGATATTTGCCAGTTTCTCTAACATTGGGTCACTTCTTTTTGGATTTCGGTTCGGGCTTCTTCACTTCCGCGGCCACAAAGCCGGAGAGTAACTCCGCTTTGCCGCCGGCTTTGGTGATTTTCTCCTGGGCTGACTTGGAGAACTTGTGCGCATGCACCGTGAAGGCCGCTTTCAATTCGCCATCACCCAGCACCTTGATCAAATCGTTTTTGTGCGCAAACCCGCTCTTCACCAGGAATTCCGGGGTCACGTTCTTCTCACCCAGCTCCGCAATGCGCTCCAGGTTGATCACGCGATATTCCGTACGGAAGATGTTGGTGAATCCGCGCTTGGGAACACGGCGATGCAATGGCATCTGTCCGCCTTCAAAGCCGCGCATCATGCGCGAACCTGAACGCGAACGCTGGCCTTTGTGGCCGCGCGTTGAAGTCTTACCCATGCCGCTACCCATACCGCGGCCCACACGCTTACGGTTCGCGGTGGCTCCCTTGGGAGGTTTTAACGTTGAAAGATTGGTTGGCACTTGAATTTCCTTGTTCGCAACCTTCGCCTGTCTTCCGCGAAAGCTACTCGGTTTCCCTGTCTATGGGCATTGCGATCGCCCGAACTGAAACTACTCGACCACCTGTACCAGATGAGGAATCTTGGCGATCATTCCCCGCACAGAAGGCGTGTCTTCCCGCACCACGATCTGGTTCAAACGAGTAAAGCCAAGCCCCTTGACCACAAGCTTGTGCTTTATCGGCGTACAGATTTTCGAGCGCACATACTGAATCTTGATTGTCTTCTTTGCTGCCGTCATGGCTTACAGCTCCTGCATGGCTTTGCCACGCATCGTCGCGACTTCTTGCCGGTCGCGTAATCTGCTCAGGGCATTAAACGTCGCCTTGATCACGTTATGCGGGTTGGCCGTGCCAATCGACTTGGTCAGCACGTTTTGCACACCCGCTGAGGTCATTACCGCGCGCACTGCACCGCCCGCGATCACTCCAGTTCCTTCCGGGGCCGGCTTCAGCAGCACAATGCCGGAACCAAAGCGTCCCAGGACTGCATGCGGAATCGACGTCTGCGTAAGATTCACCTTGATCAGGTTCTTCTTGGCTGACTCAATGCCTTTGCGGATGGCCTGCGGAACTTCCTTTGCTTTGCCGGAACCGTAGCCGACTATTCCTGCACTCGGGTCGCCCACCACCACCAGGGCCGCGAATGACATGTTCTTGCCGCCCTTGACCACTTTGGTCACGCGGTTAATAGCAACCACCTGGTCTTTCAGTTGGAAGTTGCCGGCATCGAGTTTCTTTTTCGTTGCTGTCGCCATTTAGAACTCCAGACCTGCTTCGCGCGCCGCATCGGCCAACGCCTTGATTCGTCCGTGATACAGATATCCGCCGCGATCAAAAACCACCTTCTTGATGCCTTTTTCCTGCGCGCGCTGGGCAATCGCCTTGCCCACTTCCTTGGCACTGGCCACGTTGCCGCCGGTACGCTGCTCGCCCTTTTTGCGCCCCTGGACGGTGCTGGCGGAAACCAGCGTTGCTCCGCTGCCATCATCGATCACCTGCGCGTAGATATGGTTCAGTGAACGGTACACATTCAACCGCGGACGCTCCTGTGAGCCTTCCAGCCGGTTGCGCAAGCGCTGATGGATCCGGCGCCGTGTTTGGTCTTTTGACGTATTTGGAATCATTTCTTCTTTTACCTTTGCTTCGTATAGCTCTCCGCTACACGATCAAATCAATGTTTCTCAAAGCAATTTCTCAATCGGTCGAGAAGAATCATCAGATTTCATTCTCGCGCTTTCAATTACTCAATCACCCGATTACTCAATTACCCAATCTATTTCGCTCCGGTCTTGCCGACCTTTTTCTTCAGGCGCTCGCCCAGATAGCGGATGCCCTTCTGCTTGTACGGATCGGGTGGACGCAATGAGTGAATTTCGGCAGCCACCTGGCCCACTTTCTGGCGATCAATGCCGCTCACCGTCAGCCTGGTCTGCTTGGGATCAATCGCAACAGAGATCCCGCTGGGCAGCGGGAATTCGATCGGGTGCGAGAATCCGAGGGTAAAGACCACCATCTCTTTGCCTTTCAGTTCCGCGCGATAACCAATGCCGACGATTTCCAGTTCCTTGGTCCAGCCTTTGGTCACGCCTTCAACGGCATTACCGACCAGCGCACGCACCAGGCCATGGACGGCAGCATACTGGTCACTCTCACGAACAACATGCAGCGTTCCGTCTTTTTGCTCCAGCTTCACGCCCGCAGGCATGTGCGTCTTCACCTGGCCCTTCGGTCCGTTTACGGTGACCGTGTTGCCCTTCACTTCGTACTTCACTCCTGTGGGGAGCGGAATCGGTTTCTTTCCGATACGAGACATGGTCTAAACCCTTCCCTTTAAGCGAGTCTTCCAAGCCTTGCGGCCGGATTCCACGCTGGTTCTAAGCTTCTGGCCGCTAGCTTCTAGCTACTGGCCTAAGTCATACGCTGGCTTTCGCCAGCAGCCAGGAGCAGGTAGCTCATAGCTGCGCGTGCTCAGCACGCGCTTACCAGACTTCGCAGAGAATTTCTCCGCCAACGCCCTGCTTGCGCGCCTGGCGTCCTGTCATCACTCCCTTGGGAGTGGTCAGGATGTTGATGCCCAGTCCACCCAGCACACGTGGAATCTCATTGCGTCCCACGTAAACCCGGCAGCCGGGGCGGGAAATGCGCTGCAGGTTGGAGATGGCGGCAGCGCTCTCCGTGCCGTACTTCAGGTAAATGCGCAGGACCTTTCTGCCTTCTTCTTCCGTCGCCTTGAAATTGGCGACGTAACCTTCTTCTTTCAGAATGCGCGCGATCTCCAGCTTCAGCTTGGAAGCAGGGACATCGAGTTTCTGGTGCCGTGCATGGATTGCATTGCGAATGCGTGTCAGCAAATCTGCGACCGGATCGGTCAAACTCATCTTCGTTCTTCTCCTCTTATCGTCACCCGTTAGCCCCGGCTCTGCCAGGGGAACCTGCCGTGACGTACTACCGAGCAACTAGCCACTAGCAATTAGCAACTAGCCTTGCTTCCTGGCCTTAATGTCGTACTCCCAATCAACAGCGGTTCTGGCTATTTGCCAATTGCCAGCTGCCAATTGCTTCCTTTACCAGGACGACTTCATGACCCCGGGAATCTCACCCTTGAGCGCCAGACCGCGGAAGCACAAACGGCACAGGCCGAATTTCCGCAGGAAAGCGCGCGGCCGTCCGCAGATCGAGCAGCGGTTCCGGTGCTGGGTAGAGAACTTGGGTTTCTTGTTCGTCTTGGCGATTTTCGCTGTAGTTGCCATCTTTTCCTTTGCTAAATACTAAGTACCAATAACCAAATACCTGTTTATTGCCTGAACGGCATTCCCATCGCTTTCAGCAATGCCCGTGCCTGATTGTCATCCCGCGCCGTGGTCACAATGGTCACGTTCATGCCCTTGAGCTTGTCCACCTTGGCGTAATCAATTTCCGGGAAGATCAACTGGTCGCGCAGGCCAAGCGTGTAATTGCCCCGACCGTCGAACGACTTCGTCGACACGCCGCGGAAGTCTCGGACACGCGGCAGAGCGATGTTGATCAGGCGATCGAGAAATTCATACATATGGTCGCCGCGCAGGGTAACCATTGCGCCAATTGACATGCCTTCACGTACCTTGAATGCCGCAATCGACTTCTTGGCCTTGGTGACCACTGGCTTCTGTCCGGTAATCTCGCCCAGGTCGCGGACCAGCGGGTCCAGCATCTTCGTATTCTGCGTCGCTTCGCCCACACCCATGTTCACCACAACTTTGTGGACGCGCGGCACCGCCATAGGATTGGTGAGGCCCAGTTCTTTGGACAATGCTGGAGCAATCTCTTTCGTGAACCGCTCTCTCAGCCTTGCCGTCGATTTTGATTTCGATGTTGCCATGATCTCTTGTTTCTACCTTCTCCCACGGTTTCGGAGTGTTTACCGGTTCGTAGGGTGTTCAATTTTTACTTGTCGAGCGTCGCATCACAACGGCGGCAGACGCGGACTCGCTTGTTGCCTTCCATCTTGTGTCCTACGCGCGATGGCCCGCAGCTCGGGCAAACCACCATCACGTTGGAGATGGCGATCCGTGATTCCTGCTCGGCGATTCCACCCTTCACGTTCTTACGCTGGTCCGGCCGCACGTTCTTCTTCACCATCATCACGTGTTCTACCAGGACCTTGGCGTCGCCAGGAAATACCCGCAGCACGCGTCCTTGCTTGCCTTTGTCGCGCCCGCTGATCACTTTCACCTGATCATTGCGCTTGATATCAACTTTTGTGTGCATTGTTACCCTTCTGCCATCCGCAGTCTCACTACAACAACTGCATCAAATCTTGAATTAGAGAACTTCCGGCGCCAGTGAAACGATCTTCAAGAACTTCTTCTCGCGCAGCTCGCGGGCCACAGGCCCGAATACGCGTGTCCCGACCGGCTCACCGGCATCATTGATCAGCACGGCGGCATTCTGGTCAAAGCGAATGTACGTGCCGTCACGCCGGCGATGCTCTTTGCGTTGCCGTACGATCACGCACTTCACCACACTGCCCTTCTTGGCCGTGCCGTCCGGCGCTGCTTCTTTCACCGCCGCCGTGATCACGTCACCCAGGCTGGCGTTCAGGCCGGTATGTCCGCTCAACGGCAGGATCATCTGCAGGCGGCGCGCGCCGCTGTTGTCGGCCACGTCCAGAATGCTTCTCATCATGACTGCCATGGTTGCTTCTCCCTCTTAATCTCTTCTGCTGCAATTCAACGCCGCCGACTAACTCTTAAGCGGCTTTGGAATCTACGCCGTCTTTGAATCGACGATGGCCTTCTCTTCGCCCGCCACCAGCTTGGCGCGACGAACAATGTTCTTCAGCTTCCAGCGCTTCAGCCGTGACATGGGCCTGGTCTCTTCGATTTCCACGAAGTCGCCCACGTGAGCGGTGTTCTCTTCATCGTGCGCGTAAAACTTCTTTGCCTTGGCTACTACGCGGCGATAGAGCGGATGCGCCTTCTTCATGCTCACCTGCACCACAATGGTCTTGGCCATCTTGGTGGAGACCACTTCACCGATCTTGGTGGCGCGGCGTCCCTGCGTCTGCGTGCTGTTGGTTGTCTCTGCCATTTACTTCTTCCTCGCTTTTGCCTTGGCGCCGCTGGTCTTCTTGGCCGCGGGCTTGGCTGCCTTCGCCGCAGGCTTCCTGGCGGCTGTTTTTCTGGCCGGCTTAGCTTTGGTGGCTGTTGCCGTGGATGACGACGCATCAGCCGCTACCGGCTTGGCGTGATTATCAAGACCCAGCTCTTTTTCGCGCTGGATGGTCTTGATGCGGGCCACGTCTTTGCGCAGTCCGCGCACCTTGTTCAGGCTCTCCGTCTGTCCCATCTTCATCTGGAACTTCAGGCGGAAAAGCTGATCATTCAGTTCGCGCTGCTGGTGCAGCAGTTCGGCGTCAGTCAGATTTCTAAGTTTCTCTACGTCCATGTCGTTTCTCTGAAGGGCCATCCCGCTCTGCCCCTCGTGCTCGCTTTTCTCTAGTGTGCGTCGTGGCGCGCTACAAATTTCGTGCGCAGCCCCAGTTTGTGCGAAGCCAGCCGCATTGCTTCCGCTGCGTCCACCCGGCTTACGCCTTCCATCTCAAACAGAATCTTGCCCGGACGGACAACCGCGACCCAATGGTCCGGCGCGCCCTTGCCTTTGCCCATACGAGTTTCAGCAGGCTTCTTGGTCACCGGTTTGTCCGGAAACAGACGGATCCAGATCTTGCCGCCACGCTTCACGAAACGCGTCATGGCAACACGGCTGGCTTCAATCTGACGATCGGTGACCCAGCCCGGTTCCATTACCTTCAAACCGAAGTCGCCGAAGGACAACTCGCCTCCGCGCCACGCTTTGCCCCGCATGCGACCGCGCTGCTGCTTGCGGTATTTAACTTTCTTTGGCATCAACATAAGTTCAAATCCTAGTTACTGGTTGCAGCCCTTCAATTCGGTTTTTGGTCCTTGGTATTTGGTCTTTGGTCAAACCGGCTCGCTTCGGTCTTCCTGTCTCAAGCCAAGCACCAACAACCAATTACCAATGGCCGCTTGTCTAAAATGCTCCCGCTCCAGCACGTTCCGGCTGTCTCTTCTTCTGCGGAAGGATGTCGCCTTTGTAAACCCACACCTTCACGCCGATGATGCCGTACGTAGTGTTGGCTTCAGAGAAGCCGTACTCGATGTCGGCACGCAGCGTGTGCAGCGGCAAACGTCCCTGCAGATACCATTCCGAGCGCGCGATTTCGTTACCGTTCAAACGGCCCGAGACACGCACCTTGATCCCTTTGCAGCCGAAGCGCAGAGCCGAATCGACGGCCTTACGCATCGCGCGACGGAAACCCACGCGCTTTTCCAGTTGCAGCGCAATCGACTCTGACACCAGCTGAGAATCCAGCTCCGGCTTGTGCACTTCCTGGATGTCGATAAAGACATCGCGCGAGGTGCGCTTCTGGAGTTCCAGCTTCAGCTTGTCAATTTCCGCGCCCTTGCGCCCAATGATGATGCCCGGACGCGCCGTGCGGATAATGATGCGCAGCTTGTTGCCAGGACGCTCAATCTCCACCGAGCTCACGCCCGCGGACTTCAGCTTGTCCCGTAGCTCTTCCTTCAGCTTCACATCTTCCAGAAGAAGCTTGTTGTAATCCCGCTCCACAAACCAGCGCGACCGCCACGGCTTGGTGTAACCCAGGCGAAATCCGTATGGATGGACTTTCTGTCCCATTAATTACCTCTTCACAGGACGCCTACCCGGCGCCCAAAACTTGGTTTACTTTTTGGCCGCTACTTTTTTGCCGGCCGATTTCTTTTTAGCTCCCGCAGCCTTGGCCTTCTTTTTGGCCGGGGCTTTCGCCGGAGCAGCACTCTCTTCTTCACCTACCACGGTAGCCAGACCGGCGCCGTTCTGCCCGCCTTTTTCCGCCAGCACCACTTCCAGGTGGGCAATGCGCCGCTGGTAGCGATACGCGCGGCCCATTGGAGCCGGACGGATACGCTTCATGCGCGGACCGTCATTGGCGATGGCCGACTTCACGAACAGCCGGTCAACATCCACGTCCAGGCCTTTTTCACCGCTCAGGTAGTTCGCGTTCTCCACCGCTGAACGCACCAGTTGAAAAATCACCGGAGCGATCCGCTTCTTGGTGAATTGCAGCGTGGTCAACGCGTCTTCCACGCGCTTGCCTTTAATCAGGTCCAGCACCAGCCGCGCCTTCTGGGGCGAGACCCGTTGAAACTGCGCTTTTGCTTTAAATTCCATGAGGTTCAACCTTCGCCTTATTCGTTATCTCGCCGGTGCCGGCGCGGGCTTGGCAGCGCTTTCCGTGGCTGCCTTCACCGAGTGTCCTTTGAACTGCCGCGTGAAGGAGAACTCGCCCAGCTTGTGCCCGACCATGTTTTCCGTCACGTAGACGGGGATAAACTTTTTGCCGTTGTGCACGGCGATGGTGTGTCCCACCATCTCCGGCGAGATCGTTGAACGCCGCGACCATGTGCGAATGACCTTCTTGTCATTCTTCGCGTTCATGTCGTCGATCCTCTTCAGCAAGTGACCGTCAATAAACGGTCCCTTCTTTAATGACCGTGCCATTATTTCTGTCTCCTGCTCACAATGAACTTGTCTGTGCGCTTGTTATTGCGCGTCTTGTATCCGCGTGTCGGCTGGCCCCACGGAGTCACCGGGTGACGTCCGCCGGAGGTCTTACCTTCACCACCGCCGTGTGGATGGTCCACCGGGTTCATGGCCACGCCGCGGTTCACCGGCTTCTTGCCCAGCCATATATTGCGTCCGGCCTTGCCGATCGAGATGTTTTCGTGCTCCACGTTGCCGATCTGGCCTACCGTCGCCATGCAGTCCACCAGGACTTTGCGAGTTTCGCCCGAAGGCAGCTTCACCAGTGCGTACTCGCCTTCTTTGGCAACCAACTGCGCAGCGCCGCCGGCAGAGCGCACCATCTGCGCGCCTTTGCCCGGCTTCAGTTCAATGTTGTGGACGGTAGTACCTGCGGGAATGTTCTTCAGAGGTAACGCGTTGCCGATGAGGATGTCGGCTTCAGGACCGCTGACAATCTTTTGTCCAACCTGCAATCCGACTGGCTGAATGATGTAGCGCTTTTCGCCATCTGCATAGGCCAGCAGTGCGATGCGGGCGGAGCGGTTGGGATCGTATTCGATGGATACGACCGTGGCCGGTACACCTGACTTGTCGCGTTTAAAGTCAATGGTGCGCAGCTTGCGCTTGTGACCGCCACCGCGATGCCACATGGTGGTATCGCCCGAGTTGCGACGGCCGCCCGTGCGCACCTTGATCTTGGTCAACGGCTTGTGCGGCTTGTCGGTCGTCAATTCATCGTTCGTCAGTGTGGTCTTAAACCGCAGTGACGGCGTTATCGGTCTGTA
>WNFC01001509.1_pt1 | contig 24530 bp, 18 predicted proteins | sample 5400541 | NCBI WGS metagenome assembly WNFC01 (sample SAMN13153342, study PRJNA577476) | soil metagenome | isolation source: 120 cm saprolite under Douglas fir tree site 2 hole 2 replicate 1 | place: USA:California | collected 2015-04-18 | reverse complement strand
TTGTTTCCATCCCTGTTTCTTCAGTTCCCAGGCGCGTTTGCGCCGTTCTTCTCGCCAATCGGCTTTCTTTGGTGCTCCCATACCTCCTTTGATCGGCTGAATGGTCCCCAACTTTAGCTCTCTCGCGCGAGGTCAATAATGCGTCCACTCCTCCGGAGGGCGAGGCGCAAGCCTATTCCGTTTACGGGATCGGGTTTGGTGACGTAGCCCTCCTCGGCTCATTCTGCGAAACCGTAGTGTTGTGGCCTCTCTTTATGATTGAGCCTCTAGCGGAACCTTCCGCGTTGCCTGCTGTTTCTTGGCTGGCGATTTAGGCTGCTGTGCCCTGCTACGAGTTACGGGTGCTCGCCTGACCGCTTTTGCAGACTCCTCGCGTCCAGGCTTCTCCAGCGCCTCGAGGAGTTTATCCAGCTTGCTCTCTACCCTCTCCAGGCGTTTTTCCAGGCTCTCTACAGCAGCGGGAAGCGCCGCCACGTTGCTTTCAACGCGTTCCAGCCGACCTGATAATCCACTGGTGGCCTCGCCTGCTGTCATTTGCATATATCTATCTTCGAAGTCCTCGAACTCGTTGTCGAGGCGATCCACCTTATCTTCCAGGTTGACGACCAGTTCTGCCACCCTGGCAATATCCGAGCGCGTGGCAAGCTGCAGGCGGCTAAAATACGCTTCGCTGGACCGGCTGAACATGCGGGTGAAACTGGCATAGCTTTCCAGGTACTGGCTGCCCATTTCCATGAACTTTTCAGTTCCGATTATATCCCCAACAGCTTTCGACCATGTTTCATTGGTGGCATCATACCACTGTTTCAAGAAGGTAAATGGATCAGCCGGCAGAGCTCCACCTGCCGACAGCTTCGCACGTGCTTCTTCCATCATCTCCAGCCACTGCGTTGTCAGTCCCAGCGGGTCTGCTCCCGGCTCGGTTGCCTTTTTCCAGACGTCTGTGGTCGCCTCAAACCAGTGCTTCCATGCCTCTTGTGGATCCATATAACTACTCCTTCTTATCTTCCTGCCTGGAGCGACCGGTGTAGAGCCGGAAAAAAGTATCCATCATCTTCTGGTATTGATTCAGAGAATCCGCCCAGTACTTCAAGTAGGCTTCACCCGCCTCTGTGATCGAGTACATGCGGCGAGCTGGCCCTCCTTCCGAAGTATCCCAGCTCGAGCTGACCATCCCATCTTTCTCCATCTGCCGCAACGTCCGGTAGAATGTGCCCGGGTTCATCGCATTCAATCCAAACGTTGCCATCTTCTCCATCAATTCATAGCCGTAGGAACTCCACTCCCGCAGCATCAAGAGAAGCACCGGAACGAGCCAGTTCTTTGACCAGGCATTGGTTGAGGCATTTTGTGATTCGTCGTCGCTGTTCAATTCCGCCATATCGCACCTAATATGCATCTAGTTACGTCTTTGTTCCCATGAGTTGTCGAATGCATCTATATGCATTTTACATTTATACACCAGTCATTGTCAATGATAACAGGTGGGTACATGACGCGAAGAAAGGGGTCGGCGCCTCAGCTCCAACCCCCCTGGTCATCGCTCCAGGACGGCTTATTTGGCAGTCTTGGAGGTCGTGGTGTGAGCAGAGCGTGTCGCCTTCTCTGTCGCGGATGCAATCTGCTGGGTTGTCTTCTGGAACTGCTCCATCCCCTGCTGGCTCATCTGCTGGAAGTTCTTCATGCCCTCCCGCGTGGTCGCCTCAGCAGCATCGATGGCCTTCTGAAAGAAATTCAGGGGGGCGAAGAGGAAATCTCTGTAGGCCTCCATTGACTCCTGGGCCAGCGCCTGGAAAGCATCTTGCTGTTTCTGATACTGCTGTCCCAGCTCCTGCAGCAGCGAGTGAGTCACGTCTACCTGGCTCTTGAGCACCTCGATGCCATTCTCAAGGATGCCCTGGGCGAGCTTCGTATTGCGCTCCTGGGCTGTGATAGCACTGTCCACGACTGCTTGTAGTCCCTCTGGACCTACTTGCTGCTGCTTAGCTTGCTCTACCAACTCCTGTATGAGTGTACGACTGCTCTCAGCGTGGCTTCTGAGCATCTCGATGCTGTTCTCAAGCACACTCTGGGCAAAGGCCAGGTTGTGCTCCTGGGCAGCGACAACGGTATCTGCAAGAGCCTTGCTTGTCTCCTGAACGGACCCAATCAACTTTTTGGTGGCCTCGGTGGCCTTCGTGTCTGTCATGATCTTCTTTCCTTTCTCGTATCTCCTGCGATAGTTCACAGGTACGACGCTTGTTCGACAAAAGCATCTATATGCATTTTACACTTATATGCAAAGATTGTCAAGGGTACAATGCGTTATTGTGTCGCCGGTGCATCAGGTCGGGCCGCCAGCAGATAGCCGATGCCCACCTTGGTCAGGATGTAGCGCGGATGCATGGGATCAGGCTCGATCTTGTGCCGCAGCCGGTTGATGTTCACCTGCAGCATGTGTCCTTCACCGACGTATTCCGACCCCCAGATATGCTCTAACAGCAGGTCCTGAGTCATGACGCGGCCGCTATTCTGCGCGAGGTAGGCCAGGATGCGGTACTCCGTCGGTGTCAGCTCGATCTCCCGTCCTCCCATCGTCACCAGGTGCTGCGCATACTCGATCGTCAGGTCGCCGATCGTCGTTGTTGTGTGCATTGCATGCGCCTGTTCGCTCGCGGTGAATTGCGCCCGCCGCAAGACTGCCCGCACCCGCGCCAGCAGCTCTTCAATGCTGAAGGGCTTGGTCAGATAATCGTCCGCGCCCAGGTCGAGCCCGCGTACCTTGTCCTGATCCTGGCCGCGAGCAGTCACAATAATGATGGGCACGGCAGAGAACTCACGCACGCGCTGGCACACCGTGAAGCCGTCCATCCTGGGCATCATCACATCCAGTAACACCAGGTCGGGTGCATGCTGCTCGATCTGCTCCAGCGCTTGCTTCCCGTCGCTTGCCACCAGTACGTCGTAGTCTTCCAATTGTAGATTGCGTGCGATCAGCCGCAGTAACTGCGGATCGTCATCAGCGGTCAGTATGGTCGTTTTCCTTATCGGCATAGGTCACTCTCCTTTTTCGTGTATGAATCTCGATGAATGGATCTAGAGGTGACGTGCATCCATGGGCAACCAGACATGGAATGTGCTTCCCCTCCCGCTTTCGCTCTCCGCCCAGATTGTTCCGCCGTGCAGTTCGACAATACGTTTGCAGATCGCCAGCCCTAACCCCATCCCATTGACTTCTCGTGTGAGGCGCGTGTCCACGCGGTGGAAGCGGTCGAAGACGCGCTCCAGATGGGCGGGTGGAATGCCTATGCCCTGGTCATGGACACAGATTTCCACCATCGATTGCGCTTCCTGCTTTGCCAGCGGCATCATCGTCTGTCTGTCATCCCTGCCATCGCCTCTCGCCACAGGGCGTGGCCTGCTGGTTTGGCCTCGTGTGAAGACTGGGCGTATGATGACCTCAATGGCTCCGCCTTCTGGCGAATAGTGTATAGCATTGTCTAAAAGGTTGTCCAGGACTTCTCTCAAGTGGTGCCGATCAGCCCAGATCACTGGCTCTTCATGCGCCGGCACCCTATGTTCGTCCTCAAGCTGCAAGGTGAACGTAAACTGCCGCTCCTGGTGCTCAGGCTCGACAAAGCGTTGCTCTAGAGCTGTGATGGCCTCGCGCACCAGATAGGCGAGATTCACAGCGGTCAGTTCGATGGTGATATCGCCCGTTTCCAACTGAGACATCTCGAACAGGCGGTCTATCACTGCCGCCAGGCGATCGCTGGCCTCAGTGATGGCCAGCAGGAATTCGTGCCGCTCTTCGCGAGAGATGCGGCGCTCGTGGCGCAGCAGCGTGGCAGCGTAGCCTTTGATGGATGCCAGGGGACTGCGTAGTTCATGACTCACGGTTGCCAGTAGTTCCGCTTTGAGCAGTTCCATGTCGCGCAGTGCCTTGCGGTCGGACATGGCTTCGAGTTCATAGACTCGTTCGACCAGGAGCAGGTGCATCATCACGGTGACGGCAGCATCCGCGATGAGTGGCAATAAGGCCGTTGCTTCCTCAGCAGCAATGCAGGCCCTCTCGTCATTGGCAACATCGTCGTCCCGGACAGCGTCCCAGAGCAGCACGAGCAGCGCATACACGGGCAACGGTGTAACGACAGGAGGTGCTCCTGCCCGGCGTGTCTGTACCAGATCTGATCTAGTGATATCCTGCGCTGCTCCACCAGCCTGTCGGTGGTCAATAGGAGCCGAGATCGGGAGCCTACAGATCAGGCAGCAAGGCTCACCAGCTGGGGACTGAATAGCTGCGCCATCTGATGAGAATCCCTCCAGCAGAGCCAACACCTCCTCCTCATGCATGCCATTTTGTGCGAGAATGCGCAGTGTCTTACCCACACCTGTGGGAGTCTGAAGCCTCGCTTGTGGCGCGTCTTTCAATGCTATGGCGCTCGTCCCGATCGATGGCTTGTGCTCCACAGGACGCTGGGGAGTGAAGAGAATAGCACCACGCTGTGCTTTGCATACCATCATGAGCCGCTCCAGGAGCAGTGTAGCAATGGTGCCAGGCGCCTCTGGTGCAGCAAGCTCAATACGATGTGCAAGTCGTGCGAGGTCCAACAGTGTTGCTATGACTTCGGGCGGGGGCAAGCTGTCTCCCTGCTGCTCCTGTGCTTCCATCTCGTTCCTCGTTCTCATGTTTTTGGGATACCATAAAGCTTCATGGTGACCACGCCATACCAACGATGCTAGCACGCCTGGCCTGCGGCTCAGGTAGTGATAGGGCAGTTCTATAGCCACCACACCAACGACGCTGACGCGTCTAACCTGCGGCTCAGGTGTGGTGAGAGGACCACCCTTATTATGCTGCGTACTTGTGTTTTATTATAAATTGGAAACGCTCACAGTGACATCACGAAAAGGGCGCTCGTATCACAATCACATCACAATAGCAGTCCTGGCTCCTACTGCTGACTATCCCGAAGCGGTCTGGAGTAGGGTGCTCGCCGTCAACTTACTGTCCTCGGTGGAGTCAAGTACCTATGATGAGAGCGAGGAATGATCCCTTCTAGAAGACGATGAGCGGCTTGAGGACACCATCGAGTTTTTTGTCCATGATCTCGAACGCTTTCTCCATTTCGTCAAACGGGAAGGTATGGGTCGTCATGAGCATGGGGTCCACGCGCTTCATCTCCAGCACGCGCAGGAGGCGTTCCATGCGCAAACGGCCACCAGGACACAGGCCGGTCGTAATGGTCTTTTCCGCCATGCCGACACCCCACTCGAGACGCGGAATATGCACAAAGTCACCGTGACCATGGTACCCAACATTGGAGATGGTGCCCCCGGCTTTTGTGACTTTGATAGCATTCTGGAAAGTGACATCGGCTCCCAGCGCCTCGATCGCTGTGTCCACCCCCTGTCCATCAGTCAGGTCCAGGATGCGCTGGACCACGTCCTCTTTGGAGAAATCAGCGATTGCATCGGCACCATAGATGCGTGCAAGTTCTTGCCTGCGCGGCACCGTTTCTACTCCGATGATCAGCCCGGCGCCACGCAACTTCGCCCCGACTGTTGCCATCAGTCCCACCGGACCCTCGGCGAAGATGGCTACCGTTCCCCCGATCGGAATATGGCCATTCTCTGCACCCATGAACCCGGTCGAGAGCATGTCGGCACAGTAGACCGCCATCTCATCGGGCACGCTGGCAGGAATACGGGCCATATTCGCATCGGCCTCGTTCACATGAAAGTACTCGGCAAACACGCCATCCTTGGTATTGGAGAATTTCCATCCTCCCAGAGGTCCACCGGATTGGGAGGAGTGACCAGCTTGCGAGGCGAGATCGCCCCAATCGGGGGTAATCGCGCCAACCAGGACGCGATCACCTGGCTTGAAGCGTGTGACGTTGCTGCCTACTTCATGGACGATGCCCACCGCTTCGTGTCCCAGGGTCAGGTTCTCTCGCGGGCCGATGGCGCCGCCTACGGTATGGGAATCAGAGGTACAAATGAGGGCGTTGGTCGTCTTGACGACCGCATCGTTTGGACCCGGATGGGGAATGGGTTTCTCCATGAAGCCCACCTGTCCGATCGCTTTCATGATAAACGCTTTCATGCTCGTTCCTTTCTTTGCTTTGTTGCATCAGTTTGCGTACGCACACCGACCGGCGTACACAAGAAACAGGGATAGAGTTCAGGATCTCACATCCTGTAGGGGAAACATCGTCTACCGTTTCCCAATGAGGAAGTATACTCTCGTTCGATCACAAACTCGTCACAGTACGTCGATGTTTTGTCACAATTGGAGCACGATGTGTAGCCGACAAAGTGACAAGAATTGCCTTTTACCGGGACCCCCATGGTGATGGCCTATGTGGCAGAAGGGCATGTGAGTGGAGGAATGTGTGCTACTTGTGATATGAACGGCACTTGCTGTGATGTGTTTGTGACATCCTGAGCCTATGCTTTCACTATGTAGGTCATCCATCCAGTTACCCCTGGTCATAGGGGAATGTTTTCAAGAGGAGGTCAGCATGGCCTATCGGTTTCAGGTCAACCAACACACCTGTATTAATTGTGGTATTTGTATGGACCTTTGCCCCGTGCGCTGTCTGGATATGACACGCCCATCGGGCGAAGGAGAGTTAGCAGGGGATGCGGAGTTGCTCAGTCCCATTCCTGGTGAGTTCTCAGCGCGCGCCTGGATGATGCTCACGCCCGTGCAGGTGGCAGCGTGTATCGGCTGCCAGGTCTGCGCTCAGGAATGTCCCACCAACGCCATCACCATCGGCAGCAGCGTCAAGGAAGTCATGTATGCCAAGCGTGGCTCCATCTCGTATCTGCCTCCAGAAGTAGGCTGGCAGCCCCTCGACGCCTATACTCGCGCCAACCCCGCAGAGCCGGGCGAGACCCCCTGGGGCGAGGGCCGCGCCTGGCATGTCGCCGAGCGCCAGGCCACCTGGCAAAGTTGGCGCACCTGGCTGGGTGAGCGCAAAGAGGACTTGCGCGCCCCCTGCCAGGCGGCCTGCCCGGTCGGCACCAACGCCGGGCTCTACGTCAGCCTGATCGCCCAGGGGCGCTATGATGAAGCCCTCCAGGTCGCCTCGGAGCCTAATCCTTTTCCAGCCATCTGTGGCCGCGTCTGCACCGCGCCCTGCGAGGAGGTCTGCCGCCGCGGCGAGTTTGACCTGCCCATCGCCATCCGCGATCTCAAGCGGTTCGCCACCGACCACGGCACACCGGGCACACGTGTCATTCCCCTGCCAAAGCAGGTCTATGCCGAGCGCGTCGCCATTGTCGGGGCTGGCCCCACCGGCCTGAGCGCGGCTTACTATCTGGCTCGACGCGGCTACCGCGTGACCGTCTTCGACGCCATGCCGGTGCCCGGCGGCATGATGACCATCGGCATCCCGGAGTACCGCCTGCCACGCGCCGAACTCAATCGCGACATTGACGCCATGCGGGAACTGGGCGTCGATATCCGCCTCAATACGGCTATTGGCCGCGACCTTTCCCTCGACGACCTGCAGCACGACTATGCTGCTATCTTGTTGGCGGTGGGCGCCCAGCGCAGCCAGCGCCTGGGCATCCCTGGCGAGTCCGTCTGGGAAGGCGTGATTCCGGCCACCACCTTCCTCAAGGAGTATAACCTGGACCCGGAGACGAAGCTCTCCGGGGTCGTGGCCGTCGTGGGCGGCGGCAGCACCGCCCTGGACGCGGCCCGCTCGGCCTTGCGCGCCGGTGCGAGCAAGGTATCCATCCTCTACCGGCGCACGCGCATGGAGATGCCCGCCCAGGTCGAAGAGGTCCGCGCCGCCCTGGAGGAAGGCATCGCACTCGAGGAACTGGTCGCCCCCGTGCAGTTGCTCGGCTCCGGGGGGAAACTGCAGGCGGTGCGCTGCCAGCGCATGATCTTGAGTGAGCCGGATGAAAAGGGGCGTCGCAAGCCGGTGCCGGTGCTGGGCACCGAGTTCGATCTCCCGGTGGACAGTGTGCTGGTCGCCATCGGGGAGGCGCCCGATCCATCCTTCTTGCCCGAAGGCACCAGTGTGGGGGTCGCTCCCTGGGGCGGTCTGCTCATCAACCCGGTGACGCTAGCCACCGGAGCCCCTGGCGTCTTTGCCGCTGGCGATGTCACCTATGGTCCCAAGTCGATCATTCACGCGGCAGCGCATGGCAGGAAAGCGGCGCAGTCCATGCATGCCTACCTGCGCAAGCTCGCGCCTAGTGCGGTGACCGAGATGCCCGAGGATGAGTTCCAGACGGCATCGACACTCCCGCCCGATAGGAGAATAGCCCTGGACCTGCGTCCGAGCGCGCGCGAAGTGATGCCGTTGCGCAGTGGCGAGGCGGCGCGCAACAGGTCCATTGAGTTCGCACTGGGCTTGACCGAAGCACAGGCCCGGCGCGAGGCCAGCCGCTGCCTGCGCTGTGACCTGGCCTACCTGTGTCCCACCGTCACGGTCATCAGCGCCGAGACGCCAGTGGAGGCCTCGGCAAGCCGTTCATGAGACAGCTTTCCTGATAGTGTCGGGGTATCTCTGAAAGGTGCCCTAGTAACGAGGAGGTTCTACTGTGACTACCGATCAACTGACCCAGGCCATCATCAGTGGCATCAACGCGGGCGGCGAACAGTTCCTGGAAGGAACGCTGGCCGCGGCGCTGCCCATCATCTGGCTGGCCATCATAGGGCTGCACCTGGGCCAACCCTACATCCTGGATATGATCGATCGCTTTACCCTGCGCCTGGGGGCCGACCTGCTGTGGCTGGTCTACGTGGCGCTGCGCGATCTGCTGGTTGTCTCGGGAGTGGTCATGAGCTTTATGTTCTTTTTCCCCGATGTCGTCATCACCGACGCCTTGCCCCTCACCGGAGGCCTGGCAGCCGCCTGCCTGTTTGGGGTCCTGCTGGTCAAACTGATGGGCGACCCCGATCACACCCTGCGGGACTTCCGCATCGCGATCAGCTTGCTGGGCCTGGGCTCCCTGTTCTACTTCGTGCCCTATGTGCTGGGGGTGCAGTTCAACCTCAGTTTCCTGGTCACTAACAGCAATCCAGGCTGGGCCGTCGCGCTGGCCTATGTCTCCATCGCCTTACTCGCGATCATGGGAGCTATCGCTGCCTGGTATGCCCTGAGAACCGGGGGACGTGCAGAGGTGCAGGAACCGGCTTCCGGCCAGTAATGATATGGAATCATGCCTTCGGGCAGGGGACAGAGAGCTGATGGATGGCTCGAGCGTTGCTGTCCGAAGGTTGAAAGGAGAGATGCAATGAAACCCGATCAAGTCGCCACTGCGATTACCAATGCCCTGGTGCAGGGAGGCTCCCTGTGGTTGATCGCCACGATTGTGGCCTTCTTGCCAGCACTGTGGACCATGACCCTGATCCTGCACCTGGGCCGACCCTACGTGCTGCGCACCCTGCGCCGCTGCGGCCTGCGGCTGGGCGCGGATATCTGGTGGATGTCCTACCTGCTCATGCGTGATGCCGTGCTCTTGCTCACCTTCGCGCTGAGCTGGATTTTCTTCGCCCCCAATCTGGTGATGAACGCCGCGCTGCCGATCACGGGACCACTGGCAGCCCTGTGTCTGCTGCTGGCGCTGGCGGTCAAACTCTCGCGGCGCGTGGACGATGATGTGCAAGCCTACCGGCTGGCGACGGCGTTCCTGGTGGCTGGTGCCACCCTGTATTATGGGGCGCTGGTGTTTGCGGTGGAGGCCACCAGCCAGAGTTCCCTGGCCGGGTTCGGGCACGTGTTCACCAGCAGTGCGAACCCCACCGTCGCGCTCTGGATGATGTGGATCTCGCTGGTGGGCGTCGCCATCGTGGCAGGCTGGTTGTTCATGCGGCTGCTGGCTTCGGCCAATCGCACCATGGCCAGCCGCTTCTCCACGCGGCAGGCTCGCCCGACCACTGGGCAAACAGCAGCCATGGAGTAGTTCACCGACAGGAGGTTCCGTTGCAGAGCGATATCTTCTCACCACAGTGGATATCGCTCTTGGCGCAAAGCTTCCCAGGCTGGATGGGTCGCGTAGAATCAAGGGTGAGTGATCCGGCAGGTGCGATGCTCAGCCAGGAACTCACGACGATTGCGCCTGACTGAGAGGATGCTGCTATGACATGTGATCCCGAGACAGTCTAGAATGAACTCCACCCGTACTTTCAGAAGCGGGTACAACGTCATGAACCCCTGGCACGACATGCTGCCTTCGGGGTCGGCGGTCCCGCAGATGTGTGGATCTCGCTTGCATCGCAAGAAGAATTGCTTGCTCTGGTGCGCCTGTGTGCCCAGGAGCACTGGCCGCTGCTCGTCGTTGGCAATGGCACCAATATCCTATTTGCAGACGCTGGTGTTCGTGGCATGGTGGCGAGAGTTGCGCTCGGTGCTTATCACATTGAAGAGCGAAGTGATGGCAGCGCCCTAAGGAAAACAATACAAATGGGGAATGCGTTCCCCACGCCGGGCGCGAGTCTCTTACCTGGCGAAGGACTTGCCAGCCAGGTTGTATCTCTGCTAAGATACAGTTGCGGAAAATCTCGACAAGCTGGTAGGACGTCATTCTCAACTATGCTGCGGAGGAGCGTGGACTATGCAGCATCCCATCATTGCATTCCCATCCAGGGCGGCAGCTGGCGATGGTCAGACATCACCTTCCCATCTGCCACTGCCACTGACCCCTCTGCTTGGCCGCGAGCACGAACTCGCCCAACTCACTGCCCTCCTCCTCCGACCCGAGGTGCGCCTGCTCACCCTCACCGGCCCAGGCGGTGTCGGCAAAACGCGCCTGGGCATCACCGTCGCCCGTGACCTCCTGACAGACTTTGCTGCCGGTGTCTACTTTGTTCCTCTCGCTGCGATCAATGACCCCGACTTCGTTCTTTCAACTATAGCCCATGTACTCGATGTGCGGGAAGTAGGAACTCGATCACTGCTCGAAGAACTGAAAGTAGCCCTGCGAGAGGAGTCTCTGCTGCTGCTGCTTGATAACTTCGAGCAAGTGCTGCTAGCCGCACCGAGGCTTTCCGATCTGCTAGCCGCCTGCCCGCATCTGAAAATATTGGTGACCAGCCGCGCTGCCTTGCGCCTGTACGGCGAACATGAATTTCCTCTCTCTCCACTGCCCCTACCCGATCTGAGACACCTCCCGACGAGTGATGCTCTATCACACTATGCAGCGCTCAACCTCTTTGTGCAACGGGCGCAGGCCATCAAAGCCGATTTCCAGCTGACCGAAGCGAATGCCCACACCATCGCCGAAATCTGCGTTCGCCTGGATGGGCTTCCCCTGGCCATCGAACTGGCCGCGGCACGCACCAGGCTGCTTTCGCCGCAGGCGCTGCTGGCCCGTCTTTCACATCGCCTCGACGTGCTGACCGGTGGTGGCCGCAACGTGCCTGCTCGCCAGCAGACCTTGCGGGCTACCATCGCCTGGAGCTACCAGCTCTTAACCCATTCCGAGCAGCAGCTCTTCCGGTCGTTTTCCGTCTTCGCCGGTGGCTGCGCGCTCCAGGCTGTCGAGGCCATTGCCCAGGCAGCAGGTCATGCAGCGAGCACCGCCCTGGATGAGGTGAGTGTGCTGCTGGAGAACAACCTCTTGCGCCAGGTGGAGCAGGTCGGCGGTGAGTCACGCCTGCTGCTGCTGGAAACGATTCGAGAGTACGGGCTGGAGTGTTTAGCCGACACAGGAGAAGTGGAAGCGGCTCACGCTGCCCATGCGGCCTATTACCTGGGAATGTCCGAGGAGGCCGAACCCCAGTTGAAAGGGGCAGAGCAGGGTCGCTGGCTGTCCCAGTTGGAGCGGGAGCACGAGAACCTGCGGGCGGCGCTGACCTTTCTGATAGAGCGGGCCCGCGTCCAGGCAGGCACGCCGCTGGGACAGGTGGCGGCCGAGCACGCGTTGCGCCTGTGTGCCGCCCTGCACTGGTTCTGGTACAGCTGTGGCTATAGGCGAGAAGGGCAGGCCTTCCTTGCGCAGGCCTTGCTAAGACGGCAGGGGGTGGCACCGCTCCTGCGCGCCAGGGCCCTGTACGTGGCAGCAGAGCTGGCCTGGGGCCTGGATGACACGGAGCAGACCGAGACGTTGTGCCTTGAGTGCCTCTCACTCTACCAGGAACTGGGTGACCCATCAGGCATCGCCTCCTCCCTCAGTCTGCTGGGCAGAATGGCCCGCGTCAGGGGAGATTATGCGCTGGCCTGTTCCCGGCTGCAGGAGGCCGAGGGGCTCTTTGAGCAGCGGGGCGACCTCTGGCAGCAGGGCCGCTGCCATGTCGAATTAGCCCGTATAGCCACTGAACAGGGCCAGTACGAGTGGGCTCGCACGCTGCTGGAGGACAATCTGAAGGCCTGCCAGGGGTCGGGCGATCAGTTGAGCATCGGCTGGGTGTGCTACCTGCTGGCTCGTCTGCTCTTTGTGTCGCAGCAGGACCTTGCGCGAGGACAGAGCCTGGCCGAAGAGAGCCTGGCGTGCTTCCAGGAACTGGGCTACGCCCAGTTCAGGGCCTATCCGCTGGGCCTGCTGGGACAGATGCGTCTGGCGCAGGGCGAGGTCGCCCTGGCTCGGGAGTGGTTTGAGCAGAGCCTGGCGCTGGTCGAGGAGGTGGGTGATCGGGCAGGTGCTCTGGAGACGTTGCTGGGCCTGGCTCGCGTGGCGCTGGACGAAGGGGATCGGGAAGCGGCCCGTCGCCGCTACCAGCACTGTCTGACGATCTTGCACGAGATGCGTTCCCAGGAGTTCCTCGCCGCTTGCCTGGAAGGCCTGGCCGCCCTGGAAGCAGCACAAGGAGCGCCGAGGATGGCGGCACGACTCTGGGGAGCAGCCGAAGCGCTGCGCGAGGCCATGGGTACGCCCATCTACCCGGTCCACCGCACCAGCTACGAGCACGCTGTGGCGCGTGCCCGCGCCACGCTCGGTGAGCAGGTCTTTCGCGACACCTGGGCCGAAGGACGCAGCATGACGCCAGAGCAGGTCCTGGCCACGCCACATACCACACAGGTACCTGCGCAGGTTCCGCCATCATCACCACTTGCTGCTCCAGCCAAGAAACCCGTCACTTTTCCTGATGGCCTGACCGCTCGCGAGGTCGAGGTGCTGCGCCTGGTAGCTCAGGGATGGACCGACGCACAGATTGCCGAACACCTGGTGATCAGTCCTCGCACCGTCAACCACCATACCACCTCCCTCTATAGCAAGCTCAACATCTCCTCGCGTGCCGCCGCCACCCGCTATGCCCATGAACACAATCTGCTCTAGAACCGTGTACCAACAGAGCGCTTGTCTGCGGACCAGGCCAACAACTTCTCCTGCCCGGCTCGGCTTCTTCCACCTGAGTAGTTCTACTCATTCCTCTTCGCAGTTGACATCAAACCAGCCATTCTCACCCCTCTTGAAGATGGGTAGTGAGAATGTGTAATTCTACAGATGTGCCATCGCCTCCCACCAGGTAGACTATGAGCATTGAAGACGTCTCGCACCTCGGGAACTCTCAACGATGCGTTCCACACTGAGAAACCTTCCGACTGCGGGAATGAAAACAATGAAATCAATACTAGGAGTTTGGAGACATGCTTCATCAAGCAATAGTTGCAAACTCCAAAAGAAAAACACATGTGTATGAAACACATACAGAAGAAAGTGAGAAAAATCATGTTTCGCATGACCACTCTGAAAATCAGTCTTTTGAGCGCGCTTGCCACCTTGTTCCTGCTGGTCTCGATGCTGGCTTCCACCGGCACAGCTTCAGCCCATACCGCTAGCTGTCAACCTCCGAACTGTAGTCCCCCTCCCCACCCCTACCTCTTCCTCGAATCCCCTGAAACGCAGCTTGGCCCGTACTGTAAGCAGGTGTCTGTGGAGGGAGTTGGCTTCGCCCCAGGTACAGACTACCTATATGCTACAAACGTGGCATATCCCACATATGCAATGACGACCTCTCCTGGTTGGGTCACCAGTACTGGGGACTTCTTCATCAACACTGAAAGAATCTGCGGTTGGAACTTCGGCTCGCAGCATAATACCGTGCTCTTATACGCGATAGACTCCGATGGAGTCTGGTCCAATGAAGTCTGGGTGTGATACCCCGACCGAGCCGGATCGCGCGCGACATTCTCGGTACAGATGAGGAGTCAGGGAAGGAAGCTTCCTTCCCTGGTTCCTCCCTTTTTTGGGTGCTTACCTCCTCTAAGTCCGTCTCATACCTGGCGAAGGACTTGCCAGCTATGGTATCTTTCTGCTAAGATGCAGGTGCGGAAAACCTGGGCAATCTGGTAGGACGTTATTCTCGATATGCTGCGGAGGAGCGTGGACTATACAGCACCCCATCATTGCATTCCCATCCAGAGTTGCACCTGGCGCAGGTCAGGAACCACTCTACTCCCTGCCAGATCCACTCACCCCGCTGCTTGGCCGCGCGCAGGAACTCACCCAACTCACGGCCCTGCTGCGTCGCCCCGAGGTGCGCCTGCTCACCCTCACCGGTCCAGGCGGGGTCGGCAAGACTCGCCTCCTGCTGGCGGCCGCCCACGCCCTCGCGTCCGACTTTGCAGACGGCGTCTGCTTGGTGCCCCTGGCAGCCATCAGTGATCCCGACTTCGTGCTCCCGGCCATCGCCCAGGCGCTCGGACTGCACGAGACGTCTCATCGCTCAGTACTTGAGGAGGTGCAGCGAGCGCTCGGCGAGCAGTCCCTCCTACTGTTGCTCGACAACTTCGAGCAAGTGCTGGCGGCCGCAGCACAGCTTGCCGACCTGGTAGCCGCCTGCCCGCACCTGCACCTGCTGCTGACCAGTCGCGCCGCCCTGCGGCTGCACGGCGAACACGAATTTGCTGTCCCCCCCCTGAGCTTGCCGGACCTGAAACACTTGCCGGCCAGCGACGACCTGGCGCAGTATGCCGCCTGCACCCTCTTCGTGCAGCGCGCGCAGGCCATCAAGCCCGATTTCCAGCTGACGGAGGCCAATGCGCGCACCATCGCCGAGATCTGCGTTCGCCTGGACGGGCTGCCCCTGGCTATCGAACTGGCCGCCACACGCACCCGGCTGCTTTCGCCACAGGCGCTGCTCACGCGCCTCTCGCATCGTCTCGATGTGTTGATCGGCGGCGCGCGCAACATGCCAGTTCGCCAGCAGACCTTGCGGGCTACCATCGCCTGGAGCTATCAGCTCTTAGCCCCTTCCGAGCAGCGGCTCTTCCGCTCCCTCTCTGTCTTCGCCGGTGGCTGCACGCTCGAGGCTGTCACGGCTATCGCCCAGGCGGCGGGCCTCGCGGCAAATACTATCCTGGATGAGGTGAGTGTACTGCTGGAGAACAACCTCGTGCGCCAGCTGGAGCAGGCCGACGGCGAGTCACGTCTGTTGCAGTTGGAGACCATCCGGGAATACGGGCTGGAGTGCCTGGCCGGCACTGGGGAACTGGAAGCGGCCCGAGTAGCGCACGCGGCGTATTACCTGGCGCTCGCCGAAGAGGCCGAACCCCGGTTGCGCGGGCCCGAGCAGGCTCGCTGGATGGCACTACTGGGAATGGAACAGGAGAACCTGCGCGCTGCACTCAGTTTTCTCCTGGAACAGGCAGACACGCAGGATGGCGAGAGACAGATCGAGTGTGCCCTGCGCCTGTGTGTCGCCCTGTCCACCTTCTGGTATGACCGTGGCTATGGGCGAGAAGGGTTGAGCTTCTTGATGCAAGCGCTGGCAGAGCGTGCTGGCGTGGGAGCTGCGCTGCGGGCCAGGGCGCTGGATGCCGCAGCCGGCCTGGCGTTCGGCTATGCGCTCAACATGCCACTCGAGCAGCTGGCCGAAGAGAGCCTCGCGCTCTACCAGGAGTTGGGTGAACCCATAGGCATTGCCCGCAGCCTACATCGACTGGGCATTATCGCCCGCCTCAGGAGTCAATTTGTGCTGGCTCATGCGCGGCTGGAGGAGGCCGCAGCCCGCTTCCAGGAACTGGGCGACCGCTGGAGGCAGGGCCAGTGCTCTACCGAACGGGCCCGCATCGCTATGGAACAGGGTCAGTTCGAACAGGCCCATGCACTGCTGGAGCAGAGTCTCCTGCTCTATCAGGATCTGGGCGATCAGCAGCGCCTCGGCTGGGTGCGCTTCCTGCTGGCATATCTGCTCTTTGTCTCGCAGCAAGACCAGCCGCTCGCCCAGCAACTGGCCGAACAGAGCCTGGCGCACTTTCGCGAACAGGACAACATCCTTTACAGTTCCGCTCCGCTCAGCCTGCTAGGGCTCATCCATATGGAGCGCGGCGAGCTGGAGGCGGCGCGTGCCTTGCTCGAAAACAGCCTGGCGATCGACAAGCAGTTTGGGACAGAGGCGGAAGACATACACATAGCGCTCGGTCGACTTCTGGCCTTGCAGGGCGATGTGGCAGCTGCCCGTCACCACTACCAGGAGAGTCTGACTCTGCTCTTCGAGCAAAATGTCTGTAAAGAGAACATCGCTGCCAGCCTGGAGGGCCTGGCAGCCCTGGAAGTGGGACAAGGAGCGCCGAGTCTTGCGGCACGACTCTGGGGGGCAGCCGCAGCCCTGCGTGATACTATCGGTGCGCCCATCTACCCGGTCTACCGGGACTACCTTGAGCAAGCCATCGCGCGGGCACGCGCAACGCTCGGTGAGCAGGCCTTTCGCACAGCATGGGCCGAGGGACGCAGCTTGACGCCCCAACAGGCGCTTGCCGCACAGAAACCTGAGATGATCCCCGCTGGAGGATCCAGCGTGCCACCGCCTCCCGCCACCACGCAGGCGCCGGCGTATCCTGATGGCCTGACCGCACGCGAGGTCGAGGTATTGCGCTTGATCGCTCAAGGCTGGACCGACGCGCAGATCGCCGAGCACCTGGTGATCAGTCCTCGCACCGTCAACCGTCACACCACTTCCCTCTATAGCAAGCTCAACGTCTCCTCGCGCGCCGCCGCCACCCGCTATGCCATCGAGCACGATCTGCTCTAAGGGTACTGCTCACTGACTGGGTAATTCTACCCACTCTCAACATCAGACGACCTCACGCGACCCGCTTTTACCGCTCTGGAGATGGGTAGGGAGAATGTGTAGTTCTACAGATGTGCCACCGCCTTCCATCAGCTAGACTCTAAGCATTGAATACTTCTCGCTAGAGTAGTGCGAAACAAAAAGAACGCTTCCCTGGCTCTGTGAACCACGGATAGCAATGAGACAATGATACTGAATGAAAGCAGGTAAGCAATGACTTTACAGATCGAATTACTAGAGACCAGTTTTCAGGCGATTGCCCCGCGCGGTGAGGAGTTTGTAACGGCCTTCTATGAACGGCTCTTTACGAACTATCCCCAAACGAGAGCTTTCTTTGCCTTGACTGACATGAAGGAGCAGCGCAAAAAACTATTGGGAGCGCTGGCCCTGGTGATCCAGAACCTCAGGAAGCCTGAGGTGTTGACGAGTGCTCTCAAAGGCCTGGGCCAGCGGCACGTCAAATATGGCGTCCGGTCAGAGCACTATCCCATCGTCGGAACAATCCTTTTGGAAACCTTCGCCGACTTTCTAGGAGACGACTGGACTCCAGTGTACCATGATGCCTGGGCGCAAGCCTACGAAGCGATCTGCGCGATCATGCTGGAAGGTGCCAGCGCGCCCTCTTACAGGTAGGTTTTATCACAGAGAAACGGAGATGCCATAATGGTAATCCAACAACAGAACAATCTTTCTACCGACACTCAAAATGAGCATTTACACGGGCCGGTGATTACCGATGAGGCAGTCCAGGGACAGCAGCCCGTCCTCGCAGTGCAGATCGGATACCAGCTGGATCCTGGCATAAGCCGCAGGGACCGGCCAAACGAAGATACCGTCTATATAAAGCAAGGCACAATACCATCTGACTCACCTTCTACCCCAGCGACTCCGTTTATCCTCCTGCTGGTGGCAGATGGGATGGGAGGACAAGGGAATGGGCAATTGGCCAGCCAGCTCGCCGTCCAGTCCATGGTTGGGTATATGACAAGTTCCCTCTACTCATACAGGAATTCAGGAGAGTCACTGTTATCATTGCTGGGCGCAAGCGTCCAATATGCTAATCAGATGATCTATGAGCACAACCAGCAGCAACAGACGGTCATGGGGACTACGATGACCGCCGCTATGCTGATCGGATCTACCGCCTATGTCGTCCATGTTGGTGATAGCCGGTTCTACCTCTTTCGCCAACCCTCTGGACTCACGCAAATCACTCGTGATCACACTGTGGTGGCAGCGCTGGTAGCTCGGGGAGACATAGCACCCGAGGACATCTATACGCACCCTCGTCGTAATGAAATGAATCGCAGTTTAGGCAATAAGGCGAGCGTGGAAGTAGATGAGTCCACCGTCCAGCTTGTCGACGGTGATGTGCTGCTCTTGTGTTCGGATGGGTTGTGGGAAATGGCCCTTGATCAGCAGATCGCCTCCATCCTGGCCAAACCGATGCCGACTCTAACCGATACTGCCCAGGCACTCATTCGAGCGGCATTGGCAGGGGGTGGGAAAGACAATATCAGCGCCATTGTAGCACGCGTGAGCACTTATTAGAGAAGATGGAATATGAGGAGTCCGGTGTTATGCTAAAACGTTCTCAGCTCGCGCCAATCTTTTCTGGCGCTCTACTCTGTTTTCTGCTCATTCTTATGACCGCCTGTTCTTCTCTCCCTGGCAGCTCGGGCGGCAATAGCATACCTACGCCTGGCACAGGTGGTTCCAACAACAGTACACCTTCCTCTGGCAATAACAACCCTGGCCAGACTGTGCCAATGCCGCAGACCCGGACCGATTGCCCGGCTGCGAATGCCGCTCGCGCTGCGGTGATGCGCCCGCTGGCCCTCGGGAGCCATCAGAATCTCGTCTACATTTACAATGAAGTACCTCACAATACTTCGATCGCCTATGGACACCTGCGTCGCTACGACGCGACGAACGGCCAGAAGACCGATGTCGCCACCAGTGGCATTCAAATCCTGCAGGCGCAGGTTTCCAGCGATGGCCAGTGGGTGCTCTTCCTGAGCATGCCTGATCCCCGGGGCGGATTAAACGTCGTTATGCTCCAGCTGGTGCGGCTGGACGGTCAGGGTTTGCAAACCCTCATGTGCTTGCCTTATAGCGGCCCCGGCGGTGGACAGCTGGGCAATCCGGCCATCTCATTTCAATGGTCTGTAGATGAAAAGTCGATCCTGCTCTCCTATGATGTCGTGGATTACAAGGCCGGTAAGTCTGCCAGTAAGATTTCGGTCCTGAACGTCTCAACAGGCGCTTTGAAGCCAATTTTCCTGGACCAGGGAGACGACCTGTATACCTACAGCCTCGTAACCTGGCTCGATAATACACACGCCTATATCATCAAACAGGGCATCGAAGGCCCAACACCGCCAGCTACGGTCTTTCTGATGAATACGGCCACGGCCACAGTAGCCAATCCTGGCCTGCTAAATATCCTGACCACAGTGACACGTTTTAGCAACTACTCGCTGGATAGCAGTTACGATGGAAAGCAGCTCTATAGCTCCTGCTGTTTGCAGGCAGCCAACCCGTTCAACACGAATATCCAGGTTGGACCGGCCATGGGTGGCGCGCGCCACACGATCTTTCAGGAGCAGCCTGCTGACTGCGTGCAGGTTCTGCGCGCGATCAAGCCAAATACCCTGCTCCTGCTAGTCGTGGTCTCCAATGCCACCACGTCATCAACTCAGATCTGGACGATGAGCCTGCCGGGCGGCAGTATGCAGGTCCTGACCCCGCTCACCTCCGCGCTGCCAGGAGCGAGTAATCAGAGCTATGCTTTGAATGAGACCTCGCAATTCCCCTGGTCGAATGGCTCGCGTGACGGCCGCACGTACGCCCTCCAGGAGGTCGACGCGAGTGCCCAAACGCAGAGCATCGTGATTGCCTCGCTGAACGGCGGCAAGCCCACCACGATCGCCACAACGAATCCGGGCAGCAGCTCGGTCAGCCTTGTCGGCTGGACAACGATGTAGCTTAGTGCTCACAGCGTGTAAATCCCAGAATTATCCCGGAGTCGGGCTTCCTCGGCCCCCCAACATTTCTGCCAGGCAACATAATATGCTATACTGCTCATGAAACCCGGAGGCGAAGTCAAGATATGTACGGGCGAGGACGTGCTCGATAAATCGGCACTCTACAGCCCTCGCCCTGCACTGCCTTGCGGGTCCGGGCAAATTCGAGTCATAACATGTTCACGAAAATTTTAATCGCCAATCGCGGGGAGATAGCCCTTCGCATCATAGCAACCTGCCGTGAAATGGGAGTGCAAACGGTAGCCGTCTACTCCGATGCTGACCGTCATGCTCGCCATGTTCAAGAGGCCGACGAGGCTTACCACATTGGCCCCGCGCCTGCAGCACAGAGCTACCTGCGCATCGATACTATCATCGACGTTGCCCGGCGCAGCGGTGCCCAGGCTATTCATCCTGGCTACGGCTTCCTCTCCGAAAATGTCGCCTTCGTCGAGGCGTGCGAGCAGGCTGGCATCGTCTTCATCGGCCCACCTGCTGATGCTATGCGCCTGATGGGATCCAAGATCGCCGCCAAGCAGCTGGCGCAAGCAGTCAACGTGCCTACTGTGCCCGGCTACAATGGAGAGAGCCAGCTCGACGCCGTACTGCTGCGCGAGGCGGAGCGCACCGGCTTCCCCCTGCTCATCAAAGCCTCCGCCGGTGGTGGCGGCAAGGGTATGCGCGAAGTGTACGATGCTGCCGACTTCCCGGAGCAATTGGCGGGCGCCAGGCGCGAGGCCCAGGCAGCTTTCGGAGACCCCACCGTCTTCCTTGAACGCCTGCTGCAAGAGCCGCGCCACGTCGAAATCCAGGTGCTCGGTGATGCCTCCGGCCACTTGATCCACCTTGGTGAGCGCGAGTGTTCTATCCAGCGCCGCCACCAGAAGATTGTCGAGGAAAGTCCCTCGGTTGCCCTGACACCCGCTCTGCGCGCCGGGATGGGGGCCGCCGCCGTACGTCTTGCCAGGGCCGCCGGGTACGTGAACGCGGGCACCCTCGAATTCATGCTCGATGCAGATGGACGTTTCTACTTCCTCGAGATGAACACGCGCTTGCAGGTAGAGCATCCCGTCACCGAACTGGTCACCGGCTTAGACCTTGTACGCCACCAGTTGCTCATCGCCGCTGGCCAGCCGCTCGACCTCACCCAGGAGCAGGTCCGCCAGCGCGGGCATGCTATCGAGATGCGCCTTTACGCCGAAGATCCCGCGCAGCACTTTCTCCCTTCCACCGGCGCCGTGACACGCTTTATTCCCCCTGCTGGCCCTGGCATCCGCGTGGACAGCGGCATAAGAAGCGGCGATGAAATCACGCAGTTTTACGACCCTATGCTTGCCAAGCTGATTGTCTACGGCGAGGACCGCCCCGCCGCTATTGCGCGCATGCGCTCCGCGCTGGAACAGACCGCCGTTTTCGGCGTCACGACAAATGCCCCTTTGCTGCACGCCATCGCTGCCCATCCCGCCTTCCAGCAGGGGCGTACCCATACTGGCTTCCTGGTCGAACATGGCCTGGCAGGAGAGGACGATAATATACATGGTCCACCTTTACAGGATGCTGCCCTTGTGGCGGCTGCCCTGTATGATATCGGGCGCGATGCAGCGTCCGGAGCGGTATCCAACCATCATTCAGCACAGGCAACAGCGGCCTCCGAGAATCCCTGGCACACGCTGGGACCCTGGCGCATGATAGGCGAAAGCAGGCGGATCGCCTATCACTATCAGGGAGAAGAACACCATGTTGTCGCTCACACACTGCAAAATGGGACTGTAGCGAACAGTTGGAGCATCCAGGTTGACGACTGTCCGCCGGAAGATGTCGCCTATACCTCCGGCAGCGATGACCTCGTGCTGCTTCATTGGGGAACAAAACAGCTCCAGGCCTACGTGCAGCATGTCAATGGCGAGACACAGGTCTATTTGCGCGGGCAATTGTATCGCCTGGAGCGGCGCCAGCCGCCCAACGTGGACATAGCCGCGCGTGGAAGCAGCGTCGCCACTGCGCAGAAAGCGCTCACCGCGCCAATGGCCGGAACCATCGTCAAAGTTCAGGCGCATGACGGGGACATGGTGCAGCAGCGCCAGGTACTTGTAGTCCTCAGCGCCATGAAAATGGAGCATACCATCGCCGCCCCCTACGCGGGCAAAGTACGACACGTCTACTACCAGGAAGGCGACGTTGTCAAAGGCGGAGCAGTCGTCGTCGAAATGGAATAAGCGGAAAGGATAAATGACCATGCAGATAGGTTTCATCGGCATCGGCGTCATGGGCCGACCCATGACCCTCAATCTCCTCAAAGCGGGCTATCATGTTACCGTCTTCGCGCGCCACCCCGGGAAGCCAGAGGTGCAGGAGGTGCTGGACGCGGGTGCGAAACTGGCTCCATCGCCTCGTGCCGTGGCGATGGCTTCGGATGTCGTCATTACCATGGTGCCCAACTCTATGCAGGTCGAGGAAGTGGTAGCGGGCCCTCACGGAATACTCGAGGGTGCGCGCAGGGGACTGATTATCATCGACATGAGCACAATCGCCCCGGCCATGAGCCGCAAGCTGGCCGAGCTGGCATCAAGCCGTGACGTGCATTTCCTCGATGCACCCGTCAGCGGTGGCTCAATGGGCGCGGTGAATGGTACGCTCACCATCATGACCGGCGGTGAGCGGGAGATATTCGAGCAGGCTCGGCCAGTCCTGGAGGCGATGGGCAAAAAAGAGAATATTTTCTATGTCGGACCCAGTGGTTCAGGCGAGGTCGTGAAAATTGTCAACAATATTCTCTGCGGAGCCATCGCCGCGGCCATAGCCGAGTCCTTCGTGTTGGGAGTCAAAGCGGGCGCCGATGTAGACACCATGGCAAAGATTATCGGCGTGAGCAGCGGCGCGAGCTGGCAGCTTGCCAACCAGTTCCCCGTACGCGCCTTCAATGGTTCCTTCCAGCCTGGTTTCATGACCGACCTGCTGCACAAAGACCTGGGGCTCGCGCTCGACCTCGCCGCCGAGAATCAAACTCCGGCGGTCATGACCGCTCTCACGCGCCAGATGTACGAGATAGCCCGCGCCTCAGGCTACGGCCGCGAAGATTATACATCCTTGCTGAAGGTCTTAGAGCAAATGGCCGACGTCACCGTAAGGTCTTCGTAGGTCCCCGATTTATCGTGGAACCGGCGAAATATTGCTCTAAGCTCGTAATTATGCTATTCTTCTTCTGGTAGTTCAGGAAATTCAAGAGAGACACGTGTATGTTCGCAGTAGACATCGATGGAACGATTGCTGAGGGTCGGCCTGCGGCGCTTTTGGACTATTTTCGCGAGACCTGCCGCCTTGCTCTCGTAGATGTCCCGGAAGATATCACCTGGTGGGATGTCTTTGATCTTCCAGAGGTGGTCGCATATCGGAAGCTCCATCGGAAGCGCTATCAACGAATACGAGAAAATGTCATGGGGTCGCTTCTGGTATTGCGAGCATGTACGCCAGTGCCGGGGGCAATAGCGCAGCTACGCCGAGTGAGCCAACGAGAAGAAGTGAAATATGTAACGATCAGAGGCGATGATCTCCCAAGCCAGAAAACCACACGCGCCTGGTTAGCACAATTGGGCTTTCCCAACTCCGATTCGGTCGTTTTCTGTCGATCTTTTTTCCAGAAAATCGCCCAGGTGATGCGAGAACCAGGAGAGCATGTGATCATTGATGATCGCTACGTGCAGCTTGTTGAAGCTTTACACGAGGTGGAGGGGCAAGCGGGAGATGATCCTCGTTACCAGCGGATGATCGAAGGGGCAAGGCGGCGCTTAACAATAGTTGCCTTTGGCGCTACTGCACTTGCAGAACAAGACCTCTTTCCGGGAGTGCGCACGGTGGCTCTGCCATCTTGGGATCAGTTTGACGAATGCTGTGGTGCCTTCCTCAGAGAGCCAATCGAACGGGGAGCGTAACTATCATCCTACCCCCAGAAGCAGCGTATGGGCAATTGTCATACCGAAGACAAGGGCTGCCGCCAGGCCGAAGTAGGCGATAGAGAGAGCAATGCGCGAGCTGACCGGCACATTGTAGTATTCCTTCATCGCGGGCGTATTAGCAGTTCCCCGGCGCGCCCAGAACTGCGTCGCAGCTATAACCACAAACAGTAGCAGCCAGATGGAGAAGTAGCCGCTGAGCCACTGCCAGATCTGAAAGGCGAGCAGGCCCAGGAAGCCGATAATCCAGACGCGCCGGTCGATCGCCCCCAGCACGCGCCCGCCATCGAACGGTAGAACCGGTACGAGGTTAATCAGATTCATAAAAAAGCCGAAGTAGGCCAGCGCCGCCCATATTGTGGGCGCGTGAGGCGTCAACTCGGCCATGAACAGGCAGGCGCCAGCAGCGAGCGCACCGGCAACAGGTCCGGCAATACCCACCTCCGCCTCGTCGCGCGCATTTTTCGGCATCTGCCGCATGAAGACCGCCGCCCCCAGCAGTGGTACAAAAATCATGCCCCCGACAGGTATGCCTTTCAACTTCATGACGAGCGCGTGACCCATCTCGTGAATAAAGAGCAGAGCCACTAACCC
>WNFC01004772.1_pt1 | contig 24540 bp, 25 predicted proteins | sample 5400541 | NCBI WGS metagenome assembly WNFC01 (sample SAMN13153342, study PRJNA577476) | soil metagenome | isolation source: 120 cm saprolite under Douglas fir tree site 2 hole 2 replicate 1 | place: USA:California | collected 2015-04-18 | reverse complement strand
TGGCTACCTGTTCCTGGGCAAGGCCGAGATGCTGCTCATGCACGGGTCGATCTTCGAGCCGGTCGACCTCAAGCAGCGCGTATTCAAGAAGGTGCCTCGTCCGCCGCTGCGCGAACGGCTCATGATCCTCGCCCAGACCGGCAACTCCGAAGCCACCGAGCAGATGACCAAACAGATCAGGCTTCATGAGCTGGCGGCCGAAGGATCGCCCTACGCGCAGATCGTGGTCGACTCGCTCGGGAGCCTGGCGCTCGCGAACCACGCCGCACGCAGGCTGCTGGACGTCCAGCCGGCTGACATCGGGCGGCCGCTGAAAGACCTCGAGCTCTCTTACCGGCCGGCCGACCTGCGCGGGCCGATCGACCAGGTGCTGCGCGATCGCCGCGAGGTGCTCCTCTCCGGCATCGACCACTCCGCTTTCGATGGCTCCTCGCGGAGGTTCGACATCCACGTCGCGCCCCTGTTCGATGACGGGTCGGCGCTTGCGGGTACCAGCGTCACCTTCATCGACGTGACGATGGAGGCCGGTCTCCGCTCCGAGCTCGAACGGGCCAAGCAGGAGGTCGAGACGGCCTACGAGGAGCTGCAGTCGAGCAACGAAGAGCTCGAGACCACCAACGAGGAGCTGCAGTCGACGGTCGAGGAGCTGGAGACGACCAACGAGGAGCTGCAGTCGACCAACGAGGAGCTCGAAACCATGAACGAGGAGCTCGAGTCGACCAACGCCGAGCTGAACTCGATCAACACCGAGCTCCAGCAGCGAACCGAGATCGCCAACCGGCTGAACACCTTCATGCACGCCATCATTGGCAACATCCGGCTGGGCGCGGCGGTCCTGGACGCCGACCTCGAGGTCCGGGTCTGGAATGAGCGCGCCGCCGACCTCTGGGGCGTCCGGTCTGACGAGGCTCTCGGTGTGCCGTTCTTCGACCTCGACATCGGCCTGCCGACCAAGGACCTGCGGCAGATGATCCGCTCAGTCCTGCGAGGAAAGCCGTCTCACGACGAGAAAGAGGTCGACGCTCTCACGCGTCGCGGCAAGCGCATCAGGTGCCGGGTGAGCGCGACAGCGCTCGTGGGCCGCGGCCACGCGGGTGGCGTGGTGGTGGTGATGGAGGAGCAGAAAGCCTAGCGCAGAGAGGGCGGCGTTACGTTCAGGCGGCGGCCGGGCGGCCGCTCAACCGCCATTGCTCGATCAAGGCCTCGAGGCTCTCGATCTCGACCGCCACGTCCACCCGGTCTCGCGCGGACTGGACGTCGATGGCGTCGCGCAGCTCGATGACCAGATGCTGGGCCAGGTTGGTGAGCGAGCTGTAAGCGATCAGCCGGAATTCGACTGAGGTGCTCAAGCCCCACGTCAACACGGCTGATCGGTAGGTGCGATGGGCGATGGCTGTCTCGTGGCGACAGCGATCCCGATGCTTGCGCAACGAGTCACCACCGCTCAGCCGGGACCTTCTCTCGAGCGACGATAGCATCAACCGCTTCGACTGGGCGATCAGCTGCCGCGAGGAAACGATCGACTCCGCGACCGTCGCCATGGCGCCGGTGGTGGGTTCCATCAGCCCGCTGCCGGCCTCGGCAGCTCTGCTCCATACCCACGGTTGCGGACGATGTTGATGAGGCCTTCTAGCCCGACTTCGCGCAACCGCCGGCGCAGCCGCATCATGTACGTCCGGACCTGCGCATCCGAGAGCCGCGAGTTCTGCCAGGCCAGGACGGTCAGCTGCCTCGTCGTGAAATGCCGGCCCGGGTGGCGGATCATGAAGTCGAGCAGATCCGCCTCACGGCGGGTGAGCTTCAAGTAGCGGCCACCAAAAGTAAGCGAGTGGTCTTTGCGATCGATGGTCACCCCGGCGATGGCCTGATGACGGTCGCGCCAAAGCGCCAGGCGGTCTTCGACAAAGGTCAGATTGTTCTGGAAATCTGCCGTAGCGGGGTCACCGTCCATGCGAGAGAGCACCAGACGCAACACGGAGGACAGCTCCTCGTATATGGCGATCCAGCTCGCCACCTCGGGCAGCGCGAGCGTGGTGTGGTCCTCGCCGGGAAGCGGACGGAACGCCTGTGTAGCAGGCACCATTGCTTTCGTCCCTCCTGCCGCCACTGTACATCGCCTCGGACCGGTTGGATCCGATTTTTGACGACCAAAGTTGCGCTTTTGAGGTTAGTTTTCCGGCAGTGGCTGGAGGGAGGAGCCGTGGAGCACGCTACGGGGTGGGGAGCGCGGGGGTAGCGAAGGTCCCGTCTGCGGTCAGTCGACATACAGCTCCTGTGCCCTCCCTTCCAGCCGGAATCCTCGCCCTCGACAGCCTCACCGACATCTGCGACTGGCTCGGCACGTACCGCGAGCGGCTGCGCATGGCGCGAGACGACGAGCATGCCGGCACCCTACTGGCCGGCATGTCGGCCCGTTATCACCTGGGGCGGGCCGAGTCGGCCTGAAGCGCATGATCCCCGCGGTCATCGCAGAGCGGCCGCGCGCGATCAGGGTGGTGATCGTGGACGATCACCAGCTTGTCTCCGACGGTATCGGCTTGCTGCTCGACGGCGAGCCGGATCTCGAGGTCTGCGGCTACGCCCGCTCGGTAGCCGAGGGCGCTCGCCTGGTGGCGGAGACCAATCCGGACCTGGTCGTCATGGACTTCCACCTACCGGACGGAACGGGCCTCGACGCCGCCGTCGCCATTCGTCAGGTGCGTCCGGACGTCCGCATCGTCTTCTTGAGCCGCGACGACAGCGCTAGCGCTCAGGTCGCGGCGGTGGAAGCCGGGGCCGGCGCCTTCATCCACAAATCGCGCGCGGCGGCGGACCTGATAGATGCAGTCAGACAGGTCGGGAATGGATCGTCCCTGATCTCGCCCTCGATGATCGCCTCACTGCTCAGCCACAACGGCGACCTCAGCGCCAAGCGGGACAGCCTTACGCCGAGGGAGCGCGAGGTGCTGAAGCTGGTGGCGGAGGGATCGTCGAGCCGCGAGATCGCCGACCGGCTGGGCATCAGCTATGCCACGGTGCGTTCGCATATTCGAAGCTTCGACACCAAGCTGGGCGTGCACTCGAAGATCGAGGCGGTCGTCGCGGCGCGCGACATGAACATCATCGACTGAGCCCAGAGTCCGCCGGCTCCCCAGCCGAGTAGTTTTTACCCGTTGGACAACGCAACACTCGCTCGGGCGACCATGGGAACGTCGCTTGGGTTCCACATCGTGTTCGCGGTGCTCGGCGTGGGCATGCCGCTGCTGATGGCAATCGCGGAAGGGATCGGCCTGTGGCGCCATGATCCAGCGTGGATCGCGCTCGCCCGGCGGTGGTCGTCAGCCTTTGGCATCCTGTTCGCGATCGGGGCCGTGTCGGGCACGGTGCTTTCGTTCGAGCTCGGCTTGCTTTGGCCCGGCTTCATGGCCTTCAGCGGAAGCATCATTGGCCTTCCGTTCTCAGCCGAAGGGTTCGCCTTCTTCCTCGAGGCGATCTTCCTCGGGCTCTACCTGTATGGATGGAGCCGCCTTCGCCCAATTAATCACTGGCTCGCCGGACTGCCCGTGGCCGCGAGCGGCGCGGCATCCGCGATTTTCGTCGTCATGGCCAATGCCTGGATGAACACGCCCTCGGGTTTCGTCCTCACCGGCGGAAAGGTCGCATCCGTCGATCCTCTGTCGGCCGCGCTCAATCCGTCCACTCCGACCGAGACGACCCACATGCTCGTGTCCGCCTACGTCGTCACCGGCTTCGTCGTGGCATCGGTTTACGCAGCCGGAATCCTGCGCGGTCGTATCGACGCGTTCCACCGCCGCGGCCTCGTCCTCGGGATGGCGATGGCGGGCGTGGCCATCGTCCTGGCCGGGATCACGGGTGACTCGAGCGCGAGGTTCGTGTATGGTGCGCAGCCGGCGAAGTTCGCGTCCATGGAAGGCCTGTACAAGACAACGAGGGCAGCACCGCTGCACATCGGAGGCATCCCCAGCGATTCGCAGCATCGCGTCCTGTACGCGATCGAGATCCCGTACGGGCTCAGCCTTCTCGCCGCCCTCGACCCCAACGCCGAGGTCCGTGGGCTCGATTCGATTCCCGCCGACCAGCGTCCAAACCCGATCGTGGTTCACCTTTCGTTCGACACGATGGTCGGCCTGGGCACAGGACTGGGCCTTCTCGCGATCGTGTTCTGGATCGCCATCGCGCGGAGCAGGCGCGTGCCCACGAATCGCCTTCTGCTCTGGTGCCTGGTCGCGGCCGGCCCGGCGGCCGTGATCACGATGGAGGCGGGCTGGTTCGTGACCGAGTTCGGGCGCCAGCCCTGGGTCGTGTACGGGATCATCCGCACGACCGCCGCGGCAACGCCGGCGTCCGGGCTGGCGATCGTGTTCGTCGTGTTCACCGCCATCTACGTGGCGCTCGCTGTGACCCTCACGCGGCTCCTGCTCCTGCTGGCAAGGCGCAACCGCGAGAGCGCACAGACGCCGGCGGTACTGGAAGAGTGACGGCGGCCGACGCGGCAGCCGCGCTGCTGTGGCTGAGCCTGACCGCTTACGCGGTGCTCGGCGGGGCCGACTTCGGCGGCGGCGTGTGGGACATCTTCGCCTCCGGGCCGCGCCGGCGAGCACAGCGCGAGGCGGTGGCTCTCGCGATGGGTCCGGTGTGGGAAGCCAACCACGTCTGGCTGATCTTCATGATCACGGGCTTGTTCACAGCCTTCCCGATCGCATTCAGCTCCCTCGGCATCGCGCTCTATGTGCCGATCACCATCGCCCTCCTGGGCATAGTCCTCCGCGGCGCTGCCTTTGCGTTTCGGGCTCACGGCCGCGTGGCGGTCGGAGCGCAGTCGACGTGGGGGATCGTCTTCGGCGGCGCGAGCATCATCACTCCGTTTTTCTTCGGAGCCGCGGCCGCTGCCGTGGCGTCGGGCGCGATCCGGATCTCAGGCGGCAACGTGGTCAGCGGATCCGGGGCCGGCTGGACCACGCTTTTCGCGCTTGACATCGGATTGCTGGCCGTCGCGCTGTGCGCCTACCTCGCCGCCGCCTACCTGATGGTCGAGACCGAGGGCGCTCGCGAGCTGCAAGAGGATTTTCGCAGGCGAGCCCTCATCGCATCAGTGGTCTCGGGGGCGTTGGCGCTCATCGGGCTCTGGCTCGCATACGCCCAGGCGCCGCGCGTCTGGTCAGACCTCAGCGGCAATGGGCTGGTTTTGATGCTGCTGGCCTTGGTCAACGGCCCGATCGCGCTGTGGAGCGTGTGGCGGCTCCGTCCTCGCATTGCGCGGTTCGCCGTGGCGGCCCAGATGGCGCTGGTGCTCTGGGCATGGGCCGCCGGGCAATGGCTCCTGTTCAGGGTCTTCAAGGCGGAAAACCCGGCCGCGCAGCCCTAGGCGGCTCCCGACGGTACCGCGGCCTTTCTCTGTTCGGCCACAGGCGCGCCCGCCCATTTGAGGCCAAGGCTGGCCAGCCTGCCGATTTCAGCCGCGCGCTTCCAGTGCCGGTATGCGGACGCCACGTCCTGGCGGGCCTCGAGCAGCTCCGCATACTCCATGTGCGCGTCCCGGAGCCGGTCCGGCATGCCCAGCTCCTCGAGGATCCTGATCGCAGCCTCAAAGCGCTCTTCCGCAATGGCCAGGTTGCCGTCACGCTCCTCGAGCTGGCCCAGAAGAACGCCGGCGTTGGCGGCCACGATTCGTTCGCGGAACGTCTCGGCAAGCTCCAGGGCCTGCTCCAGGTAATCCCTCGCGATCGACGTCTCGCCGCGGCGGAGGTGCACCTCGCCGAGGTTGGTGAGGATGAATCCGCGGCCCCGGCGATCGATGGTCACTTCATCCGCGCCGGCCAGCGCCTTCATCAGGTGTTGCTCAGCCGAATCGAGCTGGCCCTGCTCGAGCATGAGGTCCCCAAGCTCGATCTCGACTCGATAGATCGAGCCCATGTCCTGCTCGATCGCATAGAGGGTGAGCGCCCTGTCGTAATGCTCTCGGGCGGTGGCTGGGTGCTGCATCGATTGGTAGGCGCGGCCGAGGCCGTGATGCATCTTGGCCAGCTGCAGCAGGTCCTTGACTCCGCTCGCCGCCGCCACGGCCGCATCGTAGTAGCGGATCGCGAGCGCCCAAGCGCGCTCGACTCCCAATCCAGCGCCTCGACCGCCATCCATTCGTCCCCCATCGCCTCGAACGCCTCACGTGCCGGTTTGAGGTGCTTCAGGGCTTCGTCTGGCTGCACCAGGCGGCAGTGAGCCTGGCCGAGCGAGAAATGGATCGAGGCGACATCCTCGGCGCTCCAGTGCTGGTCGAGCATGGGTGTTCCCACCTCGATCACCTTGTCGAGCTTCCGGACTGCGCTCAGGTGCTCGAGCTCGCGCAGCTGTGTCTGGCGTTCGGTCAGCGCGATGGCGGGGTCTTGGGCCAGGAAGAACTCGATCGGCTTTCGCGTTTGACGGGCGATCTGCTCCAGGGTCTCCATCGACGGCCGGGTGCGGCCCTTCTCGATGAGGTGGATGGCAGTCCGTGTGAACTTGCCGCCCGCGACCTGAGCCAGCGTCAGCTTGGCTTCCCGGCGGGCCTGTTCGACGGCGCCTTCCCGTATGGCGACGCCTTTGCGGCGGCCGCGGTACCTGGAGCCGAGCATGGCGGTGAGTGTACCGCCGCGCCCGGCCGTCGGCTACTGAATTAACGAAATGACTTTACTTGGGCGTTGGGCCCGGTCCATCGGCGAGCACCGGGCCGATCGTGACCGCGAAAGTCACCAGGGTCAGCAATAGAGAGAAGAACAGCTTGCGCATTGCGCACCTCCAGGTTTGATGTCGCGAGTGTCGGCTGACTTGACTGGTCTGTCAACTCAAACCTTGGCGACCTGGAGGTTCGACCCGCCCGGCGGGGTGGTGCCGGGCGGGTGATCGTAAAAAAAGCTGTCTAAGCGTCCAACGCGCCTAGTCCCTGGCGCCGGCCAGGAACTCCGCGACGCGCGCCGGAAAGGTATGCACGTCGATGGGCTTGGAGATGAAGCCCACACACCCGGCTTCAAGGGCGTCGGTGCGCGCCTGGAGGCTGGTGTGGGAAGTCAAGGCGACCACCGGGATGGCGGTGGTCGGCGACATGCTCTTGAGCAGGCGCGTCAACGACAGGCCATCCTTGCCCGGCAGCTCGACGTCCATGAGGATCAACGCGGGCGTTGTCGTCTTCAGACGGTCGAGCGCCTGGCTGGCGGTGCTCGCGATCTCGACTCGGTAGCCCGCGTCTTCGAGCACCTCGCGGGCGAGAATCTGGTTGGAAACGTTGTCCTCGACGACAAGGATCACCGGCGGGGTACTCACGTACCGCTTAGTTTGGCAGCAGTCCTCGCCTCGAATCACTGCCCAGGCCGGGGCAGGAAGTCTCGCACCTGCCGTGCGAACGTGCGCGTGTCGATCGGCTTGGAGATATAACCCGCGCAACCCGCGGCCAGGGTCTGCTCGCGGTCGCCTGCCATCGCGTGCGCAGTCAGCGCGACGATCGTGATTCGCGCCGTGGCGGGATCGGCCTTGATCTGGCGTGTCAGGGCCAGGCCGTCGACGCCCGGCAGCTGCACGTCCATGAGGATGACGTCGGGGGTGCGGGCGCGCAGCTGTTCAAGGGCCTGGGTGGAGTCGGCGGCGAGGTCGACTACGAAACCCTCGCGCTCGAGCACGGATGCCGTCAGGAGCTGGTTCACCTCGTTGTCCTCGACGACGAGGGCCACCGGGGGCGAGCTCATCCGGCGGCCGCTTCATGCGGCACCACCTGGCGCAGCATGCTGACGAGGTCGGACGCGCCGGTCGATCCTCTCTGCAAGATCCTCGACACCCGGCCGTTCAGCTGCCGCTTGTCCTCATCGGTCAGGTCCTTCGCGGTCAGGACCATGATCGGGGTGGCCGAGGTCGACTGGTCCGCGCGGAGCGCCTCCACCACGTCGAAGCCCGAGACCTCCGGCATCATGAGGTCGAGCAGGACAAGGTCCGGGAGCCGCGAGCGCGCCAGCTCGATGGCCTCGCGCCCGCCAATTGCGGAGATGACGCCGAATCCCGCCGGCTCGAGCACCTCCCTGAGCCAGTCTCGGTTGGCGCGCTCGTCATCCACGACCAGCACCTGGGTCTTGCCGCGCGCGCCGGCGGCGCCGAGCTGGAAGCGCCGCAGCCGCTCGATCAGGTCCTTTGCGGGGACGGGCTTGACGAAGTAGTCGACCGCGCCAAGCGCCATCGCGAGGTCGGGATTGTCGACGACGCTGATCACGATCACGGGGATCGAGCTCGTGGCAGGATCCTGCTTGAGGCGCGTCAGCACCTCCCAGCCGTCGAGACCTGGCAGCAGGATGTCGAGCGTGATCGCGACCGGCTTGCTCTGCTGAGCATGGCTCACGGCGTCCGCGCCGCTGCGAACGACCTCGGTCCGGAAGCCGGCGCGCTCGAGCTGCCGCGTGAGCAGCTCCGACGCGGGCGGGTCGTCCTCCACGACGAGGACAAGGGGCCGCGCGGCGTTGCCTTTGGCGTCGGCAGCGAGCCCAGAGCTCGACTCTGCCGCCGGCTGAGTCGTCGCGATCAACGGCATGTGGATCGTGAAGACGCTGCCTTTGCCGGGCTCGCTGTCGACCCGCACGTCGCCACCGTGCAGCCGGGCGAAGCGGCGCGTCAGCGTCAACCCCAGGCCGGTGCCCTGCTGCTGTCGATCGATGCCCGCATCCACCTGCTGGAACTCGTTGAAGATGCGGGACTGGTCTGACCTGGCGATCCCGATGCCCGTGTCGGAGACGGCGATTTCGGCCGCGTCGGCCATGCGCTTGCCGGAGATCGTCACGAGCCCGCCGTCGGGCGTGAACTTGATCGCGTTCGAGACCAGGTTCAGCAGCATCTGCTTGAACTTGCCGGCGTCGGCCTCGATCTCGCCGGCACCGTCGACGTCGGTCTCGAGGCGGATCTTCTTCTGCGCGGCCAGCGGCTCCACCGTCTCGCACACCTGGTCGGCCACCGCCGCGATCGACACCGTCTGCAGGCGCAGCTCCATCTGGCCGGCCTCGATCTTGGACAGGTCGAGGATGTCGTTGATGAGGCCCAGCAGGTGCTGGCCGCTCGTGTGGATCTGATGCAGAAACCGCAGGCGAGTCGCCGCCGGATGCTGGCCGGCCGGCGCGTCGATGAGGAGCTCCGAGAAGCCGAGTATCGCGTTCAGCGGGGTCCGCAGCTCGTGGCTCATGCTCGCCAGGAACACGCTCTTGTGCTTGTTGGCCTCCTGGAGCTGGGCATTCGCCTCCTTGAGCCGGTCGAGCAGGCGCGCGCGGTCGAGGGCCGCCGCGACCGCTGTCATGAACTGCTGCACGCGGCTGATCTCGTCGGAGCCGAAGCCGGGGCTGAACGGACCGGCGATCACCGCGAGACGACCCGCCTCCTTCACGCCCCCGATCTGAAGGAGCAGCAGCGACGTTTCGGCGCCGTCCAGCGCCACGGTGTGCACGCCCTGGCTGAGCGGCGCGATCGCGGCCTGCACCCCCTGCGCCTCCTCGGGGCTGAGACCTCTGACGGCGAACACCGCGCCGTCACCGTCCAGCGCCAGCGCCGATGCCCCGCCCGCCAGCCTCATCGCCCATTCCAGGGCGCGCCCGGCCAGGGTGGCGCGGTCCTCTCGCAGCAGCAGCAGGTCCTGCATGAACACGCGCAGGCCCTCCTCTTCGGATGCACGCCATTCACGGCGAAGCCATGCCGGCGGCGCGAAGCTCACATACAGGAGGGGGACGACCGCGACCACGACCAGCTGCACCGCCAGCTCCGCGACCTGATTGGAGCCCGCGGCGGCGCTGGCGCCAATGGCGAAAAGGAGGACGCCCACGATCCCGGCAAAGCCGAGACTCAGGGAGCGCAGCCGCCACGCCTGGACCGCCGGCAGGTCGCGAGACACGAGCCAGAAACGAACGATCGGCTCGAGGACGATCGCGGACCACACAAGCACGAGCGCGATCGCGGCGACGCTCTCGGCGCTGGTCGGGACCGCCTTCGCCAGCGAGAGGTGTCGCAGGACGATGAATGAACCACCGGCAGCCGCCACGGCAACGACCGCAGCGGCATGCCAGCGGTTGGGGATGGGGATCAGCGATGCGCGGTAGCGGAGGAGGGCGTATCCGCAGCCGATGAAGGCGACGAGGCTGACCTCCGACAGGAACGGGGGCGTGAAGTGCAGCAGAGCCGGGATTCGCCCGAGCAGCGAGACCGACGACAGCAGCACGATGGCCAGGGCGAGGTTGCCGAGGGAGCGGTCCCGGCGCCTCGCCCAGCCGATTCCGACCGCGATTCCGAGAACGATGAACGCCAGCGCGTCGACGTTCTGCATGAACGCTATGAAGCTCGTCATCGCTACCGGCTCAGGCCGCGCCCGCGCTGTGCATCGAAGGGATTTCGCAGGTGAGCAGGCTGACGAGCTGTGGATCCCACTGCCTGCCGGCTCCGCCGTTGAGGATCGCAATCGCCTCGTGCTCGCTGAGCCGGCGGCGGTATGGGCGGTCGTTGGTGAGCGCGTCGAACGCGTCGCAGACGGCGACGATCCGGGCCAGCAGCGGGATGCCCGCGCCGCGCAGGCCGTCGGGGTAGCCGTGGCCGTCGAACGCCTCGTGGTGGTGGCGGACGATCGGCAGCAGGTCCGAGCCCGATCGCAGCGGGCGGACGATGTTCTCGCCGATCTCAGGATGGGCACGCATGAGCACCAGCTCACTCGAGTCAAGAGGGCCAGGCTTCAGCAGGACGCTGTCCGGGACTCCGATCTTGCCGATGTCATGGATGATGCCGCCGCGATACAGGGCATCCAGGTCGTCCTGGGGCAGACCCAGGCGGGTGCCGAGATATCGCGCTGACTCCGCGACACGGTTCGTGTGCCGCTCCGTGTATGAATCTTTCGCCTCGACCGCCGCGGCGAGGCTGAAGATCACCTGCTCGGCGCTGTCCAGGCGGTCGTAAAGGGATTTCTGCCGGAGCGCCGATTGGACTCGCGCGACCAGCTCCATCCGTTCGACGGGCTTCGACATGAAGTCGTCTGCGCCGGCCTCGAGAGCCTGGACGCGGTCCTGCGAGCGGTCCAGGGCGGTGATCATCACCACCGGCACGAGCCGAAGGGCCGGGTTGGACTTGATTCGCTTGCACACCGTGTAGCCGTCCATTCCCGGCATCTGGACGTCGAGGAGGACCAGGTCCGGGGCGCCGCTTTCGACGGCGGCGAGCGCGCTTGGGCCGTCGCCCGCAAGCCTCACACGGCAGTCGACGTCGGCGAGACAGGCTTCGATGAGCTCGCGGTTGGCGGCGCTGTCGTCGACCACCAGCACCGTCGGCAAGGGGCGCGACATCCTTCGCGCACCCTGCTGCGGGCGAGTCGGCGTGACGAGGCCCGGGCGATCGTGGTGGACCCACGCGGCGGGAGTCAGGGCCGCGACGAATTTGGTGGCGCTGTCGAACCGGTCGATCGGGTTCTTCGCCAGCGCCTTGCGAAGCGCGTCCTCGACGTGGAGGGAAAGCTCGCCGACGAGCTCGCGCGTGGGCGGCACAGCCTTGTTGATATGCGAGAGCAGCACCGCCGCCGGCGTCTCGGCCTCGAAGGGGACGCGGCCGGTCAGCATCTCGTACGCGACCACCGCCAGCGAATACCGGTCGGAGGGCGGCCCGATCGGGTCCCCGGCGCCCTGCTCGGGCGACATGTACTCGGGGGTGCCGAGCACGGTGCCGGTGGCCGTCAAGCTTCGCGTCGCACCTGCCATCTTCGCGAGCCCGAAGTCGGCCAGCACCGGCGTGCCATCCCTGTGCAGCAGGATGTTCGAAGGCTTGATATCACGATGCAGCACGCCCTGGCTGTGCGCATGATCGAGCGCGCTCGCGATCGGCCGCATGATGCGGATGACGTCCTCGAGATGCACCGGCCTCCCGAGGCGATCGGCGAGGGTTCCGCCCTCCACGAGCTCGAGCACCAGGTAGGTGATGCCACGCTCCTGGCCGAAGTCGAAGACATTCAGGATGTTCGGGTGCTTGAGGTGGGCCACCGACCGCGCCTCTTGCTGGAATCGCTCGCGGTACGCCTCGTCCTCGGCGAAGAAGTCGGGCAGAACCTTGATGGCGACGTCGCGATCGAGGGCGGCGTGGTGGGCCTTGTACACGGTCGCCATGCCACCTCGTCCGATGCGAGCGACGATCTGGTAGGGGCCGAGGGTGAAGCCTTCGGGCAGGCTCATGCTTCCTCCTTCGCGCGCATCACCATGGCGGCGAGCGGCAGGAACATGAACACGCGTGCGTAAGCGAGGTATGCGAACCAGCCAGGCGCGTCCTGGACCCACGGCCGAACCCCCCGGAACATGGTCGAGTCCGCGATCGCCAGCCCGGCCACGATGACGGGGGCGGTCACCAGAAGCAGGGCGAGGCCGATCAGGGCGACCAGCGCCGGCGAGCGCCGGCCGGAGGCAGCGCCGAGGTCACCAGTCCCGCCAGGCTCGGGTAGGTCCCCCCGTTCTCGAATCCCAACCTTGTCGCCCATTTGTCGTCGCATCCGCTCAATGCGACGTGCTGAGCCTATTGCCCCACTGGGAATTCGCAGCCTGGCAAATGGGTGAATTAACAGTCCGATCGGGTGAATTTACCTACCCGATCGGGTAAAGCGAGTGCTTATCGGTCGATGGCGGCGCCTAGAGCCAGCCTTCGCGCGTGGCCTTGCGGGCCAGCTCGGTGCGGTTGTTGACCGCGAGCTTCTGCAGCAGCTGGGCGACGTGGAACTTGACCGTGTTCTGGCTCAGGTGAACCTTCTCGGCGATGTCGCGGTTGGAATCGCCTTCCACGAGCAAGGCCAGGATCTGCCTCTCGAGCCGGCTGAGGTCCGGGACGGGCGCCTTGGGCTCGGACGCTTGCGGCCCGCCGGTTCTCTGGAGCTGTTGATACATACCGGCGTTGTCGAGCGCGATCGACGCCTCGCTCCCGAGGGCCTCGAGGAACTCGTTCCACTCCTGGTCGGGCTGGAGCTCCGCGCGGTGGAAGACCTCGAGAACGCCCATCAGCTTTCCTCGCGCGATCAATGGCACCGCGCCGTACGAGCGGAACCCCTCGCGAGCGAACAGAGAGCGGCGCCGAAACTGGCTGAACGCTCCGAGCGCGGTGACGGTCTCGATGCGCCGCCCGGTCATGATCCGGCCGGGAAGGCTTTCGTCGACCGGCAGGCGGTAGTCCGGAATCGACGTCGACTGGAAACCGGTGCTGGCCGCGAGGGCGAGCGTGCCGTCTTTCTCGTCAAGCATGAGCACGTCTGCCGCGTCGATGCCCAGCCCCGAGGTGACCTGGTTGAGGATCACGCCCAGGGTGAGCCGGAGGTCGGGGCTGCCGGTGATGGCCAGGCCGACGTTGCGTAGGGCGGTCAGCCGTTCCAGGCGGCTGATGGCGTCGACGTAGAGCTGCGCATTCTCGGCCGCCACCCCTGTGCGATCACCGATCGTCTGCAGCCACCGGACGTCCTGGTCGGTCAGCGGGTTCGAGGTACGGCGCTCGAAGAGTCCAAGCGTGCCCACGATGGCGCCCCGAGCGCGCATCGGCACGATCAGCACCCCCAGGTACCTGGGCGGCGCGCCCAGGGGTGGCGCGTTCCGGCGCAAATATTCGCGGATGTCCTCCCGCAACATGCCGAGCAGATCGTCGTACGGCACGGCGGGCATCAGGACCGGCTCCCCCGTTTCGATCACCTGGTTGGTGATCGTGAAAGTGGGGGAGTTCGGCGCGAGATGCATGTCCTCGACGTACCGCGCGATCAGCGGATCCGCATCGTCCGCCGCCACCACCCGCGCCGTGCGCGGGTCCTTGTTGAGCAGGGAGGCCACCCAGGTGCCCGAGCGCAGCTTGCTCAGCGTGCCGACCACGGTCGTGATGATGGCGAGGGGATCGAGCCTCATCCCGGCCAGCTGCGAGGTGACCTCGGCGAGCGCCTCGTCGCCGTAATGAGGGCGCGGCATTTGAGCGTCGGCGATGATCCCGGTCACGTCGGTCAGGGTCAGCAGGGCGCCCCGCGGCCGATCCGCGGCGGCGTTGCCTGGGGTCGCGTCGACCTGGATCCAGGCCTCGGTTCCGTCCGGGCGCGGTACGCGGGCCACCGCCCGACGCACGGGCCGGCCGCTCCGTATCGCGGCCATCGCCGGGTGAAGGTTCTCGGCGTCCGGCCATCCGGCGGGGTCGGTGCGCAGCCAGCCGGCGTCATCTGCGCTGGAGCCGATGATCTCGCGCGCCGAGGTGAAACCGAGGATGTCGAGCGCGGCCCGGTTGGCTCTCACCACGCGCCCCTGCCCGTCATATTCGACCAGCGCCCCCGGGAGGTCGTCGAACCCGGGGATCGGGACGGCGGTGGGCGTGTCGCTCAAGTTTGGAAACCTGGGTTAACAGCGGTGGACAGAAAGCGTTCGGTTAAAAATGATGACTTCGCGGTCCGAGCATACCCCAGGGTCTTGCGCTTCGAGGCGAGTTCGGCGCCGTCAACGTTCAATGACGCGATAAGCCAGGGACTCCCCTGCGGCGCCGGGCTCGCGCCGAGGTCGCGATGGCAGCAGGATGATCGGCAGTCCGACGAGGACGACGGCCGGAACCGCCCAGATCGCCGCCCCATAGCCGTAGCGTGCCGCCGCCACGCCGAGGAGGCTTCCGCCCAGCGACGCGCCGAGGTCGATGCCGCTGTTCCACAGCGCGCTGACCGCGTTGCGGTCGCCACTTCCTCCGCGCGCGGTCATCGCCAGGTACGCGGCCGTCTGCACGGCGCCGAAGCCCGCGCCGAACGCCAGCCCGGCGAAAAGAACCACCGCCGGGTTCGTACGCACGGCCAGCCCCACCAGGCCCACCAGCGTGACCGCGATCCCACCCGCAAGCACCAGCCGGCCAGGCCGCCTGTCGCCCAGGACTCCGGCCAGCCAGCGGCTGGCGGCCCTGGCGACGCCGGCCACGAACAGGAAGGCGGCGGCGGAGCCCACGCCCGCGGCGGGCAGCGCGACCGGAGCGAACGTGACGATCGCGCCGAAGCTCGAGCTCACCAGGACGAAGCCGACGAAGATCAGCGCCAGGCCTGGGCGGCGGAACACGGTGATCAGGTTCGAAGGGGCGCGCGGCTCGGCCGGTCGGCTGCGGGGCAGCTTGAAGACGAGGAGCGCGCCCGCGACCCCGGCGGCGAATGTAATCAGCGCATCGGCGTCGACCCGGCCCGCCTCCAGCAGCCAGATGGCCACTGAGGGCAGCACGATGCCCGGCGCGCTCAGTGCGGCCCCGATGTAACCGATGGTTCGGCCGCGTCTATGAGGCTCGGCGAACTCTCCCACCAGCGCCACCGAGACGACGATGGCCACGCCCATGCCGAGCCCGCGCGCAGCCGCGGCGGCGAGCATGAGCGAAACATCCGGTCGGGGCAACAGGTAGACGAGGCTCGGCAGGGCGGTCAGCAGCTGGCCTCCGACCAGGAGGCGCGATGAGGACCAGCGCGACATCAGCCATGGGCTGACTAGCTCCCCGGCGACGGCGCCCGCGAACAGCGCGGCCGTGGCGGCGCCGGCGGCGCCATGAGGCCCTCGGCGCTCCACGAGCACCGGCACTACGGGCAGAAGCATGTTGAACCCGATCGCCACGGCGGTGGCGATGCCCGCGAGCACCAGCTGCGGCGCGAGCCTCGTCGGCGTCGAGGTGGCGCGGTTGATCTCGGTTATGGGCTCGCGTCGATGCGGCAGTGGTGCTCGTGGTGGACCAGCGCCGGCGGGAGGTGGGCCTGGACGAAAAGGGTTCCGTTGACGAAGCGGTATGGAAACGCGGGGAAGCCGTCACATCTCGTGGGCGGCAGCGCGCCATTCCAGGCGTGGCTGTCGAAATCGCCGAGGAAGACCGCGAAATGGAAGTGGGTGCGCGAGCCCATGTCGGCGATGTCGGCGAACACCTCGCCTCTCGTCACCACAGTGCCGACGCCAAAACCTGCCCGCGGCCAAACGTGCCAGTACTGGGTGATGACGACGCCCGCGGCGGTCTCATGGCGGATCAGCACCCCGCCGCGGAAGGCCGGGTCGACGATGTACCCGATGATCACTCCGTTGGCCGCGGCCATCACGGGCTGGATCCCGGTCCTGATGTCAACGCCCGTGTGCAGCCAGATCGCCCCGGTGGTGCTGCATCGCCTAAGAACCGTGCCATTGCAGTAGCGCCACTCGCTGCCGAATCCGAGGAAGTGCGGCTCCCAGGTCGGCAGCGGGTACTGGAAATAGTCGGCCGCGGCGGCGGCGGCAGCCATCGCTCGAGGCTGCGCAGCGAGATGGGCCGCGGCCGCCGGAGCAGGAGCCCAGATCGCGGTCACGAGCAGGGCTGCCATGAGCGGCAGCCGCGCCGGCAGGGTCCTCACGAAATTGAGATTACGTCACGTGATTGAGTTGGTTTCGTTCAGGGATCGCGATCAACTCGCCGTTTTCGCCCCACTTGAGCCGATACCCCAGTTCGTGCGTCGCGTAGTGGTGCCGCCCGCACAACAGTGCAATGATTTAGAAGGAAATATCACCCAATTACTCGAGCGCGCAATTCGGTCTGCAGGCCCACTCCACCACCCGTTTCCCAGCCCGTCTTTCCCCTCAGGAATGAATGATCGTCGGGAGAGGGCTGCCGTCCAGCACCAGCCCGGCCATGAGCTCACCCATCACCGAGGCGAACTTGAAACCGTGCCCGGAGCACGCGGAGAGGACTGTGACTCCCGGCACGCTCGCCGGCGAGGTGGCGATGAAGCGCTCGTCGGGCGTGTTCGTGTACATGCAGACGCAGGCCCTGACGACCTCCGCGGTGACGCCGCGCAGGCTGTTGCGCGCGAAATCGCGGAGCGGGCGCACATCCCTGTCGTGGACCTCGCGGTCGATGGAGTCAGGGTCGGCTTCCGCGCCCTCGTGATGCACCCCGAGCTTGATGCTGCGGCCGTCCGTGCTCGGGAACCCGTAGCGAAAACGGCCGGGCGCGACCTCGCGGATGAATATCGGAAAGCGCTCGGGCGCAAAGGACGACGGATCATCGACCGCGAGCCAAGACAGCACCTGGCGTTCCACTTTCAGCGGCAGACCGAGCTCGGACATGAGCATCGGCGTCCAGGCGCCGGCTGTGATCAACGCATGGTCGGCGCCAAACCGCCCACGTGAGGTCTCGATGCTCACACCGGAACCGGTAGCCGCCACCGAGAGGACGATGGTCTCCCGCAGGAGCCGCGCGCCCAGTGCCTCCGCGCGCGCCGCTGCGGCCGCCACCGAGCGCTCGGGCCGGAGGAAACCGGCACCAGCCTCGAGCACGGCCACATCGTTCGCACCGAGCCTGTGCTGTGGGTGGGCACGGCTCACGTCCGACGCGCTGAGCAGCTGGCAAGAAAGATCGTTCAGCCGCGCGCTTTCGAGCATCCCGGTCACGAGCTCACCATCCGGCCGGCCGATCGCGAGGCCTCCAGTCATCGTGAGGAGCTCGGATCCGCTCTCCTCTTCGAGGCGCCGCCACAGCTCGTGGGCGCGCCGCAGCAGCGGCACATACGCCGGGCTTTCGAAGTAGGCGGTCCGGAAGATGCGGGTGTCGCCATGTGACGAGCCGAGGTCATGCCCGGATCCGAAGCGCTCGAAGCCGATGACGCGCGCGCCCCGTGCGGCCAGCTGCCACGCTGACAGAGCCCCCATCGCGCCCAGGCCCACCACGGCGACGTCGAAGTCCGAAGCGGTCCTGGTCAAGGGGTCGTGCGCTTGTCGATTGCGGGATCTCGCCGCAGGCGCTGTCCCAACAGACGCGCGCATTCGCGCATCAGGTCGAGGATCTGGTCTTCGATGTCGACCTCGCCCTTGCTCGCACCGCAAAGCGTGCCGAAGAACTTGCCGTCGGCCGCGAACACGGGATACGAGACAAAGGTCTTGATCTCGAGAAGGCGGGCTACGCTGCTCTTCGGAAAGGCCTTCGGCACATCCTTTGAGTAGTTCGGAGCCCCCTCCACGACGAATCGGCAGACGGCCTCAGACCACGGCAATGTGACGCCCTCGGGGATGTGGAAGATCTGGCTGGAGTTGTACGAGAAAAGGATTAGCTGCTCGTCCTGCCTCAATCGTGTCTCGGCCAGGTAAGTCGAGCTCAGCCCGGTCAGCTGCGCAAGCCGGGCGAGCAGCTGGTGCGCGACCGTTTCCAGGTCCTCGCCCGACGTCGCCGCCTCGGCGAGCAGTTCACGGGCGGTCGGAGCCATGACTCGACACTAACCCTAACTCCGGGTCTGGCCGAGGCAAGCTCACGTGGTGCGCCGGGCGATCATCGCCAAGGACACGGCCGAGGAGCGGGGCCGGGCCAACACTGTCCTGCTCCAGGACCACCACGCCGAGATCGGGGTCCGCCTGCGTGAGGAAATAGGCGGTCCACAAGCCGGTGAACCCGCCGCCGACCACGACCACGTCTGCGGTGATGTCGCCGGCGAGAGGCGGGCAGGTCGCTGACGGCTCCAATGCCATCGCCTCGCGCAGCCACCAACCGCGCCGCGCACTCGGATTCAGTGCATCGCCTGTGATTCTCAGCCTTGCCGCCGCCGCCCCGGGAACCACCAGCAAAGTTTCGCTGTGCGAGACTGCGAAGTAGTGCCGCCTTCGAACATCGCCGCGCTGCTCGGGCGCGGCGCTCCCGAGCACCCGGCGCTCGTCATCCCCGAGCGCTTGACCCTCTCATACGGCCGGCTGGACGACCTGACCCATGAAGCGGCGGCGGCGCTGGCGTCCTACGGCATCGGCGCGGGCGAGCGCGTGGCGATGGTGTTCCCGAACGGTCCCGAGGCCATCGTGCTGTTTCTCGCCGCTTCGATGGTGGCGACGGCGTGCCCGCTCAACCCCGCATATAAAGAGGACGAGTTTCGGTTCTACCTCGAGGACGTTGGGGCGCGGTTCCTGATCGTTCCGCGGAACGATGCCGCCGCGGCTCGGCGAGCGGCCCCTAGAGGAGCGACCGTGATCGAGGCCGGCCTCGATTCCGGCGGGCGCCTGCAATTGAACGGACCAAACGGCCACCGAGTAGAGCCGCCGGTCATGTCCGCCGCCGGCGACGTCGGCCTCGTGCTGCACACGAGCGGGACGACGAGCCGCCCGAAACGTGTGCCCCTTCGCAACGCCAACCTGATCGCGTCCGTGGCCAACATCGTCGCCACTTACGAGCTCGGTGCAGAGGACGTATCTCTCTGCATCATGCCGCTCTTCCACGTGCACGGCCTGCTCGCCTCCGCGCTGGCGACGCTGGCGTCGGGCGGCACCGTGGTCGCGCCCGAACGTTTCAGCCCTCTCGGATTCTGGCCGCTGATGCAGGCGTATCGCCCCACATGGTTCACCGCGTCCCCGACGCCTCACCAGCTGGTGCTGGCCCGGCTGCAGAACGATCGCCCCGCGGGCACGGAGCGGCTGCGGTTCGTGCGCTCGTGCAGCTCGGCGCTGTCGCCGGCCCAGATGGCGCTCATGGAGCAGCGCTTCGGGGTACCCGTCCTCGAGGCCTACGGCATGACCGAGGCGAGCCACCAGATGTCCTCGAACCCGCTGCCGCCTGCGCCGCGACTGCCGGGCTCGGTGGGGCGCGGCACCGGCGTGGAGATCGACGTGTTCGACGAAGCCGGCGCACCGCTCGCCACCGGCGCGGCGGGTGAGGTCGTCATTCGCGGCCCCAACGTGATGGCCGGCTACGAGAACAACCCGGAGGCGAACGCAAGCGCCTTCGTCGACGGGTGGTTTCGGACCGGCGACCTGGGCACCCTCGATGGAGCGGGCTACTTGACGCTGATCGGCCGCATCAAGGAGCTCATCAATCGGGGCGGTGAGAAGATCGCGCCCCGCGAGATCGACGAGGTGCTGGAGTCGCACCCGGCAGTCAAGGAAGCGGTCGCCTTTGGCGTGCCTCACCCCACCTGGGGCGAGGAGGTGGCCGCGGCCGTCGTCTTGAAGGCGCCCGCCACCGAGAAGGAGCTGATCGCGTACTGCCGGGACCGCCTGGCGGACTTCAAGGTCCCCAAGCGCCTGCACATCGTCGAGTCGATCCCGCGCACGCCGACAGGAAAGGTCCAGCGCCGCTTCGTCGCCGAACAGCTGACGCACGGATGAGGATCGTCGTCCTGGGCGCCGGGGCGATCGGCGGATTCCTCGGCGCCAGGCTGGCGCGGGCGGGCGGGGACGTGGTCCTGATCGCCCGCGGCCCACACCTGCGGGCGATGAGGGAGAACGGCCTACGGGTCATCGATGCCGGTGGTGAGTGGACCGTACGCGTCGACGCTACAGATCAGTTCGAGGCGATGCGCGATGCCGACGCGGTGTTCGTGACCCTCAAAGCGCACAGCCTTCCGCCTGTGGCCGGGCGGCTGGCTGCGAACCTCGGCGCCCAAACCGCCGTGGTCAGCGCCCAGAACGGCATCCCGTGGTGGTACTTCCAACGCCATGGCGGAGAGCTGGAAGGCGCCCATCTCGAGACCGTCGACCCGGGCGGCGCCATCGCGCGTGCCATCGACCCTCGCCGGATCATCGGCTGCGTGGTCTACCCGGCGACGACCCTCGTGAGCTCTGGGGTCATTCGCCACGAGGAAGGTGACCGGTTCTCCTTGGGAGAGCTCGACGGCAGCCACAGCCCGCGATGCCTCGAGCTGTCGCGGGTGCTGCTGGCCGCTGGGCTGAAGGCGCCGGTGCAGTCCAGGATCCGCGCCGAGCTATGGCTCAAGCTCGTGGGCAACGCCGTCTTCAACCCCCTGAGCGCCCTCACACGCGCTTCCCTGGGCGAGATCGCGCAGTCGCCTCTCGCCGACCGGCTTGGCATCCCGGTCCCTCACCTGCGGACGCTTTACTCGGCGGTCAAGCTGCTCGGGGCAAGTGCACCACTATCAGTCAGGTAGCCAGCGCGGCGGCCGGCCCTTGCGGCCGATCGCCCACCGCAGCGTTTCCAGCACCTCCTCGAGGTGGTCGCGCATGGCGGCGTCGGCGGCCTCGGGATCGTGGGCGACCATGGCGCTGAAGATCAGCTCGTGCTCGCGCAGCGAGCGCTCCGTGCGGCCTGGTCGCAGCATCGTCTGGTACTGGAACCGCAGGCTCTGCGACTTGAGCGTGCCGACGAGACGGCCCGCGGTGGGGTTGCGCGCGGCGGCCCAGATCAGCTGGTGGAACTTCGGGTTCAGCTCCGAGTAGCCGATCGCGTCACCACCCGCGTAGCGCTTTCGCATGTCCACCAGCACGTTCCGCAGCTCGCGGATGTCACCGGCACTCGCCTTCGCGGCGGCCTGGCGGGCAAGCAGGCGCTCGAGCGCCGCGCGCACCTCTTCGATCTGCAGCGCCTCGCCGTCGGACACGAGCCGAACCCGGGCACCGCGGTTGTGCTCGCGGGTAACCAGGCCCTCCTGGTCGAGCCTCACGAGCGCGGCTCGAACCGCGGTCCGCCCGGCGCCCAGCGCCTTCGACAGGTTCGCTTCGACGAGCCGCTCGTTGGGCACGAACCGCCCGGCGATGATGCCTTCTCGGATGCGCCTGTAGACGTCGAGCGAGCCCGCTTCTTTCGATCGCCTGCCAGGCTCGGTCCTTGCCATCGGCCAGATTATCCCCAATAATGTCGACAATCCGGCTGTTCTGGCCGCTGATTGCTTAGGGGGCGACTAAGGATTGTGAGCAGGTTTAAGCCGTCACGATTGTTCTCGGCGCTCGGCGCCCTTCTGTTGCTGGCCGCCTGCGGCGGCACCACCCCAACCGGCAGCGGGCTCGGCTCGGGGGATCTTCTCGTCGGCGTGATCGCGCCTTTCACCGGCGCGGATGCAGGGCTCGGGCCGGCTTATTACGCCGCCTGCCTGGCGGCGGCTCCGTCGATCAACAACAACGGCGGTGTCGGCGGCCGCAAGGTCACATGCAAGCAGTTCGACACCCGTGGCGAGCCCGCCGACGCCGTGCCGGCGGCCAACCAGATGATCGCCGCGAACTCGAACCTCATGGCGGTGGTCGGCTGCACGTCGGATGAGGCGGCGACAGTCGCCTCCATTATCGACCGCGCCCACATCCCGATGTTCTGCATGACCGGGCAATCCGAGTTCAACAAGACCTCGCTGAAGTACTTCCACCGGCTCGTGCCCGCCGATGTGTATGACGCTTTTGCGATGGTGGGCAGCGCGTTGTTCGGACCCGGCCACGACCCCTACAAGAAGGCAGCTCTCGTGTTCGGCGACGACATCGGCTCTCAGGCGTTCGTCCAGCCGGCCACGAACGCTTTCACTCACCTGGGCGGAACCATCGCCATCAACCAGCCGATCCACCTCGGTGCGCCCTCGTATCGAACCGAGGTTGCGGCCATGCTGGCCACGCACCCCGACGTCATCCTCACCGAAGCCCTTGGTTCGGCCGGCACGTACTTGAAAGAGGTCAAGACCCAGAACGGCGGGAAGATGATCCCGTTCATCGGCACGTCCGCCACCATCGACCCGACATGGTTCCAACAGGTACGCGACGCCATCGGCATCGATAGCCTGCTCAAGTACTACGGGGGCGTCGACCTCGGCTATACCTTTGATGGCCCCGCCTATGCCGAGTTTCTGACCAACCTCAACGCCGCGGCGTCCCAGTTCGCGGACGCGCCGAAGTACAAGCAGCGCGGATCGACGCTGCACCTCTATGACGGGATCGTCATGACCGCGCTCGCGATGGTCGATACCAACAGCGCCGACCCGAAGGTCTACAACTCGAAGATCATCGACATCGCCAACGGCACCAGCGGGGCGACCGTGGTCCACACGTACAAGGACGGCGTCGCCGCTCTCAAAGATGGAAAGTCGATCCGCTTCGTAGGCGCCGGCGGTGAGAACAACTTCGACCAGTACAACAACTCGCAATCGGGCTACATCCTCGTCGGCTACGACAAGGATGGAAACGAGGTCACCGTCGGGCACCTGACCCCGGATCAGACCTCGAAGCTCATCGCCGCAGGCGGATAGTCTCGATAGTCCCAGGCCGCAAACAGGGGAGCCGAACGCCGTGGACCTTTATGTAGCGGCGTTCGGCTTCGGCCTGGTGGGCATGTCGGTGATCGCGATCGCGGCGGTCGGCTTCACCATGCAGTTCGGGATCACCAACATGATCAACCTCGCTTATGGCGAGGTCATGATCTCCTCCGCCTACGTCGCGTATTACCTGAACAGGGCGGGCATCACGATCTGGATCGGCATGATCGCGGGCGCGCTGTTCGGGGCGGTGTTCTCGTTCCTGCTCAACCGGCTTGTCTATGCACCTTTCCAGCGCAAGGGCACCTCGCACATCGGGATGGTCATCGTCTCGCTGGCCGTATCGCTGATGATGGCCAATCTTCTGCTCCCGATCGTCGGCTACTACAGCGTGTCCTATCAGGACACCACCGGCGGCCTGCTCCGGGCCGGCGGCATCGTCTTGACCACCAACCAGATCGCGATCATCGCCGTCGCCATCGTGGTCATGCTCCTGATCCACGCCCTGCTCCGATACACGCGGCTGGGTAAGGCGATGCGGGCGACAGCGGCCAACCCGACGCTTGCGCGCAACTGCGGGATCCCAACCCAGCGAGTGATAGACGCGGTCTGGCTCATCACCGGCGCGCTGTGTGGCCTGGCCGGGGTCGTCGCCGCCATGAACTCCGACTCGTTCGCCATCGCCAACGGCGCCGGATTCCTCATCACCGCGCTCGCCGCTGCTGTGCTGGGCGGAGCAGGACAGCCCTATGGCGCGATGATCGGCGCTGTCATCATCGGCATGGTGACGGAGCTCAGCGCGGCAGCCTGGGCTCCCGAGTACAAGGAGGTCGTGGCCTTCGGCATCCTCGTCGTGGTGATGGTGCTGCGTCCCCAGGGTTTGCTGGCGAAGCGCGGCGCCCTGGCGGCGGCGGGATGAACACCTACTACGCGGCCAATCTTCTCGTGTACGCGGGCGTGGACATAATCGCGTGCCTCGCGCTCAACCTGCAGTTCGGTGTCTCCGGCATCGTCAACTTCAGCTTCATCGTCTTCCAGGCGGTGGGCGCATACACGGCGGCTGTGCTCTCGCTTCCGCCTGACTCCGCCAACGGTGGTTTCCAAATCTACTTCGGCGGCTATCAGCTGCCCTTCCCGATCCCATGGGTCGGCGGTGCGGTGGCGGGAGGCTTGCTCGCGATTCCTGTCGGCCTGGTGGTGCTCAGAAAACTGCGGAGCGATTACCAGGCGATCGCGCTCCTGGTGCTTTCCATCATCACCAACGAGGTGATCACCAATGCGCGGCCCTTACTGAACGGTGCGGCCGGCGTGGCCCTGGTGCCGCCGCCCCTGTCAAACCAGGTCGACCCCGGCACAGACACATATCAGTACCTGTACGTGGGGCTTACCGCCGTCTGCGTCGTGGTCGTCTTCATCCTCGTCAATCGAGTCGTGAACTCTCCATACGGCCGCTCCACGCGGGCGATGCGCGAGCGCGAGATTGCGGCCATAGCCGTCGGCAAGAACCCGGTGCAGCTCAAGATGACGGCCTTCATCGTCGGCGGCGTGATCGCCGGCTTGTCGGGCGCGATCCTAGTGGGATTCATCCAGCTCTGGGCGCCGTCCGT
>WNFC01001506.1_pt1 | contig 24552 bp, 28 predicted proteins | sample 5400541 | NCBI WGS metagenome assembly WNFC01 (sample SAMN13153342, study PRJNA577476) | soil metagenome | isolation source: 120 cm saprolite under Douglas fir tree site 2 hole 2 replicate 1 | place: USA:California | collected 2015-04-18 | reverse complement strand
AATGCACAAGACCCGCCGGAAGGCGGGTCTTTTTTGTTGAAGCGAGCTTCAGTAGCAGACGTAGACGCGATGCAAGTAGGGCCAGCGCACCCATCGCCAGCACGGGTCATAGTAGCCCGAATAGTACCCTGGGAAGACTCCGACCCCGAAGCCACGAAATCCTCCGTGGAAGCCGCGAAACCCGCCACCGTGAAAGCCGCCAAAGCCGCCGCCGTGGAAACCACCACCACCGTGGAAACCGCCACCGCCATGCCATGCGGAAGCAGCGCTGGGTACAGCAAGGGCGACGCCTAAGGCCAACGCAGTGCAAACCAAGATGCGCTTCATGATACTTTCCTCCTCGCCCCGAAGCACTTCGACCGCCGATTCATGTCGAACGAACCGGCATCGTGCGAATTGACATTGGTAATACGTTTTTTTTCCGACGCCGCAATGTAACTAATCACAGCGCCGAGGCAAAAGTCCCTCTACCGCAGCGCCCACCAGCACCGCATCCGCGGCACCACGGTGTCGCCGGTCGGGCGATGTTCGATGACATGCCAATCGGTACATTGCCGGTAGAGCCGCCCTGATGGGGTAACTTCGATTCGCAGCGGCGCGTGGCGCGCCAGCCTGGCGCGGTCAGGCGCGTCTTGCGCGAACGCCAGCGGCGACGCGCTCAGCAACACGGCGAGCCCCACAGCGCAACCCGTGATCCATATCCGCATGGTCAGTCCCCTTAAACGATGGCGCTACGGTTCCTCCATCATGGCGTCGGCGTCAACCTCGCATTATGAATGCGGACAAAATATGCGCTTGCCCCCTCCCTACCCTCCCCCGCATGCGGGGAGGGTAGGGAGGGGGCGGTGACCGCGAGGCCCGCATCATGCCCGACAGTCCCATCGCCGACCCGCTCGCCTGGCGCTCCGTCAAGACGCCCTCCTTGGCGGACCTGGAAATTCTGGCGCGGGAGGTTTTCGCGCGCCTGCCGGCCAAGTTCCGGGCATTGTGTGAGGGATTGGTCATCCAGATCGAGGACTTTGCCCTCGACGAGGTGCTCGACGACTTGGGGCTAGAAAGCGAGTTCGACCTGATGGGCCTGTTTCAGGGCGTTGGCCTGCCGTTCCAATCCCAGAGCGCGCCGGTGCAAATGCCGAACATGATTTGGCTCTATCGCCGCCCGATTCTGGATTACTGGGCCGAGCACGACGAAACGCTCGGCGCCGTTGTGGCTCATGTGCTGGTGCACGAGATCGGCCACCATTTCGGACTGTCCGACGCCGATATGGAAGCGATCGAAGATGCGGCCGGATGAACCGGGATAGCCGACCGGCGCGAAGTAGTCTCGTGGCGGCCTGGTAGCCCGGATGGAGCGCAGCGAAATCCGGGTTAAGCCGTCGCGGCGCCCCCTCGCCTATGCACCAAAATGAGTCGGCGGCGCGCGCGGCGGGGGGGGGCCCCCCACCCTGGCCGGCTCGGAAACGCCTATTGGCAGGCTTCTGTGGCGCGTGGTGGGACTGCCGCTCATTGCCGGCATCCGCCGTCCGCTTCCAGATGATGGGCGGCGGTGGCGCATGGCAGGCAGTGCAGGTTGCGAGGATGGTTTCGCGCCTGACATGACGCGAGTTCCTCGGCGAGCTTCACCTCGGCTTCCAACCACACGTTGGAAGTGACAGGCGCCAACGCGAACGGACCGGGGGGCGTTCTGATCGAGCCGTCATCCCAACCGAGCCCGCCGATCTCGGCTTCGCGGCATTCTGGCAAGCAACATCGTCACCACTTGAGCGCATTCCGATTCTCTATCTCCTGTAGTCTCTGCTTTGTCTGCCGATACCCGGAAGTCCAGACGGTCACCCCATCTTTGGCCATATCGTGTAACACGGCGACAGGTATAGAGCCCACAATCTCCGAAGAAACGAAGGCGCACGTGCCATCGGCGAACAGAATCAGCGCGGGGTCCTTGTCTGTCGAGATTTTATCGGCCCAGGCGAGCCAATGATTGTGCCTCCACCAGAAACGCATCGACAGGCGATCTCCCGGTTCATCCGGTTGTTTCACGTACACCCCCTTGTAGATTATAAAGGAAGCCCCGAGAATTTCCGCATTCCAGTCAGGCTTGAGCTTTCCTTGAAGCTCCAGGTTATCGATAACAACAAGTGCCTTCTTGATGAGCTCATCCATTTTTACGAGATCGCTAGCGGTCCAATTTCCTTTCAATTTGTTGTCTACGTTCTTCTGCTCCACGTTGCGACGCAGGACGTCGAGGACGCTTTCGGAGGCCGGTTGCTGCGCCGCTTGGGAGGTTGCGGGCGTACTCGCCGGGGGCGCGGCCTGGTGGCGGGGGGACCGGGGTGGGGGCTGGGCCTGGTGGCGGGGGGAATCGGTGTGTCGTCGAACGCTTCCTTTAATTGGCATCGGAACTTTGGGCATCGCAACCTCCATTCATGCGCGCGCCATCCATCCGGGCTTGTGATGGGTAGTCGCCCGGTCGGGTATGCAGTTCAACCGGCGCACGCAGCGGGCGGAAGAAAATTGAACTGCTTGAACCACGCGCGAATGAGGCGTGATCACTTAGCCTCAGAGAGGTCGGAACTTGTCGGGAAATCGCGCGCGACGATCTCGCCAACCTTGCGACCCAGCGTGTAGCCATCCGTGTCCGCGCTACGGAAATGGATGCCGCCCCAGACCCGGGCGTCGTTGACCTCTTCCGATATCTGCGAAAATTTCGCGTAAGTCCGCGTCACGCCGAACACCGGCGGAAACGTTACGTCGACCTGAACGGCATCCGAACCAAAGAAGCTTTGCAGCACGGCTTCGGCCGCCCCGGAAAAGCAGGCATGGGCGGACGGGTATTCCGGATGCGGCGGCGTCCCGAGCAGTGGCTCCCAATTGGGATCGGGCGTGAGATTTCGAACGTTGATCGTCGCGGCTTCGCGAATGGCCGCGATCGGGCGCCAGTGTACATGCTTGTATTTCTCGGCGAAGCAGGCGATTTGGGAATCCGCCGTCGCCATCGACAGCATTGCGAACAAACGCGCATTCTCGGTCACCGAGTTGCCCCTCGTGGCGGCCGCGGTGCGTGCGGCGGCGTGCCAGGGGACGGCGGTCTGAACCGTCCAGAAAATGGCTGCGGCCGTCTGATCCGGCGTGCGCGTCTTGCTGTTCCGCGCTCCTACCGATTTAACCTCATCGAAATCACGCAAATATTCTGCACTGCCCGGTGCTGGTGGGCCCTTGGTTTCAAGGCCGGCAAGTCCCTTGAGAACGAAAGGAGTGACCCCACCCCATTGAGGCAGGATCGCCGGCAGATTGTGCGGGTAGGTCGGCCGATAGCGTCCGGCCCCGGGCTTGGGATTGGGATTGAACGCAACGGCCGCATCTGATCGATCGCCGTTTCGTACGGCAATCAGCGCATCGGCGACCTGAGCGCCGATCTCGATGCCATCGGTCTTCGCACGTGCATCCGAGACGCGCGACAGGGTCGCATTCAATGCAGCATCGAGGGCGCTACGCTGCGAGGGGATAAGCTTGACTAATGCGCGGTGAGCCGCGGCGGCTGCCGCCGCCTCGACGGACGCGCCGGACGGCGCCTTCAGCTCAACCGCATAGGCGGGACGGTTACCGCCAATCGTGCGCACTGCGTCATACATCGCCTGATGGGCGATCGCCAGAATCCGGGACTGCAGGATCGAGTTTGGCGGAATCGCCGACGCGTTTATGGCCGCAAGATTCCAGTCCGTAACGACATCGGCACGGGCCGATGAAACGGCAGGTAGGGCGACCAGGATAGCCAGGGCGACCAGTTTTCGATGGGACAGGATCATGGTATGCTCCCTGAGCTATTTTCACGAGAGCACCACGGTTGTTCAAAATTGGCAGTATGTAACGAAGGCTTGCTCAAGAAAGACACAGGAAATCACGAAATTTTTGCGAAACGGCTTTCAAAGCCCGAAAATGAGCCCAATGGAACCACTCTCGTCTTCGAAGTTGCGGTTCGTCGGCTTCATCCTCGACCCGTCTCGTGGTTGCCTGACGGTCGGGGATCAGGAACTTTCGCTTCGGCCTAAGTCGTTCGATGTCTTGCAATTTCTAGCTCGCAATCCAGACCGGCTTGTGACTAAGGATGAATTGATCAAGGCCGTGTGGCCGAATGTGGCGGTCACTGACGACTCCCTCGTCCAATGCGTCCACGAGATACGTCTCGCCCTGCATGACGATGGCCAGAACATCATTCGAACGGTTCCTCGTCGTGGCTACCGCTTCGTCGCACCACGAATAGGCGCGCCGCCAGATGGGCCGGTCGTGGCGCGGCCCAACGCAATGGTGACGAAACCCTTCAGCGTGTCTGCTTTCCGCCACACTGGTCGATTCGCTTTCTGGATCGTTTTGATTTCGCTCTCAATTATGATGCTGCTCGGGTGGACTTATTACCGATCCTCGCTGCAATCTCTTGAGCCCAGCATTAAAACCCTGGCGGTGCTGCCGTTCGACATGTTCGGCAACGAAGGCCGAAATGAATATCTCGGTCTTGGAATGGCCGACACTCTGATTATGCGTTTGTCGGCTGTCCGGGAACTGGCCGTTCGCCCGACTAGCGCCGTCATACCCTACGTCAACAAAAAGACGTCGTCGCTTCATTTCGGAAGAGACTTAGGCGTCGACGCCGTTCTCGAGGGGCGGATTTATTTTTCCGGGGATCGAATTCGCGTCCATGCGCAACTCATCAGGCTGCTTGATGGTGAAACGCTGTGGGCAGACCGATTTGAAGACAATTACGCCGACGTCTTTCGCGTCCAGGATGCCATCGCCCACAAAGTTGCGAACTCTATTGTCGCGCGGCTTTCCCGTTCAGAGGCAATCATGCTGTCGCGAAACCATACGGTCGTTCCTGAGGCCTATCGCGCCTATCTCAAAGGGCGCTTCTTCTGGGCGAAGCGCACCGAGCCCGGCTTGGTCGCGAGCATCGACGATTTTCGACGCGCCCTTACAGTCGACCCTAACTATGCGCTCGCATATGCGGGGATGGCGGACAGCTTCAATCTGGTCGGAGCCTATGGGGCGTATATGCCCCGCGATGCATTCTTGAGCGCTAAGGAAGCCGCGCTAAAAGCAATCGAGTTGGACCCGCTGTTGGCTGAAGCCCACGCGGCATTGGGGTTTGCCAAAGCGCACGCCGATCATGACTGGCCGGGCGCCGAAAGCAGTTACCGCCGTGCGATCGAACTTAATCCGAATTACGCAACCGCCCACCAATGGTACGGCCTCGCGCATATCGCCCGCGGCTCCGTGGCGGCCGCGATCGGGGAGGCTCAGCAGGCGGTCAACTCGGATCCCCTGTCGTTGATCATCAGCACCGATTTGGGACGGCATTTCTACTATGCAGGACGCTACGACGAGGCCGCGGATCAGTTACGAAAGACCATCAATCTCGATTCGAGCTTTGTTCGGGCGCACCAGGAACTGGGGCGAGTTTACAAACAACAGGGCCTGTTCGAGCTGGCAATTAGTGAACTTCAGCGGGCGGTTGAATTGTCAAATCGAAGCTCAAGCGCGATCGCCGAGCTGGCGCATGCCTATGCGATACTCGGTAACGCGAAGGAACAACAAACGCTGGTAGCCGAACTGTCCGCGCGTGCACGGGGGTCCTTTGTGTCCGCCTACCATTTCGCAATAATTCATTCCGGTGCGCGCGACGACGACGCGACGATGGATGGGTTGGAAAAGGCCTATGAAGAACGATTCAATTGGATTGTCTTTTTGAACGTCGAGCCCTGCTTCGCTCACCTGCGCAACAATCCTCGATTTATCGAGCTTGTCCGCCGTCTCGGCGTATCCCAAGACGCCGATTTGGCTCACAATTTACGATGAGCCATAAGGGCGAATTTCGAACGACTGGGGGACTGAGATCGGTTGCGATGGCGCGACTTCGCGCGATAGTCGCAACATTCAATTTGAGCTCCCGCAAGCTACGGGTCAGTCAGAGACGATCCAACATGTCAGCAGTGGCGGCAGCTTTCCCCGAAAGCAGCCATCGCGGCAGATCGGCTCAGTCTGAGAGTGGCGGTGGCGGCCTGCGGTTACGCGAAGAGACCGCCGGAACAAGAGACCGCGGCCGAGAGCTCGCATGGCGAAATGTTCCCGTGGGATTCGGTCTATTCGGCGCGCGCCGGAATTATCGTAGGGCGTGAAGCCGCAATCGTCGCGTCGGTACTGTTTTTCTGATCAGGCGCGCATCAAGCAACGTCTATAATTATGACAGCAATACTGACATACTGTTGGGATGTTTGGCTTCGCCATTTTGGCAAAACGAAATACCCTTAAAAACAATAGTGCGATCAGTACGTTGCAAGCGACGGAAATTCCCGACTAATTTGTCTGCGGAATCACCCTGCCCATGACTGCCCTCGAACAGCTTGGTGCCTTCGTTGCCCATTCCGGCGCGCCGTCGCCGCGACTGCGCGAAATTCTTGAGCTTCACGTCGTCGACATCGTCGGCGCCTGGATCGCGAGCCTGCCCACCCCCGAAGGCGCCGCGCTCTTGCGCTGGCGCGCCGCCTCGGGCGAAGGCGCGGCGCCGGGCTCGATCCATCGGCTGCGGCTCGACGTTGCGACCCATTGCGCCCTCGCGCGGCTGAGCGAAGTGGACGATATCCATCTTGCTTCGACGACGACGCCGGGAGCGATCGTGGTGCCGGGCGCAGTCGCGGTTGCGGCCGCGCTGCGAAACCGCGACCCCGATGCCCTGGCGGCCGCCATGATAGCGGGCTACGAGGTGATGGTGCGGTTCGGGCAGGCGATCGACGGCCCATCAGCTCTCTATCGCGGCATCTGGCCGACTTACTTCGTGACGCCCCTCGGCATCGCCGCCGTCGCGGCCCGCCTCCTCGATCTCGATGCTTTGCAGTGCGCCCACGCGCTGGCGCTGGCGCTGGTACGGTCCGCTCCCGGTGCCGGGCATCATAACCTGACCACCACCTCGCGCTGGCTCGCGGTGGGCCAGGCTGCCGAAGCCGGCCTCGCGGCGGCACTGGCGGCGCGCGCCGGCTTCACTTCGGATCTCGGCTTGCTGGATGGCGGCTACTTGCCGGGCGTGTTCAACCTGACGCCGGACAGGGTCGTGCTGACGCAAGGGCTCGGAGAGCGGTTCTCCCTCGAAGAGGTCGCGTTCAAGCCCTGGTGTGCGGCGCGCCAGACGATGGCGGCGACACAAGCCTTGATCGAGATCATCTCCTCCGGAATAGCGGTTGACACTATCACCCAGGTAACGGCATTCGTGCTGCCGCCGCACCGTCGCATGATCGACCATGGAATCACGGTCGGCGACCGTGCATCATCTCTCACCAGCCTGCCCTATCGCCTCGCGCTCGCGGCGCTCGCCCCACAGGCGGCGCGGGATGTCGGGCAGGCGCCAGCCGATGTGCCGGACCATATCCGCGTCTTCATGGATCGGGTTGCGGTCGCACCCGACGAAGCCTTGCTTTCGAACTTTCCCTCACGATGGCCGGCCCGCATCGAAGTCATGACGTCAGCGGGCCGTTACGAACGGACCGTGATAGATGTGCCAGGCGACCCCGCGCGACCGTTCGATGCAAACGCGGTGCGGGAAAAATTCCAACGATGGGCGGGACCCGTGATCGGCGCCGCGGCCTCGGAACAGATGCTGGAGCGTGCCTTCGGGTTACCTAGCGGCAAAGCCGACGCCGCAGGGCTGCTCCAACAAATCGAAGAGATCGGCGGTCGCCAGCAGCATCCGTAGGGCGGAGTAAAAAACGGGACACACATCGCGTCCCGTCTTTTCGTTGCCACAAAGTCATGGCGGTTGCCGCATTCGTTAAGTGCAGCCGCCAAAGACGGGAGTCAGGTCCCCACCGCGTCGCGCACGCATTTCTTGGTAAAGCTCGTCTTCGCCGCGCCAGCGAGCTTCTTGTCGGACGCCTGGGACGTGCAGGTGGTCGCTGCGTCCCTTTCACATTTGGTCAGGAAGCTCTTGAGCGCTGCGCCGGCCAGCTTCTTGTCGGAAGCCTGGACCTTGCACGTCGTGTCTTGCGCAAAAGCGGTCGCCGCGAATGTCGAAAGCAGTGCGGCAAGCAACATCTTCTTCATCGGATTCTCCTTAAGATTGTGTCAGGGAATCCTCCCCCGGCCGAGCTTAGCGGCGAGGCGGTTGTATACCCGAGACTATGCAAAAATCCAGTGACCCGAGGCGACGTAACCTGAAGTGCCTTGGGCGCTCAATGGCCCTCCCTCAGCGTGCCGCATCTGCGGCGACATGAAGGCCGCATTCCTTTTTGCTGCCGTCTTCCCACCACCAACGGCCGGCGCGCTCAGGCTCGCCGGGGCGCACCGCGCGGGTGCAAGGCGCGCAACCGATCGACAGAAATCCTCTCTGGTGCAGCGCGTTGATCGGGACCTCGTGGGCGGAGGCAAACTCCTCCAAAGCCTGGCGGGACCAATCGATCAGCGGGTTGAACTTGAGGAGATTGCGCTCTCGATCGGCAATCACAAGACCGACCTTCACGCGATCCACCGATTGCTCGGCACGCAAGCCGGTGATCCATCCTTGCGCGCCCGCGAGCGCCCGCTTGAGCGGCTCGACTTTTCGCACGTCGCAACAGGCGATGCGCGCCTGTTTGGCATAATAGAAGCCGTTAATGCCTTGGGCCGCGATGAGATCTTGAAGCGCCGCCTGGTGCGGATAGATCGCCCGAATGCGGCGGCCATAGCGACGCTCGGTTTCTTCCCAGACCGCATAGGTTTCCGGGAACAGCCGGCCGGTGTCGAGCGTGACGACATCGATGTCGAGCCCGGCGTCGCAAATGTGATGAAGAATGACCTGATCTTCCAGCCCGAAGCTGGTGGTGAAAACGATCGCTCCGTCGAGCCCCGCGCGGATAGCGGCAAGCCGCCCGGCCAAACTCAGGCCGGCAAGCGCGCGATCGAGAGAGGCCGCCTGGGCAGCGAGCGCCTGGGATTTCTCCGCCGCAACCGGAAAGGTTTGCGACCCGTCGTCGAGGGCAAGCACCAGTCCTCCACCCGCGATGTAGCCGCCGACATCAAGCACAATACGCCCGGTGCGCGGATTGGCCTCGTACTGATCGGCCGCAATCGGGTTTGCCAACGCAATCTCCACGTCGCCAATATGATTTTGCCTGAGATGATTCTGGCCAGCATAGCCCGTCCATCGGGTCCCGCCTTCGGCGGGCCCAATGACAGGCTCCGACGGGCGTAAACGCCCTGATGCGGTGTCGCGGTTCGCTGCCGACTGGTCGCCCGGATCAAGCACATTCCCGATCTTCGTGATGGCGCCACGGGTCTCGGCAGATCCCATCCGCACCGAGACGGACGCGCCGACGGCGAGGGGGGTGTCGTGCAGCCAGAAGATCCGCGCTTTGAGGCGCAGCCCCGATGGGGCCTGACGTTGTGCATGTGCGATCATGTCGCCGCGGGCAATAAACAGCTCGCGATCGAGCGTGATGCCAACCGATTGCCCGGCGCCCGCGTGACGCGGCCCGGTGTCGTCGTTGCCGGGCCACGCCTCGATGCTGCGCACGACCGCGCGTCTGCCCGAAGGCGCCACCGCGATTTCGTCGCCGACCGCGATAAAGCCGCTTTGAATCCGGCCCGCCACGATGCGGCGATCGTCGAACCGATAGACGGCCTGCACCGACAGCCGCAGCGGCAACGCGGTTGCGGGCCTCCCCGGCGCGAAGCGGTCGAGGGCCTCGATCACGGTTGGTCCCCGGTACCAGCCGATCGCGGCGGTGCGTTCGACGACGCCGTCGCCGTGGCGCGCCGAAATCGGGATGACGGCCGCGGGCTTGAGCCCCGAGTCGGCGAGATGCGCCGTAATTTCTGCCTCGATTTCGCGAAAGCGGCCGTCACCATAGCCGACACGGTCCATCTTGTTGATGACCACGACCACTTGCCGGACGCCGAGCAGGTGCAACAGATAGGCATGCCGCAGCGTCTGCTCGCGCACGCCTTCGGCCGCATCGACGAGGAGGAGCGCAGCATCCGCCTGCGATGCGCCGGTGACCATGTTGCGCAGGAATTCGGCGTGCCCGGGGGCGTCGATCAATACGAATTCGCGCGCGGGCGTGCGAAATCGAATCTGGCTCGTATCGATGGTGATGCCCTGATCACGCTCAGTCTGCAATGAGTCGAGCAGGAACGACCATTCGAATGGCATGCCGCGCCGGGCGCTGACCGCCTTGAGCTCATCGAGCTTGCCATCCGGCAGGCTTCCGGTTTCGGACAGCAATCGTCCGATCAAGGTCGATTTGCCGTGGTCCACATGGCCGACGATGACGATGCGGACCAGCGGACGAGAAGGGACTTGCAGTTTCGGCGGGATGACGACTTCGGCGGCGACATGAGCATTCATAGCGGCGTTACTCGATGACGAGAGGGAAAACCGGCTACTCTAGAGATATCCAGCGACGCGCAATCGCTCGAAAGCGTCCTCGGCCTCGTGATCCATGGCGCGGCCGGCGCGTTCGGGGGTCCGCGTCGTATCGAGCTCGGCGACGATCTCATCGATCGAGCGCGCCTGCGACGGCACCGGAAACGTGATGTCGGCGTCGCCCAACGAGCGATAGCGTTTGCCGTTTTGGGCGAGGTAGAGCGCAATGATCGGTATGCCCTCACGCCGGGTATAGGCCCAGATGTCGGCTTCGGTCCAATGGAGGATCGGATGGATCCGCAGATGCGCGCCAGCCGAAAGCCGGGCGTTGAAGTAATCCCAGAATTCCGGCGGTTGATCGCGCACGTTCCAGTGGCCCTCAAGGCCACGCGGCGAGAACACCCGCTCCTTGGCGCGGGTCGCTTCCTCATCGCGGCGAATGCCAGCGAACAGGCCATCGAAGCCGTGTTTGGCAAGGGCAAGTTTCAACCCCCCGGTCTTGCGTGCGGCCGAGCGCGCAGCCGGCGGCAGTGTGGGGTCGACGGCTTCGATCGGCGGGCAAGGCTCAACGAACAGATTGATTCCCCATTCGCCCGCATAGCGATCGCGGAATGCGTACATCTCGGGAAACTTCTTTCCCGTATCAACGTGCATGGCGGGGAACGGCACGTGACCGAAGAAGGCCTTGCGGGCCAGCCATATCATCACGTTGGAGTCCTTGCCGAGCGACCACAGCAAGGCGAGCTTCCTCATGCGGGCGAATGCCTCGCGGAAGATGAAGATGCTCTGGGCTTCAAGTTCGTCGAGCCGGTCCATGAATCACTCCAATTCCGAGCCCGGCGCCAGGTGGACGCGCAACCCACTGAGTTTTGACGACATCAGAATTTGACAGCAAAGCCGGGACGTCGGCTCGACCCCAAAAGCTTCGTCCAGCCGGTCTTCCTCCTCGACGGTCGGAGGATGCAGACGCTCGATCCAGGGCTGATCAACGTAGACATGGCAGCCCGCGCAGGCGCAGGCGCCGCCGCAAGTCGCCCTCAGGTCGATGCCCCAATCACGGATAATCTCCATGACGCGCCAGCCACCGATCGCCGGCAGAGCGTGCTCGCGGCCGTGGTGATCAACCACCAGAATGAAAATTTCATCTGAGTGCGCCTGCCTGGGAGCTTGTTCCAAGATTGACCCCGATGTTGAAAGAAATATTTTCTGTTTGAGCCAAGTTTGCAATATCTATATAGAATTCCATTCTCGTCAACGGGGAATTTTAGCAGATGCGTTTCCTGCTGAGTCTTTACCTACCCAAGCCTCAACGGGTTAATGCAATCCAATCGCCGGGTGAAATCCGGAGAAGCCTGTTCCGCGGCCATGAGGGGCATGGCCGGTCATTTATAAAGGCCGTAAGTTGGCGTACCATCGGCACCATTGACACGTTCATCATCAGCTTCTTCGTCACCGGCAAAGCAAGCCTCGCCGGCGGCATCGCCGCGGTCGAGGTCGTGACCAAGATCATGATCTACTACTTGCACGAACGCCTGTGGGCTTTAGTACCCTGGGGCACCGCTAAGCCGCCCGCGCCGGTCAGACCTGAGAGCAAATTTCGATCGCGTTGAATCACTACAGGCGTCGTCGCCGGGCTTGCCCAGCGAACCGGAAACTTTTAGCACCGAGCAAAAATCGAGGTGGCCGGGACAAGCCCGGCCACGACGAGTTGAGCGATTTCGAAATTCGAATCATATGCTGTGTCATTCCGGGGCGCCATCGGTGCTTCAATCTGACTGGAATCCGCTCTACAACCAACACGACCGGCCACAAAACTCGCATCTGACACTGACGGGTTCGTTATGCCCTCAACTCCCGCTGACCTGTTCGCATTCCTCGACCGGCTGGAGGTCCCCTACGCCACTGTCTCCCACCCGCCCTTGTTTACAGTCGAGCAATCCCGCGAGTTGCGCGGCACAATCCCGGGCGGGCACACCAAGAACCTATTTCTCAAGGACAAGTGCGGCGCCTACTATCTGGTCGTGGCGAGCGAGGATGCCGCAATCGACATGAAAGGCCTCCACCGGCGGCTGGGCGCCAAAGGACGGTTCTCGTTCGGATCGGCGGACGCCCTGCGGGAGCTGTTGGGGGTGGAGCCTGGCTCGGTTACGCCCTTCGCGGCAATCAACGACGTTGCCGGCAACGTTGCGATTGTGCTCGACGCCGCTATGTTGGCCCATGAGGTTTTGAATTATCATCCCCTCGTCAACACCATGACCACCTCCATCTCGCGGGCTGGCTTGATGGCGTTTCTTAGGGCCTGCGGTCATGAGCCCCGCATCGAAATCGCTTCGGACGCCCCCTCCTACCCTCCCCCGCAAGCACGGGAAGGTAAATCGATATCCCCTCTCACGCTTACGGGGGAGGGGAGGGAGGGGCTGTAAAGTTGCGATTGCAATCAGGTCGTTGCTCACCATTTAATCAAAATCTGTATGAAGGGCTCATGACTCTCGAGAGACAAAGAAAGGTCGATTTGATGGATGTCGGGGTTGCGGCGGCGACAGCCGATGGTCTTGTCAGGGACACCACAACACAGACCTTCAGGAAGGACGTGCTCGAAGAGTCGCGTCTGCAGCCGGTCCTGGTCGACTTCTGGGCACCGTGGTGCGGCCCATGCAAACAGCTTACGCCGATTCTGGAAAAGGCGGTGCGCGCCGCCAGGGGGGCGGTCAAGCTCGTCAAGATGAATATTGACGAGCACCCGGCCATAGCGGGTCAACTGGGAATCCAATCCATCCCGGCTGTCATCGCCTTCGTCAATGGCCAACCCGCAGATGGTTTCATGGGAGCCTTGCCGGAAAGTCAGGTGACCGCCTTCTTGGAGCGCCTGACCAAGCAGGAGATCCGCAGCGAGGAAAAGGAGCTGCTCAAGTCGGCCGACGCCGCGCTAGTGGCGGGAGATGCGGCCGGAGCGGCGGAGCTATATTCCGAGGTTCTCGCCGGCGACCCGGCCAACGTGCACGCGCTCGCAGGTCTCGCACGATCATATCTGGAAGCCGGCAGCATCGAGGAGGCCAAACACACTTTGGCACAAGTCCCAGAGGCCAAACGAAACGATACCGCAGTTGCGGCGGCGCGTGCCGCCCTTGAAGTCGCCGAACAGGCGGCTCATCTTGGCCCCGTTGCTGAGTTGGAACAGAAAGTTGCCGCCAACCCGCTCGATCACCAGGCGCGATTCGACCTTGCCATAGCGTTGAACGGCAATAGCCGTCGGCAGGAAGCCCTCGACCAATTGCTCGAGATCGTGCGCCGCGACCGTAAATGGAATGACGACGCCGCCCGCAAGCAGCTGGTTCAATTCTTTGAGGCGTGGGGCCCAACCGACGAACATACGGTGTCGGGGCGACGGCGGCTGTCGTCGATCCTTTTTGCCTGATCGGTTCGGGTTGGCGTGATGAACCCTCCTCTACCCTTCTCCGCCTGCGGGGAAGGGTAGAGAGGGCGTGAGCCGTAATCGAAGACGACACGTCATGCGTTAGCCAATTCGGAGCGCGGCGATGCCGATGAATGCGGTCTATCGCGGTCCCGCCGATTTACCGGGGACGATACCGGTGTTTCCCCTGCCCGGAGCGCTGCTGCTGCCGCGCGGGCAAATGCCGCTGAATATTTTCGAGCCACGCTATCTTGAGATGGTGGACGATGCGTTGCGCGACCGCCACCGGCTGATCGGGATGATACAACCCGACCCCGCGCATCCGGGCACCGAGGATCGGCCAAACCTTTACAAGGTCGGCTGCATTGGCCGCATCACCCAATTTGCCGAAACCGGCGACGGCCGCTATCTGCTGCAACTGACCGGCGTTACGCGCTTTCGCATCATTGGAGAATTGACGGCGGCGACGGCCTATCGCCAATGCCGCGTCGACTTCTCGCCTTTCGTTGACGATTTCATTGCCCGCAAGGGCGAGGAGCAGGTCGACCGCAAAGCGGTGCTGGCGGCACTCACGTCGTTTCTCAAGGCGAACAATCTCAAAGCCGACTGGCAGGGAATCGAAAACGCCCCTAATGAGGCCCTTGTCAATGCGCTTGCCATGATGTCGCCCTATGACCCGGCGGAAAAACAGGCGATGCTGGAGGCTCCCGATCTAAAGACGCGCGCCGAAATCCTGATAGCCGTCACCGAAATCGCCCTCGCCAAAAGCCGAACCGAGGGTGACCCGACGCTGCAATAGCCGCGCGCCGCAACCCGCATCTTACGTCGCGACTTCTCATCGACTTGAACGCGGGCCAGGAAACCTGGATAACCTGCCTCACTTAAGAAAAATCGGTGGACCGTGCCATGAATTCCGTATCTAGCGACCGCCCATCAAACACTATCGATCCGAAGCTCCTGGAAATTTTAGTGTGCCCCCTGACGAAGGGGCCGCTGGAGTATGACGCCGAGAAGCAAGAGCTGATCTCACGCTCCGCCAAACTCGCCTATCCGATCCGCGACGGCATTCCGATCATGCTGCCGGAAGAGGCGCGTCAACTTGAGTAGTCCCGGTCCAGACTGAAGCCTCTCTTCCCGGTCGTGGCCGGGCTTGTCCCGGCCACCCGATTATACTTGCTCTGTGCCTCAACGGTCGGGGTCGCCGGGACAAGCCTGGCGACAACGCCGGTGTGTCATTCAACGCTATCGAAATCCGGTCTAAATCACACATCCGCCCACCAACTCACGGAAAAACTATATGCTCAAGATCTGGGGAAGGAATACGTCGTCAAACGTTCAGAAGGCGATGTTCGCAATCGGCGAGTTGAAGCTTGCGCATGAGCGCATCGACATCGGCGGCGCATTTGGCAAGAACAGGGAGCCGGCTTACCTCGCCATGAATCCCAACGGACTTGTTCCGACCCTTGAGGAGGACGATGGCTTTTTGCTCTGGGAGTCAAACTCCATCATTCGATATCTCGCCGCCAAGCATGGCGCCGGCACGCTGGAACCGTCGGATCCGCGGGCGCGTGCGCTCGCCCATAAATGGATGGATTGGCAACTCTCAGTGCTCGGCCCTGCCCTGACGCCCGTATTCTGGGGCTTGGTCCGAACGCCTGCCGAACAGCGCGACCACAAGGCGATCGCCGACGGCAAGGTCAAGACGACGGCGGCAGTGAAGATTTTGGACGAGCAGTTCGCAAAGACGCCTTACGCAGCCGGCGATATGTTTTCCATGGGAGACATTCCGATCGCCATTATGTCCTATCGCTATCGCGAATTGGTGCCCGAGCGCCCGGCGTTTCCGAATTTTGAGCGCTGGTACGCGGCGATCGCATCACGCCAGGCTTTTCGCGATCATGTGTCGAGCGTGCCAATAACCTAAGGACTCGCTAACGACTCCCCCCGCAACAGTTTCGGCACTTCGCCCACAAGTCCCGCGGCTTCACGGACGAACAAACGCTTGAGCGCGGGAACGCGATCCACGAGGCCGAGGCCGAGGTCGCGAGCGAGCCTTACTGCGTCTGACGGGTTGGTGAACAGCCGGTTGAGGCCGTCGGTTGAAACGCACATCGTCATGGTGTCGAAACGGCGCCAGCGCTGATAGCGCTCCAGCACGATGGCGTCGCCGGGATCGAGGCCTGCTCGCACTGCGTCGACGACGGCCTCCGCGAGCGCCGCCACGTCGCGCAGCCCCATGTTCAATCCCTGTCCGGCAATCGGGTGGATGACGTGGGCGGCATCGCCGACCAGGGCAAGCCGATCCGCGATGAAGCTGCGCGCCACCCACAAGCCGAGCGAATAGGCGCGCCGCGGCCCCGACACAACAATATCGCCGAGCCGCAGGCCGAACCGCTTCTCCAATTCACGGTGAAAATCATCGTCAGGCAGAGCGACAATCCGTTCGGCCTCCTCGGTCCGCTCGGTCCAGACAATCGAGGAGCGATTGTGACGCAGCGGCAGGATCGCGAAGGGGCCAGAGGGGAGGAAATGCTCTTCGGCTCGCCCCTGGTGACTTCGCTCATGGGCGACGGTCGTCACAATCGCGGATTGTCCATAGGACCAGCCGTAGGTCGCAATGCCGGCCCGTTCGCGCAGCCGCGAACGGGCGCCGTCCGCTGCCACGAGGAGCTTGGTCCTGATCGCCCCGCCATTGCGGAGCGCAACATTCATGCAGGACGTTTCCGCCGTGAAATCGGCCACTGCCGCCGCAATGAGAGCGACGCCGGCAGATACCGCCTTGGCCGAAAGCGCAGCGACCAGCCGACCGTTCTCGATCATGTGGGCGAACGGTTCACCCGGTTCGATCTCGCCCCCGAAGGTCAGGAATACGGGCCGCGCCGCATCATCGACGCGACTATCGGTGATCACCATGTCGAGGATGGGTTGCGCCTCGTCGGCCACCGCGTCCCAAACGCCGAGTGCCTCGAACATGCGGCGCGGCGCAGCCGCGATTGCGGAAGCCCGAACATCTCGTCCCGTTTGGCCAACCGCCGGATCTGCCAATGTGACGGCAAAATTCCCGCCAAGCGCCTGGCGCAGCGCAATGGCGAGCGCAAACCCGGCAAAGCCGCCGCCTGCGATCAGAACGTCCGAACGACCGTTTGGGAGTGCTGGCAAATTCGATAGCCTTTCCGGCGGAGCCTACAGATTTCGACCGCTTTGAACCACGGCTCCTCCCTACTTCCCGCTTGCGGGGGAGGTAGGGAGGGGCACAGGCTTGTCTCGGCGACCTCGAATTTCAAGGCAGGGAGCAAGTACAATCGAGGTGGCCGGGACACGCCCGGCCACGACCGGGGAGGGCAGATGCCCCAACCTATCACCATCAACCTATTGACTTCGATTTGGTCCCAAGCGTGACTGCCCCAGATGGCCACGTCCGTCTGTGCGTCACGTTTGCATACAGCCTGTCGACGATTGGGACGATCTATGACCTCTGCCGTGAAGGATTTGCTGGCCATCCTCGATCTCGAACCTATCGAGGTAAATCTATTTCGAGGCCGTTCGCCGCAAGTGGGCTGGCAACGCGTTTTCGGCGGCCAAGTCATTGGCCAGGCGCTGGTGGCTGCCTGCCGCACAGTCGACGAGATTGCGGACCGGCCGCCGCATTCGCTCCATGGTTATTTTTTGCTGGCTGGCGATCCCAAGGTCCCCATTATCTACGAAGTCGACCGCATTCGCGACGGCCGCAGCTTCACCACGCGGCGCGTCGTGGCGATCCAACACGGTCACGCGATCTTCGCCATGTCGGTTTCATTCCACGGAAGCGAACCGGGACTGAACCATCAGGCCGAAATGCCCAAGGTGCCGGGCCCCGAGCAGCTGCCGAGCGACCTTGAGATCCGGCAGCGGGTCCTGCCGATGATGCCGGATCCGATACGGCGCTATTTCGAGCGCGAACGGCCGATCGAACTTCGTCCCGTCGAGTTCGAGCGTTATCTCGGCAAGAGATTTCCCGACGGCCGATTCAATGTGTGGATACGCACCACCGGTGCGCTGCCGGATGCCGCTGCGATCCATCAATGCGTGCTCGCCTATGCGTCGGACCTGATGCTCCTCGACGCCGCCCTGATCCCGCACGGACGCACCGTGTTTGATAAGAACATCATGGCGGCAAGCCTTGATCACGCATTGTGGTTTCATCGACCATTCAAGGCTGACGAATGGCTGCTCTATGCACAAGACAGCCCTAGCGCCGCCGGAGCGCGCGGTTTTGCGCGGGGTTTGATCTTTACCCGGGATGGAACGCTGGTGGCCTCGGTTGCTCAGGAGGGCTTGCTAAGAGAGCGGCGTGAAATTTAGACAGCCTGACATGGTGATGAGAAATTGGGCAGACTTCGCACAGCCCGCAACTGCATTCCTCGAAACCTATGCTATTTCTCCTGTTCTCCTGGCACGTTAGCAGGTTAGAATTACGATGCAAACCACCGCCGCCAACGGGCGCGGACGACGGAATTCCTTTTGCCGTAAAATATGGCATCTGGCATAATTTCTAAAGCCATCGCTCGCGGCGCTGCTTGCGGGGAGGGTGGACAAAAACGTTGCGGCCGCGCCCTCTGCGTCGGCGCCGGCACGATGGAAACAGGGGGCGGCCGTCAATGAAGCTCATCATCGCGATCATCAAGCCATTCAAGCTCGACGAAGTCCGACAGGCGCTCACCGGGCTAGGGGTGAGCGGCATGACGGTTACGGAAGTCAAAGGCTACGGCCGACAAAAGGGGCACACGGAAATCTACCGCGGCGCCGAATATACCGTGAACTTCCTGCCCAAGCTTCGCATCGAAGTCGCTGTGCCGGCAGAGCAGGTGGACCGTGTCGTCGAGGCTATTACCGCCGGAGCGCGGACCGGGCAGATCGGCGACGGAAAGATTTTCGTCACTAGGCTCGACCATGCACGGCGCATCCGTACCGGCGAAACCGACAGCGACGCACTCTGAGCCGGAACCGACCGCGGACGGGTGCAACGACGGTAATGCGGTGTGGTGGATTTGTGCCGACATAAGGATGTAGGGCGACCCTTGTGGTTCGCCCTGTTGCCACGCCGCCGTTGCATAGCGATTCGGCATCCCACTCCATGCCTATTAAGCAGGCAGACTACCTATCCCTCGCGCCACCTGCTCAACATTTAAGCTGACTGGTCAAGGGTCGAAGCTATCCACCAGCGGGTTTGGCGAACATGCGGCAGGTGTGATAGCGCTCCTCACAAACCTGAGGTGCTTAGCAAAGTTGGCACGGCGTTTGATTCCCCCACGGCGGCGACCGCTCACATGGCAAATGGCCCAGGCTGAGCTCGCTACGTAGAGATCGCCCAATCTGGGGTCATCAGAACGGGCCTAGCGGGGATGGAACTTATGAAAATCGTAGTGGCCATCATCAAGCCATTTAAGCTCGACGAGGTCCGCGACGCGCTTACCGCGATTGGGGTGCACGGTATGACCGTCACCGAAGTCAAGGGTTATGGGCGTCAAAAGGGCCATACGGAAATCTATCGCGGCACCGAATATGCCGTGAGCTTCCTGCCGAAGCTGAAGGTCGAGGTTGCGGTTGCGACCGACCAGGCCGACAAGGCGATTGAGGCCATCACGGCGGCCGCCAAGACGGGCCAAATCGGAGACGGCAAGATCTTTGTCTTCGGACTTGAGCAAGCGGTCCGCATCCGCACCGGCGAAACCGACGCCGCGGCGCTGTAAAGCGAGCAAGACTGAGATTCGAGGATACGGAGGGTAGCGACGGAAATCGAGGTCGAAGGTCTGCATATGACGCTTCACGGCGAGGTCGCGCGGGCATGTGAGTTGAAGGCCGGCACCGTCGCGGTCCGCCCCCTCCCTCGCTGGCAGGCGGCGGCGCCTTAAGGAACGACATACGGTTGGGGTGAATACCCGGCATCACCCTCGCCGTCATGGAGAGGCCCTGGCGAAAGCCAGGGCCTCTTTCATTTCGATATTGTGCATTTGATATTTTGCCTGGGCACGAATGCGCCAGCCGTCGATATTGCTGCATCACAAATAGGCAGACGCCGGCGCCATGACCACATCCGGTCGGGAGTTCTGCGCGGTCTTTATTCCTTATCCCTCCCGACGACTCGATTTTCTTTCGCGTGAGACAACAATCGCTAGCCGCGATCGCCACCGTTATCGCCCCTATGGCACGTCATTTGCTCACTGTGGACGGAGTTCGCAAAGGCCGATCAAGGGGGCAGCCGTTTCAATCTTCGTTTCAGCCAACAGATCGGAGAGGTCAACCCGTCGCCCTTCGGAACTCTCTTCAGGTTAGTCCAACTCCAGCGGGAGGTAGTGATGAAGGCTCTTTTCGGTACAATGTTTGGGTCGGCCATGCTTCTGGCCTCGGCCAGCGGCGCTTTCGCGGCCGGGGGCTATCTTCAGGCCTCGAGCGAGGAAGACCAGATTGTGAAAGAAGCCAATAAACCACAACTGGTCACCATGGCTTCGACTGATGCCGCGAAGGGCATCAAGAATAACAAGGGCGTGGTGATCCTCGATCAAACCGGGACCTACTTCACCATCGTCGGGGTCCAGGTTGGCAGCCGGGGCGGCACCGGTTTGGTCAGACTCTGGTTCCAGACAAACGGCAAGGACGTCGACAACAGCAACTGCGAACAGATGGTCCCTAACCCCGAGTACACCACCGTCATGATCTCGCAGGGGGTGGGCGAATACAAAAAGGGAGACAAGGTCAATACGATGATCTCGGGCTCTGCGACGGGCATTGGTCTCGTCTACAAGAAGCCGGCCGGCGAACCGGCGGTGCCGAGCGTCATCTTCTCGGCGTGGAAGATCGACTGAACAGTCGCAGTGTCAGTCCAAGGGGCGCCGCATCCGATCTCGGGTTTACCCGAGATCGGCAGTGTATGATGCGCACATCGGCAACAGCCGATGTGCGATGGCGCCCCTTGCTGTCGTTCGCGCTCCGCCGCAGGGAGCCGTAGCGATCGAGGAAACCGATTACTCCGTCAGTCGTCGAACAGATTACTCCAGTCCTTACCTTTCGCCTTGGCAACAACGGCATCGCAGGCGTCTTTTGCGCCCTCGCACCGCGTCTGGACGATGGCCTGGATTGAATCCTCAGCTGGTACGATTTGAAGGCAGGCCGCGGCGGGGAATGCCCGTTGTGAGTCCCGGGCAAAAGTCCAAACCTTCTGGTCACCAACAAATGTGACATGGGTGGCGCGCTCTAGAACCTGCCAACCGCGATTTGCCTCTGTCTCACCGCGGAGGCTGGCGTAGAGCTGTGACAGTGAATCGAATTGCCGACCACAAAGCTCATCGGCCCGCGCGGTACTAGGCGCGAGAAGGATCCCAATCGCCAGGAGCTGGGGCAGCAGGATAGCGCACTTTTGTGGCCGTGTTGTCTTGATTGGCATTAGTCAGGCCGATCGTGGTGTCTGCCCATCTTGGCGCGCGAATGCCCGAAACTATGCCGATCAGCGCGGCGGAAAATCAATACCGATTTGCCGATGATCGCATGCAGCAGGTCAAATCATGGCCGATGCGAAACGCCGGACGGGCAGTCGCGTTCCCAATGAACGTGCGGCCGCCGGCCGAAATAGTGTGCCGGCATAAGGACAACGTAGGGGCGACCCTCATAGGGCGTTAGGGCGCCTCGACTCCCTCCCCCTTTGTGGGGCAGGGCAATCGCACGTGGCGAGGCGAGGCTGCCCCCTCTCCCCGCTTGCGGGGAGAGGGTCGGGGTGAGGGGGCTCTCCGCAAGCTCAAATTTGCGACTCAGAGCCTGTGGAAAGGCCCCCTCACCGGAATTTGCGCGAAGGGCGCGCAAATTCCGACCTTTCCCCGCAAGCGGGGAGAGGTGGAGTGCGGCCCTGCAGGCTTCCCGAACCGACTGCATCGCCCTCGGAACTTAAAATATCGGCATAATGACTAAAATATGTGCACGCGCGGACTCTCAGGCTCCCGCCTGCCTGCAACAAGACAGAATTGCGACGGAGAGGGCCTAGCACAAATGACCGGCACGCGCCGGCGAGGCGCGCCCGAAAAGCAAATCTTTCCATCGCCCTTACCGCAGCCGCTCAGGGCTTCCCGAACCGTAAGTCGCTGTCGGAACCCGCGACCTAAATTCTGTGCAGCCAGACCGGAATCTGTGCAGCCTGGTAGGCTTTTCAGGCTGGGCCGGCCTTCAACGAAACAAAATAGCGACCGACAGCGGGCCGAACCCGAAGTGACCGACAAGCGCGCCATGGCCCGCCAGAAGCCCGAATTTGGCCGCCGGCCGTCACACAAGCCATCAACCGCTCACGAAACCGGACGACCCAAACTCGGCACCCCGATCATAATGTGTGCAGCCCCGGTGCGTGTTTGCGCCGATCATTCAAGAGTTTCCATGTCTTGTCGTTGGAATACCTCCATTTCCGCGTATTTGGGTCGGCGACTTGGCACGGCGTTTGATTCCTTGGACCGCGGCATTGCTCGCGGGGGGGTTTGAGACTTCGCGCGGCGAAGCTCTGTTGAGACCGCCGGACCTGCACTCCGCAGGCCGGACGCTAAGGGGGAACCCATGAAACTTGTGGTGGCCGTCATCAAGCCATTCAAGCCCGGCGAGATTGGGAGGGGCAAGATCTTCGTCCTCGACCTGCAAAGCGCGGTGCGCATCTGCACCGGCGAAACCGACGCTGCGGCAATCTGAGAACCCGCACCTTCACCTTTACGTACAGGAGCAACACCATGATGATAAAGAAGCCCAAACGTGCGGGACTAGCGGCTTTCATTTTCGCCGTCCTGCTCGGCCTCTGCCTTACCTTGTCTTTCCACACGCGGGTCTACGCTCAGGCGCCGGCGGCGGAGGAGTCAACGCAGGTCGTTGAGACACTGGCGTGCGACGCGAAGGTCCAAAAAGAATGCTCGCCCAATTCAGGTGACACCGCCTGGATGCTCACCTCGATGGCCATCGTGCTGATGATGACCGTTCCGGGCCTCGCCTTGTTCTACGGCGGCATGGTGCGCAAGAAGAACGTGGGCGACACCGTGATGACAAGCTTTGCCATCACCTGCCTGATCAGCATCCTATGGTTGTTCTTTACCTACAGCCTGGCGTTCCGGGAGGGCGGTGAAATTTTCGGCACCGACATGGGCTGGTTCATCGGCGGGTTCGACCGCGCCGGCTTGCAGGGCCTCCTGAGCGACATCGCCAACAACAAGGGCAATCCCAATTCTCTGGCGCCGACGATCCCAGAGTCCGTCTATTCGATGTTTCAGCTGACCTTCGCGATCATCACGGCAGCGCTCATCGCCGGCTCGTTCGCGGAACGCATGAAGTTCTCGGCCATGCTCTGGTTCATCGGCCTGTGGGCGATCTTCGTCTACTCGCCGGTCGCCCATTGGGTGTGGGGGCCGGATGGCATGTTCAACTGGTCCAACCCCCACGCCTTTCTCAACGTGCTGGATTTCGCCGGCGGCACGGTGGTGCACGTCAATTCGGGTACAGCCGGCCTGATGTGTGCCCTGATGCTGGGCAAGCGCACCGACACCGGCCCCGCCCACAACGTGGTGCTGACAATGATCGGCGCTTCGTTGCTGTGGGTCGGCTGGTTCGGCTTCAACGCCGGCTCCGCGGTCACCGCGGGCCTGCAGGCCGGCATGGCTATGCTGGTCACCCACACCGCAACCGCAACCGCGGGTTTCACCTGGATGATCGTCGAGTGGATCATGAAGGGCAAGCCAACCGTGCTCGGCATCTGCTCGGGTGCGGTGGCGGGTCTCGTCGCCATCACGCCGGCCTCGGGGTTCGTCGGTCCGATGGGCTCCTTCTTTATCGGCATCGCGGCCGGCGTCGTGTGCTACTGGGGCTGCACCGGCCTCAAGAGGATGTTCGGCTACGATGACGCGCTCGATGCCTTCGGCGTCCATGCGGTCGGCGGAGCTGCCGGCGCGCTGCTCACCGGCGTGTTTGCTGTCCAGCAATACGGCGGCAACGCGGGTCTGCTTGAGGGTAATCCAATGCAGGTCGTGAACCAGGCCATCGGTGTCGGCACCGTGTTCGTCTACGACGCCGTCGTGACGCTGATTATCCTCAAGGTGCTCGATATCACCATCGGGCTGCGCGTGACCAAGGACGTCGAGCGCGATGGTCTCGATCTGGCGCTCCACGGCGAAACCGTCCAGTGAGGTGAGTTCGCGTCGCTGCGGCGGATGACGGTTGGGCAGAGAGCCGGCACCGCCCTTTCTGCCAACCGATGGGTCGAAAGTCAGGGGCGCCTAATGGCGCCCCTGATGCTGTCTTGATATGGTCGTCATTGTGAGACCCGGAGGGGAGTTCCCGGGTCTTTTTTGTTTGCGACAGGACTCTTTTACTGGGTAGTGTCCTAATTTGACGTTCGGTCCACTAATTCCTCAAGCGACTTGCTCTTTCGCTTTGATGTATATATTATCATATACAGCTAGGCTTTTGTCAATGGGGTCATATACATGGACTTCAATGAAGCTGTTGATGCTGTATGCGCCTCTTTCGACCACGAGGACGTGGCGAACGCACTTGGCGTCTCGGTTCAGACCGTTCGCCAGGCGAGACTTAAGCGCGATGCCATCGCTCGCAGGAAGCCTCCTGCCGAGTGGCATCACGCAATCATTCGTCTTGCTGAGCGTCGAATTATGCGTGATCGAAAGCTTATTGAGGAACTTCGCGCACAAGGATGATTCGCCCGTGACTATTCCTTTTTCGGAAACGCCAACTGTCGGTCTAGGTCAATTTA
>WNFC01001505.1_pt1 | contig 24552 bp, 18 predicted proteins | sample 5400541 | NCBI WGS metagenome assembly WNFC01 (sample SAMN13153342, study PRJNA577476) | soil metagenome | isolation source: 120 cm saprolite under Douglas fir tree site 2 hole 2 replicate 1 | place: USA:California | collected 2015-04-18 | reverse complement strand
CTCCTCGACCTCCGGCTGCCCGAGCGGTCCTTCGACGCGGTGGTCTGCGTCTTCGGGGTCTTCTTCGTGCCCGACATCCCGGCGGCGATCGCAGCACTCTGGCGGATGGTGCGCCCCGGCGGTCAGCTGGCCATCACAACGTGGGGGCCACAGATCTTCGAGCCTGCCACGCACGCGTTCTGGGAGGCGGTGGGAGCCGAGCGCCCGGACCTGGTACAGGCCTGGCAGCCGTGGGACCGTACCGTGGAGCCCGAGCCGCTCCGGGCGGCGCTCGCCGCTGGCGGCGTGGAGACGGCGCAGATCATGGCGGTGGCGGGCACCCATCCGATCGAGCCGCGGACGGACTGGTGGCCGATCGTGATGGGCACCGGCTACCGGGCCACCGTCGACCGCCTCGACCCTGAGGCAGCCGCCCGGGTGCGCGAACACAGCACGGAGCGCCTGGTGGAGAGCGGCGTCACGGAGATTCAGGTCAACGTCATCTTCGCCATCGCCCGCCGTCCGGCCTCCGTGGCTGTGTAACCGCGCTTGCCGCGGTCAGACAGCCATCGAGGGCCGGAGGCCGGCTTCAGCGGGTCTGGGAGGTCGCGATGCCCACCTTCGGGATGGCCGCCGCCGCCCCCTTCACCAGGCCCGGCACCGAGCCGAAGAACGCGGCGTCGCCGAAGTTGAAGATGCCACCGTCCCGGCCCACCATGTAGTAGCCGGCTCCGGTTGGCGTCGCCCGGATGGCGGTCACCGGTTGGCTGAGGCGGATGCTGCCGGTGGAGCCGAGGAAGGCTGCGTCGCCGTAAGCGAAGATGCCCCCGTCGGAGGCCACGAGCCAGTAGCCGTGGCCGCTCGGTGTCACGGCCATCCCCACGATGGGCTGGTTGAGGCGCTTGCTGCCGGTCGAGCCGAGGAAGGCGGCGTCGCCGAAGGAGAAGATGCCCCCGTCCGAGGCCACCATCCAGTAGCCGTTCCCGCTCGGCGTCACGGCCATCCCCACGACCGGCTTGTTGAGGTGCATGCTGCCGGTCGAGCCGAGGAAGGCTGCGTCGCCGAAGGAGAACACCCCCCCGTCGGTGGCGACCATCCAGTAGCCGGCCGCCGTCCCCGTTGACGTGACGGTCTCCCCCAGGACGTGGGCCGCCATGCCCACCACCGGTTTGTTCAGGCGGATCGATCCGGTCGACCCGAGGAAGGGGGCGTCGCCGTAGTTGAAGATCCCGCCGTCGGCGGCCACGAGCCAGTAGCCCTGCTTCGACGGGATGGCCTCGAGGCCGACGATGGGTTTGACGAGATTGATGCCGCCCGTCGACCCGAAGAACTGGGCGTTGCCGAACGAGAAGACCCCGCCGTCGGAGCCGACGATCCAGTAGCCACTCGGGTACACAACCCGGAACCAGTTGGAGCGGAGGTCGAGGCGGGCCGCGAACTCGTCGCCGGTGGTCGTGGTCACGCTGGCGGTCCCCTGGATCTGCACCTGCGAAACCCGGCCCCCGAGGTCCCCCAGGCCGTTGCGCTGCGTGACCTGCAGCCACACGAGGCTGCCGATCGACGGGTAGGCGCTCTCGATGGTCGACACCGACACCGTGACATCCCAGTTGTGGTTCGGGTTCTGCGAGACGGCGTCCCCGTCGTCGGGAACGGCGGGGAACCTGCCTCCCGCCGAGTAGCCGCCGGTCGAGGACGAGAACTCCGTGGAGATCACCTGGGCGCCCGTGAGGCGCACCTGCCCCGCCGTGGCGACGACCGCCGCGGTGGACCGCGGGTCCTCGACGTCGCGGAAGCCGGATGCGTCCTGGATGGCCCGGCCCCGGTACACCTGGCAGGCGTCGGTGTCGCAGATCCTGGCGTAGGCGTAGCGGTTCTGCGCCGCCGCGTACGAGCGGGCCGCGACCGCCTGCGCCTGCAGGGCCTCGATGCCCGCGCCTGCACCGAGGTTCGCCCACGACGCCGACGATTCCGAGGGGACCACGCCGAGCAGGTAGTCCTCCGTCGTGAGGTCGTTGACCGTTCGCTGGTCGGAGCTGTTGCCCTGCCCCTGGGCGTCGACGGCCCGGACGGACCCGCGCAGCCATTGGATGGTCCCCGAGGGCTGGCACACCTGGAGCAACTCGCTGCGGTCAATGTTGCCCGAGGCCGTTGGCATCGCCGGAGCAAACACGACCGGCCCCACGGTGGACGTGACCACCGGCGTCCACGGGCCGGTGCAGCCCTGGCCGGCGTCAACACGGAACTGGTTGGGCCCGATGAGCCGCGCGCGGAGGGCCGCGTACCGCACGACACCGCCGTCGGCGGAGGTCGTGAGGTGGGACTGCTGCTGGACGACCACGGTGTCGGTGCTGTCGAAGGCAGTGAGCCGGACCGACATGTCCGGCGCCGGGTTCTGACCCGACTGGGTGCCCCCGTAGAAGTGGTCGAGGATCTGGCCGGACGACCAGCCTCGCAGGGCGTAGCCCAGGGCCCCGTACTGACCCATGCCCCGGCCATGGCCCCAGCCGTGCCCGGCAAGCTCCACGGTTGGCGACGGATAGGGCGACGCAACGGCGGCCACGGGCCGTGCCGTGGCCACCACGCTGAGGCCGAACGTCAGGAAAACCAGAATTTGGCAGGCGCGGCTTTTGGTCACAGTTGGTCGGTGAGCGTACCAGCCGGGCCTCGGCATCGCCCGGTTTTGAGGGCCCGGAGACATGCAGACGCTTTATGAGGCGGGGCCGGAGTGCCCCCGAAGAGAGCCCCCTCGCTGCCCTCCTCGCGTACCTCCGGCCCCTGACATCCGTAAGAAACGCACGAGGGGCCGAAAACCCCACTTGATATCCCTTCAATCGCGACAATCCTCCGACAGCGGTCACCGAGGCGAGGGCATTGGGGACCGGTGCGAGGACACCCCCCGGATCGCGAGGGGTTGCCTCCCCCACCCCAGCGGGCTGCCCGGCACGCAGCGCCGGTGGGCCCCCACATCTAGCCGGGGTGGGCAGCCACCACCAACTCGGCAAGCCGGCTCGGCTGGAGAACGCCGGCCCACGGGTCGGAGATCGAGCGTGCCGCCGCCTCGACGGCTCGGCGAGCCATCACGCCGGCTTCCCCGACCTTCCCCACCCCGTCCAGCACGTCGCTGAGGCTCGCGGCGACGGCGGCGACCTCTGCGGACCGGGCCGGCCAACTCAGGTCGAGGCGCGCCAGGACCTGCCGGTAGAGATCCTCCGCCTCGGCCGTCCTGCCGAGGGGCTCGCAGACGGCTCCCAGGTCGACCATGATCGACAGCGTGTCGGGGTCGTCCGGACCCAGAAGCTGCTCTGCGTAGGCGAGCGCCGGCATGAGGATCGCGTGGGCCTCCCGGTTGCGGTCCTGGGCGCGGAGGTTGGCAGCCAAGCCCCGAGCCGACCGGACACGTTGGTGGTCGAAGCCGATCCCGGGTGCCTTGGACACCAGCAGCGCCCCGGCACGTCGGTGCAGGAGCTCGGCATCGACGTACCGCCCCGAGCTGTCGATGATGGCGCCGAGATCGCTCAACAGCGCAGCGAGGGCCGGCTCGTCGTCCCCGGCGGTGGCGAGCAATGCCAGGGCCTCCCGAGCGTTGGCCTCGGCCTCGTTCAGCCTCCCGAGGAGGTGGAGCGCCACGGCGCTCATGTGCAGCCGTGTCGCATCGGGACCCGCTCCCATGGTCACGGTCGTCTGCGCCTCCCGCGAGACTTTGACGTTTGTGCACGCCTCGGGACGCCCCCGGCCGCCCGCCTTCCCGTCCTACAGCTTCGGACCAACCGCCGGATTGGTCATGAGTAGGTTCTACTCACGCAAGGCGTAAGACCGACCGCAACGGGTGGCGAATCGGCGGTTGATCACTCAGCAGGCGACTCGACTCAGGCAGGCCGGAGGGCGTCGCCGAGCTCGGCCCTGCGAGCGACACCCAGCTTCTCGTAGACCCGCTGCAGTTGGTTCTCGACGGTCCGCACCGACAGGCAGAGCCGGTCCGCTATCTCCCGGTTGGAAAGGCCCCCCACCGCGAGGGAGGCAACCTCCAACTCCCTGGCGCTGAGCAGGAGCTGGCTCTCGAGCGGAGCCAGCGCGGGCGTGATCGCCCCCTCGCAGTGGCGGGTCAGCGCAGCCGCCCGGCGCTCGAGGGCCGCGGCGCGCCTCGCCTCACCTGCCCTGCGGACACCGACCGCGGCGCTCAGCGCCGCCTCGGCGGCCATGAGCCTGGCCCCCATCGCCTCGAAGACCGTCGAGACCTTTGCGAGCGCCACGGTGTCGCGAGCGGCGAGGGCTGCGGCGTGGGTGGCCCGAGCCTGAGTGAGCGCCCCTTCCACCTCCAGGGCGAGGTCCCGCAGGCGCTCACAGACCCGAGGGGCCTGGCCCAGGCGAGCGAGGTCGTGCAGTGCCGCCGCCTCGTGGACGCGATCCCCGTTCTCCCGGGCCATTGCCACCGCGTCGTCAAGGCGGTGCACGGCTGCGGACAGCTCCCCCGCCGCGGCGGCGGCCCATCCCCTGGCTTGCAGCAACTCGGGGCCGAAGCTCGTGCGCGGCGGGAAGCCGAGGCTGTCGGCCTCGTCCAGCGCCTTCCCCGCCTCCCGTGGGTCAGCCAGGAGTGCGAGGGCCTGGGCCAGCGGGATCAGTGCCACCCGGAGGAAGAACGGTGACCCGCGTTCACGCAGGAGGCTCGCCCCTTCACGGCCGTGGCGCGCGGCGGAGGCAGGCCGGCCCCGCACGAGCATCACGCGGGCGAGGAAGGCCGAGAACAGGCCTTGCGCCTCCCGCGACTCCTCGGCCACGGCCACCGCATATTCGCGGTGTCCGACCTCCTCGGCTTCGTCGAGTCGCCCGGCGTAGGTGAGGGCCATGCAGCGGGTGAGCATGTGGACGTAGGGCCCCAGCATGAGCGGGGCGCCACTGAGACGGAGATGGGCCGCGTGGCCGCGCTCGGTGAGCTCCAAGGCCTCCTGGAGCCGCCCTGCCGTCGCGAAACAGCTTCCCCCGGTAATGCAGACCGAGGCCAGGGTGCGCCCCTCGACCCGTGCCGGCAGGTGCTGGATTGACCACCTCGGCCTCCCGCGTGTGGCCCGACAGGTAGAGCACCCTGGCCCGCTGGGACGTGATCTCGTCCCGGCAGGCCTGGTCCCCGATCAGGGCCTCCGCAGCTTCGCCGACCACCAGGGCGTCCGACGTCCGGCCCATGCCCATGAACAGGTTGTCCATCCGGATGCTGGCCAGCATCGTGCGCTGGAGGTCGTTGACTGCCTGGGGGACCAGCACCACGAGGCGCTGCTCGGCTTCCTCGCACCGCCCCTGGAGCCACGCAAGGTGGGCGATCATCAGCGATGCGCCGAACCCTCCCCCCGCATCGGCAGCCGCGCCGGCGAGCCGCTCTGCCAACGGGAGGTCCCACCGGTTGTGGGCCGCCTGGGCGCCGGCCAGCATGAAATCCCCCCGGACCTCGCCCCCGCCGTCAAGCCGCCACGTCGCAAAGCGCAGAGGATCGTCACTCCGCCGGACGCCGACCCCCTCCACCCAGTCAGCCAGTGCCCGCTTGATTGCCCGGACCCTTGTCACCGGCAGGCGGCTGAGCAGCACCTCCCCGTAGAGGGGATGGGCCAGCCGGAGCTGGAGGCGCCTGCCGGCAAGGAAGCTTGTCACGAGCCCGCGTCGCTCCAGCGCATCCAAGCCCTGGGGCCCGCTGTGCGCCTCGACGAACGCCACCTCCAGCGGTTCCCCGAATGCCGTGAGCTCCAGGGCATTCCGCTCACCAACGGCGAGGCCCCCGAGGCGTTCTTCGAGAAGCTCGAGGAGCCGTTGTGAGATCACGGGAGGACCCGTGAGGCGCCACAGATCCCCCTCGTTCACGAGGGCACCGGAGTCGAGGGCACCGAGGACCAGCTCCCGGAGATAGAGGGCGTTGCCGCCGCATGACCGGCCCAGCCGGCGCAACGTCATGCCCTCGACACCGCCGCCCAGCACCAGCTGCAGGAGGTGGGCGACGGCAGCGTCGTCGAGGGGGAGGACCTCCAGGCGCTCGACGAGATCGTTCTTCCAGAGGGCCACGATCGGGTCCGGCGTCGGTTGGCCGCTGCGCACGGTTGCCACGACGAAGCACCCGCGGCTCCCGACGAGCTGCTCGACCAGGGTGGCGGAGTGATCGTCAAGCCAATGCGCGTCGTCCACCAACAGAGCGACCGGACGACCGCTCCCCCGCTCCGCAATGGCCGACGCCGTCCGCCGCAGCAGGTCGGCGGGACCGGGCCCCGGTTCGGTGAGCGGGGGCAACAGCGGGGCCATAGCGCCCAGGGGAAGATGCACCGACGAACGGCTGGCCATCACCGTCGCCGTGGCATACCCCTTGGCCTCGGCGAGCTTCAGGCACTCGTGGCCCAGTCTGGTCTTGCCGACGCCGGGAGCACCGGCGAGCACGACGCCGCGCTCGCTGGAGGCGAGCAGGCGCCCCACACGCTCCAGCTCAAGGCCCCGACCGACCAGTGGCCACGCCCCCACAGTGGCGAGAGTCTTACAGGTTTGGTGGGCTTTGAGAAGGGGGTGCGGGCCGACAGATCGATGTGCTAAACAGGCTTCACAAACTTTGAGTACAAACCGTTGCTCTACACGCTTTTTACTCAAGAAAGTGCGAGAACCGAGTTTCGGGCTGATTCGGATAGGATTCCAGCCACCAATGGGCGACCCGGTGCTGAGGATTGGCTCCCAGGGTGATGCCGTCCGGACCCTGCAGACGCTGCTGGCCAACCTGGGGTTCAACACCGGGGGCATGGACGGAAGCTTCGGCCCCCACACCGACGCAGAGGTCCGCTCCTTTCAGGGGTCCCGCCATCTCGGGGTGGACGGCGTCGTTGGGCCCATGACGTGGGGAGCACTCCGGCAGGGGGCAACCCCGCCTCCGCCACCTCCACCGCCTTCGCCCCCTCCGGGGCAGGTCTGGGCCCTCAGCGACCAGGGCACCCAGTTCATCGCCAACTTCGAAGGCTTCCGGGGCAACCTCTACAACGATGCCAACGGCAACTGCACCATCGGCTACGGCCACCTCGTGCACACGGGCCCGGTCAACGGCAGCGAGCCGCCCGAGTTCATCGGCGGCATCAGCCAGGCCCGGGCACTGGCCATCCTGAAGGAGGACGCGCCGTCGGCCGCGGCGACCGTCAACAAGGGTGCCCCCGGGCTGCGCACCCAGCAGCAGTTCGATGCCCTGGTGAGCTTCTGCTTCAACATCGGGTCGGGCGGCTTCAGCCGCTCATCGGTCTGCCAGCTCGTCGTGAGCGGACAGCTGGCCAAGGTGCCCGACGACCTCGCCGCCTGGAAGCGCCCCGGCGCACAGGTCCTGACGGGCCTTCTCCGCCGCCGTGCGGCGGAGGCCGCCCTGTTCCGTGACGGGACCTACGCCTGAGCCCCGGACCTTCTTTCTGTGAGTAACCGCGTGACGCTGCAGGAGGCCCGCGAGCCGGGACACGCCCCTTCCAGCGCCACGATGAGAGGTCGAAATAGCAACAATCTGACAACACTGTGGGCACTGAGGGTGCTATAGGATTCGGCGAGGCCGTCATCGTCGACAGGTTTGCGAAGTTATAGCCTGCCCAGTGGAATACCTCCCTCTCGCTCAGCTCATCTCGGGGGCTCGACAGCGACAGAGCCTCTCTTTGAACGGCGTCGCCAGAGGGATGCACACCGCCGCCCGAGACGAAGGCACCCACTCCGGGGCCACTCGCCAGGCGGTCCTCGGCTACGAACGAGGGCGCATTCCTCATCCGGATGCCCTGCGGTGGCTGGCAGCCGCACTCGGTCTTCCCCTCGACGAGGTAGCCGCTGCGGCCCGGCGGCAGCGCAGGTACCGTCTGGAGCTGCGGCTGCTGGCCTCCACCGACACCCTGGGGCCCCACGGAAAGCCTCAATGTGGGACACTCGATGAGGCAGTGGAACGCCGCGAGCTCCTTGTTCTGTTCGGCCGTGCCGCCACAGCGGGGCTTTTTACTACGACGCTGGGGCGCCTGCCGGCCCTCGCCTCCACGACGCCCGTCGACGGCGAGGCGATTGAGGCAGCCACGACGGTCTCGAGGGGTTACCGGCAGCTCTGGCTGACTACTCCGCCCGAGGACCTTCGTGAGCTGGTGCTCGGTCATCTGCGCCTCGTCTCCCGGCTTCTGCTCTCCACCACGTCGGAGAAGGACCAAGCCAGGCTCGCGGCAGCGGCATGCGACACGGCCCTGCTGGCCGCCTGGTTGGCAGAGGACTCGTGGGACCTCGGTGCGGTACAGCGCTATCACCAGGAAGCCCGGGCGTACGCCGAGCGGTCTCAGGACAACCACCTTCAAGCGCATGTGGCGTGCTCCATGAGCGAGTGGGCGGCCTGGGGCACGGGGAGTGGAGCCGAAGCCGTCAGGTTGGTTCAGCAGGCCAAGCACCTGGTCCCCCGCAACGCTCCGTCAGCGGCCCACGCCTACATCGCTGCCCATGAGGCGACCGCCTACGCCACCGCCCACGACGAGCCGGCAACATCGATCGCTCTCATTCGGGCTGAGAAAGTGCTTGACGATACGAATGGGCAAAGTGGGGCCATGTGGCCCTGGGTGCATCCAATGAATAGCAAGGAGATCAGCCGCTACCAGGGGTTTGCATCAGTCAGCCTCAAGCTCCCCGCCATGGCCGTACCGGCACTCACGGACGGGCTTGCGTATTTGGGCCCCGCCCCCACGAAGCGGCGGGCGTACACGCTGGGTAAGTTGGCCGAGGCATACGTCCAGACGGGAGACGTCGAGCAGGCCTGTGATTTTGGTGCTCAAGCTTTCAGCATCGGCTCGCAGTTAGGGGACACCTTCAGCCTGATGGCGGTTCGCAACCTCAGGGTTCAACTCATGCCCGTGGAAACAACGCAGGCGGTGAGAGCGTTTGACGAACGAGTGGCGTCAACTCTTCTCGCATTGCCCCGGTAGCTCCTATCTCAGGACGTCAGGAACCCCATCCCTGCCTGACGTTCGTTCACTGAATTGAGAACGAACTGATGCTTTCGGTCGAAACCGTCGTCGCTAGCCACGGTCATGGGACCCCTGTGACGCTGATTTAGCCACCATCATGGGACCCCCCGTGGCCACGCATGGGACCCCCCTCTTGTCCTGGGGCCGCCGCACTCTCGTCTACCCTGGTTGGCTGGCACCTCCCACGTTGCACGCCAGTCTCCGGGTCCATCCGGCCACGCGACTTCACAGGTCAAGTCCCTCTCAAGCTGGAGCAGCCAGTCGTCCGCAACTTCTACCTGCAGGCAGATGTTGAACTAACCGAGGGCCCTCAGGACGGCTTTTGCGGGTTACTGTTCGGTTGGAAGGGCAATGAGCACTGGTACGCGATGAAAGTCGGGCAGATAGGCCTGCAAGTCACTCAAGACCCAGGCCACCTGCCGCATACACGGATAGCGGGAACAACACCGATCTTGGCAATCCCCGCTTTTAAGGCCGACTCGTTCAATCAACTGAGCCTGCTTGCTCGGGATGGATTTGTTCAATTCTATGTCAATGACCGGCTAGTTGAACACGCGCACATCGATGACACGACAGGACAGGTCTTCCTCGGGGCACAGGCGGCGAATTCACCCGATCTTCTTCGGTGCGCCTTCGACCATGTCAGGCTGCGGGGAGTTGCCCTCGCTCACAGTCTTCTTGGCGGCCTCAACCTTGATGCCTACTGCCAAAGCCAGGGATACGCCAAGTCCATTCTTACGAATCCTCAAGCTGGCTCCGACCCTGGCTCCGACGCCGCCCGCAACAACTGGGCATGCACATCAGGGGGGAGTCCACAGCTTGTAGACATCGACGGGGCCTGCAGGTGGCAGTACGACCGGGGTGATGCAGTTGCTTGGGCAGGCGATGATCACAATCCTTCCACCTGGCTGTGCTACACATCGACTTGAGGCGTCTTTTGCGTTGTGGATGCAACTCAGTATCTTCCCGCCGACATAAGGCACCCATTTTGTCTCGTCGTCCATCTGGACTCGACAAGTCCAATCTCGCCGCTCAACCGCGCCCTCGCTGTTGGCGTCTGGCCCTTGCGGGCTGCCCATACCCGACGAGCGCAATCACGAAGAGAAGGACAAACACCTATACCCTCAGAGTGACGACCGTGGTCACGTCAAGAAGGCTCGTGAGCGGAAGGATTGTGAGGGCAATGGCTGACAAGCCAACGAGCATTTCCAACGGGTTGCCCTGCAGGCTTCACTCAACGACAGAGTGAGCCCGCACTGGGTGGTTGACCCCCACGCAGCTGGCCCGCCGGATGTTCCCAGACGACCCGCCTCGGCGCTGGCACATGGCCCCCCGGATGGTGTGCGAGGCCCTTCTGAACGAGGGCAACCGCTACCGCGTGCTGGGTCGATGTGGCTGAGGACGGGCCGCCGTCGGCAGGGCCATGATTGGCCCTTCCGTCTGCTGCAACTCAAAGACGGCGAGGAGGGCAGCGTGCTGTCCCCAGCAGTCGGGTCGGTGTCACCGGGGCCTGGGCGAACTCTCGACCGCTGATCTCCCCGGGGGTGCCGACCAGAACGTGCATTTCGGAGGTTGGACAAGTCGAACCCAGTACGGGAATGTGGCAATATACAACGGGCGTCGAGTTCGAGACAGACACTCACAGACCTCCTGTCCATGGCGTGAGGGTTCAGGGCCCGGTTGCGCTAACGTACCCGAGGCACTGTTTCGTGATGAAATGAGTAGAGGGGGTGAATGCCATTGCCGTGCTGACCCTCAACGTCTCCTTGGCGGACTCCGACGCCGAGGGTGGTCACGTGATCTGCATGTCAAGGCGGATTGCCCAGCCTGCGAGGAAGGACCCCGTGAAGTAAACATGCACGTGGTCTTTCGCTGGGGTGAGGAAGAACGCGAGCTGCGACTCCTGCGTCACAGCAACGACGCCACCGTGGAGGACCTCGTCCAAGCGGTTCTGCCTGGCGCCTCGAGGGATACCAGGCTCCACATCAACGGCCGGTGGGCCACCCCCGACCTCACGTTGGACGAGATCGGGCTGTGCGAAGGGACGGTCATCCAATGTGGCCAGGACCTCGCTGCGGGGCCCAAAGCAACGGTGGCAGACCTCGGCGTCATTGCCGGCCCTGACTCGGGGCTCGTGATCGGCTTGGCGCCCGGTGACGCAACCGTTGGTCGCGGCCGGGAAGCTGACGTCAAATTAACCGACCTCACAGTGTCCAGGCCACAGGCAAGGCTTTCGATATCGCCCCTCGGGGATTGCTCGGTTACCGACCTTCAATCCTTGAATGGCACTCTGGTCGACGGTGCGTTGGCGCAGGGCACGCAAGAAGTTGACCAGTCCGCGGTGGTACGCTTCTGCAACACCGCCTGCGTTGTCCGGCGGACGCCCCCGCCAGACACGCCGGGGGACATCGACGCTCTCCGCCATACGACGGCTTCCGGCACCATCCCCTTCAACAGACCTCCTCGGCCTCTGGCACCGGCGCCCAGGGAACCAGACCTGGCCGCACCTGCCCCTCCCGCCAAGCGGAGCACAACGCCCTTCAACATCGCAGCATTGGTCGCCCCGCTGGTCTTTGGCGGGGTCATGGTCATCGTTGAGCACGGACGGATCCAATACGCATTGTTTGCCTTGCTGAGCCCGGTTCTGTTCCTCGGCAACTGGTTCGAGGGCAAGTGGCGGTCGCGCCAAGAATCACGGGCGGGCTCTCGAAGCTACGCATCAGGGCTCGGAACCTTTGAAGACAGGTTGAGGAACCGCCGAATGGAGGAGATGCGTCAGCGCCGGGCCGCCGTTCCTGACATCGTCGAAACTCTTCGGCGAGCGACCGCGCCAAGTGTTCGTCTGTGGGAACGGCGCCCAGGCGACAGCGATTTCCTGCTCCTTGAAGCCGGAGTCGGTACGGTCTCCTGGCAACCGCCGATCCGTCCAGAATCAGGCTCGTCCAAGTTGTCGGTGGAACCCGAGATGCTGGCTCGATGGAGCACGCTCGCCGATGTCCCCATCGCTGTCAGCTTGGCCTCCGGAGGTGTCGTCGGGGTCGTTGGACCGCGCCGGGCAGCCCTTGACCTGGCCCGCGGGCTCGTGTGCCAGGCCGCCGTCCACCACGGACCTGCCGACCTGGAGGTTGCCGTCCTGGTCGCACCTGACGCCGTCGACGACTGGGAGTGGGTAAAGTGGCTGCCCCACACGATCGACCGAATGAGCGGCGGGGACACCAGACTGCTGGCTGCCAATCCGCTGATCCGGGACGACCTCCTCAAGCACCTGCTCCAGACCCGCCAGAGTCCCAAGGACGTAAGGCCTGGGCGGCTGGCGGGACGCTATGACAAGCCGACCGGGCCCGTGCTCCTTCTCGTGCTTGACGACGAGAGCCTCACGAAAGGCAGGAACTCCAAGGCCCGCGCCATCCTGCGTGGTGCCGCCGGACCGGTGGCGGGCATCATCGTCGCCTCCTCCGGGGACCGCCTGCCCTCCGTCTGCACGTCGGTCATTCGGTTGGAGGAAGATGCTCCGCTGGCCCAGGTGACGGTTACCGGGCAGGGGGAGCACATCGACAACGTCAACGTGGCCGGACTCCAGGCCCGTCTGGCACGCCCGCTTGCCCGGGCACTCGCCCGCTTCGACGACCCCGAAGTGCAGGACACCGGTGCAACCCTGCCGGACGGGGTGGCGTTGCTGGCCCTCCTCGGCTGGGCGACGCCCACACCCGAAGCAGTCGGCGCTCGGTGGGACGCCGGAGGGAGGATCCCGGCCCTCACTACCCCTATCGGGGTGGCAGAGAGTGGCACCTTCACCATCGACCTTGTGCAGGACGGGCCGCACGCCCTCATCGCCGGTACGACCGGCTCCGGCAAGAGCGAACTCCTGAGGTCGATGGTTGCCGGGTTGGCGGCGACGTGCGATCCGGACCATATGACGTTTGTGCTGATCGACTACAAGGGTGGCACGGCGTTCAAGGCCTGTTCCCAGTTGCCGCACACCGTGGGCTTCGTCACCGACATCGACGAACAGCTCGGTGAGCGAGCCCTCCGCTGCCTGGAGGCGGAGCTCAAGTACCGCGAGCGGGTGCTGAGAGATGCTTCGGCATCCGACCTGAGGGACTACCTGGGCCGCAACCTCGGCCCCGAGCATCCCACGCTTCCCCGGCTCGTCGTGGTGATCGACGAGTTCGCCACTATGGCAGCCGAACTGCCCGAGTTCATGAACTCGCTCGTCGGCATCGCTCAGCGCGGGCGCGCCCTTGGCGTGCACCTCATCCTTGCCACGCAGCGGCCCTCGGGCGCTGTCAACGAGAACATCAAAGCCAACACCAACCTGCGGATCGCTCTACGGGTCCAGGACCAGCAGGACTCCCAGGACGTCATCGGGACTGGTGAGTCCGCCTTCATTCCCAGCGGCCATCCCGGTCGGGGCAACATCAGGCTGGGCCCCGGCGAAGTCATCCCTCTGCAGACAGCGCTGAGCACCGGCTCCAGCGAGGCCGTGGAGCTTTCACCGGTCGAGGTGGTTCCCTTCGTCTTCGGCCGCACCTCCGACGGGGACAGGCCCCCCGGACCTCCGCCTTCGGTGGAAACCGCGGAGGACTCACGCGCCAACGACCTCACCCGGCTCGTAGAAGCCATCCGGACCGAGGCTGAGCTTCGAAAGTTCGCTCGTCCCCGCCAGCCCTGGCCCGAGCCACTGAAAGCATCGATACCTCTCGAAGATGTCCTGCCTACCGACCGCTCCCGGGAGAATCGAGTCTGGTTTGCAATGGCAGACGACCCCGAACGTCAGCGCCAGGACCCGACCGGTTGGTCTCTGTCGGGGAACCTTGTTCTGTATGGGATCGCGGGGAGCGGAACGACGACTGCACTCGCCAGCATCGCCCTCTCGGCTGCGTCGTGCTGGTCCCCAGACGATCTTCACATCTATGCTCTCGACTTCGGTGCCGGGGATCTTGCGGCCCTCGGCCGGCTTCCCCACACGGGTAAAGGCGGGGTCGTCCCTGCCTCCCAGCGGGAGCGACAGGTGCGACTGGTGCGATATCTCCATGAGTCGCTCCGCCAGCGAAAGGATCTTCCCGCGCCCGAGCGGGCGGCGTTGCCAAGGCTGGTCTGCCTCGTCGACAACATTCGTGGCTTCATCGGTGCCTTCGACGAGAGCGGCGGCGACGAGGTCCTGCTCGAATTCAGCCGGGTCTGGTCGGAGGGAACCGAGGTGGGCATCCATACGGCCGCGACAGCCGATCAGATCAGTGCCCTGCTCTCACGGCTCGCCTCCCTGGCCGAGCAGAAGTGGCTCTTCAGGCTCGCCGACCCTCAGGAATACGGGAACTTCGGGATCAATCCGAAGCGGGTGCCAAGGCCCGCTCCGGGACGAGCCATCCTTGCCAACTCGGCCCAAGTCGTGCAGGTGGCATGGGTGGGCCCCGACCTGGAGAGCTTCGTCCAGTCCGCGGGCGCCCAGATGAACAAGCCCATTCGGCCCCCGAGGTCAATCGAGGTCTTGCCGGATCGAGTCTCAGTAGCAGAGATCGCGGGTGCTGCGCGCCTGGACCGATCGCCGTGGTTGCTACCCATCGGCATCGGGGACAACTCACTGACGCCCGTCTGCCTCCGACTGTACGAGGCGGAGCACGCCACCATCGCGGGACCAGGGCGTACAGGCAAGACCAACGCTCTCGAGGTCCTTGCCGAGGTCGTACGCTGCCGGCCGGACGTCCGCGTGCTGGGAGTTGCCCTCGGCCGATCACCGCTCCGAGAGAGCCATAGGCTCGACGACCTCATAGGCGACCAGCAATCGCTGGACATGCTCTACGACATCGTGGCCACAACCCCGAGCCCGCACCTGATCCTCGTCGACGACGCCGACCAGATAGAAGACGAGCAGGACGTGTTCAGCCGCCTCTTGACACTGCGACGTCCAGACGTGCACCTCGTCATAGCTGGACGGGCTGATGCCCTGCGCACCAAGTACGGCCACTGGACCGCGAAGGTGCGGCGTTCCAAGGTGGGCCTATTCTTGAAGCCCAATGTCGATACCGATGGAGAGGTGCTCGACGTAGAGCTTCCCAAGAGGCACCGGGTGCATATGATGGCAGGCCGCGGCTACCTAGTTGACAATGGAGACTTGGAAGTTGTCCAGACCGCCATACGTACGGAACGGCTGCGCTAGACAACGGTGTAGTGGTTCACGAACTCGATGATAATCGGCTGAGATTTAGTGGCGGAAATCCAGAGAAGACCTCCCCGACCAGGGGAAATGGAGGTGCCACGCCAACAATTTCCACAACCGAAAAGCCTGTTGCCAAAACCCTTCGACGGCTGGCCCTGGTCCTGCTGAGCTCTCAATGGGGAGTGGTTTGAGGGGACAGGAGGGCACCCCTTTGTTGCCTGTGACCGCGAATGGAAGCTCATCAACCTGTCCAACAACCTTCTCAAGGCGTGGCGGGCAGGGCGGGCCAGGGCACGAACCACCGCGGACCTGCCGGCCCGGGCAGCCGTCCTTGCCGCACCCGCGGGCTGAGGGTGATGCCCATACCTTTCTTGGTGCTGTGACTGTTCTCCCACGACAGTCAGCGCACCAAGAAGCCCCGAGCGGGGGCGGCCGGTCACTCCGCTGGCCCATCGGAGGGGGTCACGCAGGTTCTTGGAACAGGCTCCGAAGGGAGGCAATTCGCAAAGCTGGAAGGACAACCTCCTGGCGCACCTGAGTCGAGCTTTTTCCCCAACGCTTGGAAACTCACGGTGGAATGCCGAATCCATTACGTGCGGGCTTGTGAGGACCTTTGAGTAGCTACGGGTCGGGCTTCCACAGCAGCGTTGTGATCTGAGCTTCAGCGATGGGTTGGGGGCCTGCCATGATGAGCAGCGTGGCGCCCTCACGGAGATGGTTGGCAACTGCTTCACGGTCGAGGAAGTCGACCTTGGCCTCGGCTTCCCCGGTGCCAGTCAGCGCATCCGTGAATGTGAGCAACACGCTGAAGTGCTTACCCATCGCTGGCCAACCGGGGATAACCTCAGCGTCGTTGCCCAGCACGAACACGGCGGTTGCTCCCATCGTCGACCCCGGTGCGGGATGCCGCCCCAGATCCAGCCAGCGAACTCGGGCGATCGCGACAGGGTCGCTCACGTCCCTCATGACACCTCCCGGATGCCATCCATGACCTGATTGAAGCGGTCCAGTTGTTCGGGACTGACGTATCGGGCTGGCCCGATATTGTCGAGCTTCTCCCACCTGAACAGCTCGTCCGCAGCGGACCTGGGCACGTTGGTTTCCACGACCGCACCCTCACCGTTGTTGAGCATCTGTCCCCATTGCTTCGCGTGTTCAGCGGACTCGGCGAAGTATTTGCCGGTGGAGTTCGGACCAAGTCCGAACTGGCCCGTGTTCCTGATGTCTTCCAGCTCGGCGGGGTCGACATGCCGGAACAGCTGGACCGTGTCGCCCCCCTCGAGCGCTGGTGCCGCCTCTGCGGCAGCACCTGCTCCCCGCAGGGCGCTCAGCCCCATGCCTGCTCCGGCGAAGGCCCCCCCAAGGGCACCACCCACCGCCACGCTGTTCCAATCCACCTTGCCGAGATCAACATGGCCAGTCGTTATGGCCTGCATTCCGACCTGCAGGCCGAGGGTACTCGCCTCGCCGATGAGGATCCCGGCTCCGATCGGGGCTAGTGGAGTGAACAGCATGACCACTCCGGCGACCGCTAAAGCGCCGGTGAGAATCTGGCCCGCATGGTCGTGGACGAAGCTCGTGGTTGCGTTCCAGGCGGCCTCGTACCAGGGGGGATGATCGTCCTGCCACTTCTTGAACTCGGCGTCGGTCAGAGGCTTGAGCCCGAGGGGGTCGACGAAGCTCAGGGGGTTGTTGTGGCAGTAGCGGTACGGGTTCAGGAAGGTCGGCTCTCCCGGAACGCCGGCAAGCCGGTCGGGCGACAGAAACACCCGAGTCGTGGGATCGTAGACCCTGTCCCTCAACCAGAGGAGACCCCCGATCTGCAGCTCACCGCGATAGCCGAGGGTTGGCTCTCGTGCCTCGCCGTTTGCCCCCCAAACGTCGGAGGTCGCCCCTGGCGTACCCAGCCAGTCGGTGTCCAACCACTCGACACCTCGCGGGCCGGCTGTGCCCAGCGGTTCCCCACTACCGATGACCTGGGCGGAACCGAGTTGGCGGATCTGGGGCGCGAACGACGTTGGGTCCCACGCGACCGTGGTGTCCCCGACAGCCACAAGCTCACCAAGCGCATTGCGGGACAGGGAGGTGACAGAGGTCCCCGTTTGCGTCAGTACTTCGATCTGGGCCAGCGCGCCCAGAGCATCCCAGTGGAAGCTGCGGGTCTGACCAGAGGAGCGTTCTGCGAGTCGGCGGCCACTACCGTCGTACTCGAAAGTGACTCGCTCCTGATCGGTCTCGAGTTGCGTCAGCTGATGTGCCGCGTCGTAGGAGAACCTGCGGGTACCGGAGGGGCCATCTTCCGCCACCATGCGCCCGGCCGCGTCGTAGTCCCAGGCCGTCGTGCCGCTGGCAGGGCCTGCCTCCACCAATTGACCGGCAGGGTCGTAGCGGAACCCCTGTACCAGCTCGCCCGAGGCTGCCTCTAAGATACGGCCGGAGCGGTCCCGGCGCAGTGCCACGGTTTCGACGCGCTTCTGGCTCTGCCGGCTGAAGGACGTGAGCTCGCCGTTCGTGTAGGCCCAGAGGCGGTTCACTCCGGGGGCTTCGAAGCTGACGACTCTTCCGTCAGCGTCACGTCGTAGCAGGACCTCGCCTGCCACCGGATGCGCGAGCCCGATCAATCGTCCGGCGGGATCGTACGTATAGGTGGCTACCGTGCCATCGGGATAGGTCACCGCCGTCCGCCGACCGTCCGCGTCGAATTTCCAGCGGAGCGCCGAGATCCCGTCGTCCTTGGCGACCAGCCGCCCTTCCGGATCCCATTCGAGCCGGCAGGTGCCTGCCGGAGAGGTCACCACGACGGGGCGCCCAACCGCGTCTCGCTCGACCGTCAACTCGAACGTCCCGGATCGGGCCGTGGTGAGACGGCCTTCGGCATCGTAGGAATAAACCGTGGAGCGTCCCGAACCGTCTATCGTTCGCACGATCCGCCCGGCGGCATCGTGGTCCCGAGTGGTGCGCCGCCTGAGTTGATCGTCGGTGGCGGTGACCCGGCCGAGCGGATCATGCTCGTAGGTGCTGACTCCACCCAGAGCATCGGTTGCCGAGACCAACCAGCCGCGCTCGTTGTAGGCGAACGCGGTGGTTCCCCCGTTGGGATCGACGACTCCCACCATCCGTCCCCGCAGGTCATAACGGAAGCGGCGAGCGCCGCCCTCCGCATCTACCTCCTCGGTCATCCTGCCGGCATGGTCGAAGCGGCGCCGGATCACCCCTCCGTTGGCGAGGTGGTGCTCCATGGGGCGGCCGAGCGGGTCGTACCGGAATCGCTCGATCTCGCCGGCCGGGTACTCAATCTCAATGACCCGTCCGTTCGGGTCACGACGAAGGCGGGTACGCCCACCGTTGGGATCGATGCGTTCCACGGCACGACCGGCAGCATCGTGGGCCCAGCCCGTCACGTGGCCAAGGGGACTCACCAGCCGGACCAGTCGGCCGCCGGGCGAGTACTCGTAGTGCGTCACGGCACCCAGAGCATCGGTGCGGGTCACCGGCCGGCCGGCATCGTCGTACCCAACCTCCACGCTCGAGCCGTCCGGCCGGACCTGGCGGACCAATCGACCCAGCGGGTCGTACTCCTCTTCGCTCACCTCGTTGTCGGGGCTGATGAACCTCCGAAGGCGGCCGGCACGTTGGACCTCCACCCTTCGGTGATTGCCCAGGGGGTCGATCAGCCCTACCAGATCACCTTCCTTGTCGTACTCCCGCAGCGTCACTCCGCCGGCCGGGTCATGGAGGGCGGTCAGCCGGGACAGGCCGTCATAGGCGAATTCGAACTTGGCGCCGTCGGCGGCGACAACTCCAACCAGGTTTCCCAGGACATCGGTACGCATCGTCGTCACAGCGCCCAAGGGATCGACGTGCTCCTCGGGGTCGCCGTGCTGGCCGTAGCGGATCGTGGACCGGGCTCCGCTCGGGTCAATCGTTTCCGTGAGTCGACCGGCCGGTGACCATGAGAACAGCCACTCGCCGCCATCAGGATCCACCCGCCGGCTGACTCTGTCCCCGCCGTCATACTCGAACCGGGTGACTTCCCCCCCGGGATTCGTGACAGAGACGATGCGCCCCGAAGCATCGCGATCCAGCACCTCGCGTTGGCCCAGACCGTCGATCATGGCAATGACATTGCCGCTGGGATCGTGCTCGAAGGCCAGAGCGACCCCGTCAGGGTCCACGACCCGACTGATCAGGCCCTCCGCAGACTCCACGACGGTCCTGGCGCCTAGGGGGTCGATCACCCGGACGGGATTGCGCTCGTCGCCCTCATACTCCATGCGCACCGAGGTCCCGAGCGGGCTGGTGAGAGTCAGAAGGCGGCCGAGGTCATCCCAGGTCCAACGGAATTCGGAGCCGTCGGGCAGGATCCGCTTCACCCTACGGTTTCGATCATCGAATTCCTGAACGACGACCTCTCCTCGTCGGTTCGTGATTCTTACCGGGTTACCGTTGCGGTCGTACGACTTGGTCATCCGCGCGCCGTTGGCATCCATTGCTCCGGTAAGCCGGCCCAAGGCGTCATGGAAAAGCACCGACCGCGGTCCCCCGGTCTCGTCGTCGATGACGGTGACCGGACCCGGGTGGTATTGGAATCCTGTGATGCGGCCGTGAGGCGAGCGCTGGCTGACAACTCTGCCGTCCGGATCGTAGCTGTTACGCACGATCTCGACGCCGTCACCATCGATGACGACCGTAACGCGGCCGGACTCATCCAGCCGGTACGTGCGGTGGTCCGTTGGGCTTACGGAGGCAACGAGGTCACCTGCCTCGTCATACGTGTACGTGACTGTTGAGCCGTCAGACCCCCGAACTGCGGCAATCCGGTTGGCCTGCCATTCAATCTCGAGGCGCCGCCCGCCTGAATGTTCGAGCGACACCAGTCGGGAGTCATCGTCGTGGGTAAAAGCCACAGCATTCCCCGGTTCCATTTCGACCAGGACCGGTAGGGACAGGCGGTGGTAGACCCAGCGAGGCCCGTCGAACCAGCGCAACTCAGCGCCCTCTTCCAGTTCGACCACTTCAGCGGCAAGCGTGGGAGATCGCTCGAATCCGGATGCCGAACGGGCCAGTCTCTCCACCTTGCCGTCGGGGCCGACCCATGTGGCCCCGGTATGGTCGATCCTCAGCCGCGTGGTCGCCCAGGAGGACCAACCTCGACCCAAGGGGCCGCGTGCGGTATGGCGGCTGTTGTACGTCCGAGTCCAGGAGAGTGCCCAGATCCGCGGAGGGACAGCAAGGTCCACTTCCGCCTCGGCGAAATTACCTGAGGCGGCGTTGACGGGATCATTGGCGTAACCCGAGTCGACGGTCAGACCATTACAGGTCGGGGCGTCAACGGTGACGATCGGAGGTGGAGTGGCGGAAACGCCGGCGGCAGTAAGGGAGCTGGCAATGACCGCGTCGTCGACGGACATCACGCCATGGGTAGCCCCAGCCTTTCTGAAGCCGTTGGAGACTGCAGCTACGAATTTGCCATCCTGGTCGAAGTCGTTGTAAACCGTCTGAGCAAACTGGATGTTGTCCTTCGCATGGTTGACCGGCTTGTCGTTCGGGCGCCCTTCATAGCTCCACCAAGCCGACCAGAGGTCCCGCACCTCTGTGCTGACATCCGAGTTCAGCCCCTGGACACCGGTGACGTAGGCATCCAGTTCATCCGGGTTGGCGGAGCTAACAGCCATTTCTCGTTCCTCCGACCATTTGACAACCCGCACTCAAGGGCATGTGAAGTCCCTGAGGCCCTCAAAAAGGATTGATTGCGTCCAGGACCTTTTCCCACACTGGCTTGCTGTCCTCCCGGGCCTTTTCTCGCGCCGCCTGTTCGTCCCGCGCCCACTTGGCCGAGTTGTCCAGGTCGTTCGCCAGGGTCCGAAGGTTGTCGACGAGGGTTCCGGCATTGGCTTTCATGTTGTTGCGGGTCTGGTCGAAGTCCGCGCGGTAGAAGCCCTGCCAGTCGGCGATGGCATTGTCCGCAAGCGATTTCCTCTGCCATTGCTGGCTGTCGAGCAGACTTGCAAGGGCCCGGCAGCGCCGGGCCAGCTCAGCGGATTCCGCATGGGGGTACCGGACGTCCTCCTTGATCGCATGCGGATCTGGTGTGTGGCTGTCGGACACGGCCTTCCTCCTGGCGAGCGCGCCCCTCTTTGGCTAGATCACATCGGCTGCAGCTCGGAGCGGCTGCGCCGGCAGATCACCCAGCCCCGCCACCGGCTCTCATGATCTCGCTGGTGATCTGATCCATGTTCTGGCGCAGGGTGTCGAGCTTCTCCTTGGCCGTCCTCAGCGCCCGATGCGTGTCGGGCCACAGGTTGCGAAAGTCGATGGCCTTGGGCCCGTCCCACACGTTGGGGTTCGACAGCTTCTGCCCCTGCGCGTCCAGTTGGCTGACCAGCGTCTCGAGATCGCCCTGAACCAGACCCTTGAACTTGGTGAGCGCCTCTTTTGCCTCGTCGGTCGCGAGCACACGTGCCATCGTTCTCCCTCCGCTCGGTGAGTGCGTACCTGCCAGAGAGTTTGAGCCGTGTTGCCAGGCGGCGGTATGGGCAAGAATACCCCTTTCGGGCTACAGAGGTCGATCGCTGGAGCTTTGTCGGTCAGCGGATTTCGGGGAATAGTTGATCTATCCTTTGGCCTATGTCGCTGGATGCGGGGCGTCCAGGAGGCGGTGGCATCCCGCTCGGGCAGAACTACGTCCTGCACGAAGAGCTGGGCCGGGGGGCGATGGGCCGCGTCCACCGGGCGACAAGACGCGACACCGGAGCGGAGGTTGCAGCGAAGCTCCTGTGGCCCCACCTGGCGGGGGACCCCGAAATCGTCGCCCGCTTCCTGCGGGAACGGCTGATCCTGACGAAGATCAAGGACCCGCACCTCGTGCCGGTGCTCGATCTCGTGGCGGAGTCGGACACCCTCGCGATCATCTCGGAACGCGTCCGCGGCCCCAACCTGCGAACCTACCTCCAGGAGCGCGGCCGGCTGGAGCCTGCTGTGGCGGCCGACCTGACCGCGCAAGTGCTGCAGGGTCTCGCTACCGTCCACGACAACGGCGTCATCCACCGTGATGTCAAGCCCGCCAACGTCCTGCTGGACCTGTCGGGCGCACAACCGGTGGCACGGCTGACCGACTTCGGCATCGCCCGGCTTGCCGAGGGGCCGTCGCTTACCAAAGTCGGAGGCTCCCTCGGAACGCCCGAATACGGAGCACCAGAGTTGGCAAAGCGGTTGGAGATCGGGCCCGCCGCCGATGTCTACAGCGCGGGTGTGATGCTCTACGAGCTGCTTTTCGGCGCCGGCGAATTCCCGGCTGTCCCCGAGACCGGACGGGACAACGCCGCGCAGCCCAAGCCCCAGAGCTGGGGACTGCCTGAGGCGCTGTGGTCCCTCATGGCCTCTATGCTCGTTGAGGACGCTGATGAGCGCCCGGCTGCCCGAGCTACGGCAGCAGCCCTTGAGGCATTGAGTCCCAGCCTCACCAGCCGCCAACCCCAGCCGCCAACCAAACGGCGGCGCGCGGCGTCCGGTGACGAGCCACGGACCCTGCACCGGGGGGTGCGGCCCGAGGTGCAGCAGGAACCCAGGCGGGTGCGCCCAACCCCGCCCCCTGAGTCCCCATTAGGGGTGCCTCCCCGCCCGGTAGCTCCTACCGACCGCGAGCCGGAGACCCTGCTGGGCCTCGGCGCGTGGAGCCGCGCCGAGGCAAACGGCCATCGGCGCCAGGAGGAGGGGACAGCCGCGGTAAGCCGGTCAGGAGCCAGCCGCCGGGTCCTCGCCGCCGCTATCGCCGGGGGCGTCCTGGTGGTGATCGCCGGCCTCGCCTTTGTCTTCGCCCTCGGGCACCACCCCCACAGGCCGACGAGGGTACTGGGCGACAAGACAGTCCGGCCGACGGCAAGCCCGGTACCACCGGGAGCGCCATCGGCAATCGGCGCCGCAGCAATCAACGGCGGGGCGGTCGTGACGTGGAATCCTCCCAACGCCAGCGGGAGCTCGCAACTGGACGGGTTCCTCGTCACGTCGTCTCCAGGGGGAGTCACCGCTACCGCGGCACCGAACGCGACGACCACCGTGATCAGTGGGCTCACCAACGGCGTCTCCTATACCTTTGCGATCCAAGCCTTGAATGCTGTCGGGGCCAGTTCTGCTTCAGAGAGTTCCGGGCCCGTCACACCGACCGGCCAGACAGGGCCGGTGTCCCCCAGCCTCAGCTCTGCGCCGAGTGTGAGGGGCTACTGGCTCGTCGCATCGAACGGAGGCGTATTCGCCTTCGGGGGCAGCCTCGACCAAGGATCCCGGGCCTCCGCGCCTCTCTACAGTCCAATCATCGGCATGGCGGCCACCGCTGATGCCAATGGCTACTGGTTGGTCGCGGCCGACGGAGGGGTCTTCGTCTTCGGCGACGCCGTGTACCTTGGACAGGCCCAGGGCCAACCGAGCCACCCCGTCGTGGGAATCGCCCCCACTCCCAGCCGGAAGGGTTACTGGCTTGCCAGCTCCGACGGCGGCGTGTTCGCCTTCGGGGACGCTGGGTTCTTCGGGTCTGGTGGGTCCGCCACCCTCAACCGCGAGGTCGTCGGGATCGCCGCCACTCCCAGTGGGAACGGCTACTGGCTGGTGGCCAAGGACGGCGGCGTGTTCGCCTTCGGGGACGCTGGGTTCTTCGGGTCTGGTGGGTCCGCCACCCTCAACCGCGAGGTCGTCGGGATCGCGATCCCACCCCCGACCAGCCCGGCTCCGTAGCCGGCACGGGACCCTGGTCCCATATCGATTCCAATGCCCGGAGCCGATCACCGTCCTGGATTAGGGCGCCCCAACGCTGGTACGCCTCGCGTTTTGACCCACGAACTCGCCGTGGACACAGCCACGCCCCAGGCCGAGATGATGGCCAACATCACGGGCACCTTCGCCCAGTTCGAGCGACGACTCATGAGCCAGCACACCTGCGACGCCCTTACGGTTCTGCGGGCCCCAGGCAACCGACTCGGGCGCCCTGTGGAGTTGCCAGAGGCGACAAGACGTCGGGTGATGGAGTAGGTCGCTTCAGGTGGTCCTCGGCCACGCCGTAGAGGAGCACTCCCCCGTCATTCGCCATCGCCGCCACGTTGATAGCGATGTCCTCGTTCTTGGCAGACACGGGAAGCTGGGCCTTAACCCAATGCCGTTTACGTAGAGGGCCGGGAGGGCAGACGGCACTTTTGGCGTCCATTGGAACCCGTTGCAGAACATGGTCGAGGGGCGGGTTCGTGAGGCACGTTGACTGATTCCCGGAGGTCGCCACTGTGCGTGGTGGCTTCCCAGCCTGAGCGACGACCCGCTGGCATTCTTTGAGTACAAAGCGGCGCTCTACGCCATTCCATACTCAAAGATAGAGTCAGGCCCATCGGAAACTGGACGATTCGGTCTGGGGGTGGGCGCTCTGAAGCCTGGAAGACCACGCTCCGTGAGAACGAAGCGGGA